>Ga0207104_1001_pt1 | contig 87900 bp, 79 predicted proteins | sample Alteio_BWMinHeat_79_FD_153538 | JGI IMG/M metagenome (GOLD analysis project Ga0207104, IMG submission 153538) | Enriched cells from forest soil in Barre Woods Harvard Forest LTER site, Petersham, Massachusetts, United States -... | ecosystem: Environmental > Terrestrial > Soil > Temperate forest >...
AGTTGAGCCAGGAACGATTTTTAATGCACATCAAACATTTTCAGGTGATTTGAATTGGGATAATAATCCAAGTCCTTTAACTTATCAATTCGAATATTTTTTTTCGACAATAATTAAAGAAAAAAAATCTACAAAAAGAGATCTTGAGTTATGTCTCGATACCGTTTCGTTTACTGAGCACTGTAGGTTTTGCTAGATAAATAGCAATATTTCCACTGTTAAATATACTAAATTTTCTTTCATAGTCCCACTTCGGTTGCGATAACGCGATATACCAAGTTATATTACTCATTTCTAAAAGAGAGTATGCTTTTGTAATTTGTGGTGTGTTCGCAATTAAGTTCATGGTATTAACTCGTTTATTTATGATAGTTTTACGCACATTATTGCTTTGTTTACTTTGGAGATTGGGTCTTGCTATATAAGCAGGCAATCCTGATATGCTTGAAATAATTGTGGCGGAATCAATATTTAAATCATTGGTATCATCAATATTTACTAAAAAAATATCTCCAGGTTTCGCATGTGAGCGAAGATAAAATGCTACTTTAATTAAATCGCCATCCACAGGTATGTGATAATCTTGGTACAACGATGAACCACGGAATAGTTTACTTGTCCGATCTGACAACGGTTTTTTTATTGTAAAAATTACTCCCATAAAGACAATAGCAATAAATATTAATTTGGTATAATTCATTACTGGTAGGGGAATGTTATCTAATATTTTCATGCTATAAACCAGCGTAAAAATAATAAAAACGACATACAATAAACCAAATGGCCTATGTTGAAACTCCGTAAAATCTCCGTTAGCGGCGCCAGGGGCAAAGAGTATTATCCCAATCATTAATCCAACAAGAACAATCGGTATTAAATCTATCGTTTGCCACCCGTATTTTCGATATTTGACAAATAGTGATACTGGATATAAGAATATCCAAACACCGTAAGCCGCTAAAAACATGAATCCAACACCCGCTAAAATTATAATATTCGAATTATAATTTTCTATAATGTGCTTATAAATTTCAGTATAGGAGGTAGGACCACGTTCTAAATGAACAATTTTTAAAAAAGTTAGTACAGCAGATTGTTCTAGCCAAATAGTATGAAGATCTGAATTGAAAAATAAAATTATTAAAAATAATACGAATAAAATTGATATCCATTTCATTATTGAAAATTGATATTTTTTGATAACTTCAATTTGAAGTAAGGATAAAAATATAAACATGGGAAAATATAAAATAAAAAAATGCACTCGAAAAAACATTAAGGATAATGCCAATCCAAATGAAATAAACCATGCACTCGTTAATTTATTACATATCCAGTAATGATAAAATATTATGGAAGTCAGGCAAATCGCTATTCCATAAGCGGTTCCCGATGCAACAAATAAACTATAATGAAATCCAAAAAAACCATTTTTTAACCCATATAACGAACTATCCGGCAATACCATAATAAAAATAACTGCTATCAATCCTGTCAATTTTCCCGATAGCTGTGTTCCTAAAACATAAATGGTAATTCCTAAAAGCAATAATCCGAAAGGTAGCAAAATGGCTGTAGATGCAGATATTCCTGGTAAATGAGAAATTCCTGCGATGAGAGCTGGTAACATAAAAATCGCGCGATGATAAAAAAATAATGTTTCATCAGAAAGCGCAATTGATCCATGCGCGATGGCTTTTATATCAGAAAATTGAGCAATTTCCGTTCCGTGAATGTAATAATCAATCCATGCAAGTAATAAATTAGCGTTTTCAATACTTGGGAAACTTCCCGCAGTTTTCCAAGACCACAAAAGAACATATGATCCTATGAAAAAGAATGACAGGTAATCTGAGAGATTTTCTTGACTAAAAATTTTTTTAAAAACATTCAATTTAAATATAAAAATACTGCAAAGAATTACTATAGACCAACAAAGAAATGCTGAGGTAGCAGAAATAGGAAATAATATTACCAATAAATTCAATACTAAACTTGTCGTGATGACACCTAATATCAACTCTATCAGATTATTACATGGTATGTTAGGCATCCGGCTAATTTTTAAGATGAGATTCCCGGTTGTCATCAGTATCAGGCTAATGCCATACAACTGAAAAAATAATAAAAGATTTACTGATTCTCCAGCATGATTTATTAAAATAAATAAAGAAATTGCTATCATTAAACTTAGCATTTAATTTCCTTATAAATTATTTCCATAACACTTTAAATTCATCATCTTCATTAGAATGCGTATATAACAGAGCTGTGATTACTTCTTTTTCTGCAGTGATTTCATTTTTTGGGATAACGAGATAATATTTTTTATTTAATAAATTCTGTAAAAATGCTATCAAATTTTTTTTATAGGGCCATGTCGCATAAGGTAAATAATAACCTTGAGGAACATATTTTCCTTGATAGTAATATAAAGCATCTATTTTGCTAAGAAAGTAAATTTTATCACTGTAAAATGTCATTTTTTTTAAATCTCGTATATTACATTTTACATGTGGATATTTAATTTTTTTGCTATATATGTTTTGTCCTTGTATAAGTATATTTCTACTTATCCGTTCGGAATAATAATAGGTTAGCAATATAATAAAAAAAATAGGGAGAAGGGACAAAATTCTTTTCTCAATTTGTTTCCATCGATTTTGAGCGATAGACGAAATATTATTAAGCATCAGATCTAATAACAAAAATAAAATTAATAAAATAGATGCTGATATATGTATAATATTGCTCTCATGACTTCTACCAAAAAAATAAACAGAATTAGCAATACCCAGCAGTATTAAAAAAATGCCTGAATGAAAGTAAAGTTCGGTAAGTTTTTTTCTTTGTTGAAGTAATAATGTAAGGCTCGCAGTAAATAATATCGGAATGTACCAATAAAATGAGATTTTAGTAATTTGCATAAAACCAATCCCTAGTTTTTGATACAATAATGCACTTTCTGGAGTGCTATTTTTAAAAATATAAGCGTTTATTATAAAAGTTATGCCAATTATAGTGAAATTAGGTAAAATATAATACGCCTGCTTTAGTATAGCTTTTTTGAAAAATGATTTTTGTCGCTTATTTTCTAATATATCTGCAAAAAACAAAATTCCTAGTAGTTCAAAATAGCTTAATGTATATAAAAATCCAAAATTACGATGTATCACTAATAAAGTTGCAAGTGCCATTCCTAAGAAAATGCTGTAGATACCTCTTTTCATAACAATTAAAACGAGGACAATCCACCAATCCAAGCGCAGGGGAGTTAATTGAAACAATTGAGTGGGATCAATAAATATGATGTACACTTTTGTTAAAATTAAAGATAATAGAAGATAATAAGATAATTTTTTTGAAATGAATAAATCTCTTGCATATAAAAATTCAACGATTATAAGCATATAAATAGATAGCTGACCCATGATTCTGAAATCTTCAAGATGAAGATGTAACTTCATCCAGGCTGCCGCAAGAAAAGATAGTAATAAATCATATTGAAAATAAATATCGGATAAACTAAATCCATGTAAAAGTCTTCCGGCTGGTGAAAAAATAAATCCATAATCAAACATACTAATTGAGGAAGTTGCAACAAAACAAATAGGTAACAATGCTAGCAATAATATTATGATTGTTCGAGATAAAGATAAGTACGATATTTTTAATATGCTCCATAAACAAAGAAGCATAAATATTTCAATAAACCACATGTTTTTACCATATGCGATTTCTGCCATTGGTGGGTGAAAGCCAATCAAAGAAATGAAAGTGAAAGCACATAATAAAAATAATATTTTTATACAATAATTTAGCCAACGCGTTGCACCTATTTTTAATTGGTAAGAATAACTATAAAACCAGAGAAGAATGAATGTTACAGCGAAACTGAACATTACCAAGAAGTACAAAACATAAGCTTCAATTCCGTCATGCTCTATCCAGGACCGAACATGAGGAGCCAATAAAGCAGGATCTATCAATGCATACGTTGCCCATATTTTATTAGAAAAGGTAAAAAAAATTAAATATATAATTAATGTTGCGGTAATACTAGCAAGCAAAATTATAATATTGGATAGAGGGGCATCAGTAAATTTTGATGCAGTGATTGGTGTAGAAAATAGTTGATTATTATCCATTATTTTAACTATTCCTTCTGAAAGTACAATTAATATAAATAAAAGAAATTTGCTCAATACAAAAACTGTTTATGTATTGTTAATACATACACATTAGCTCTAAAAAGATCGCATTTTTGAAATTTAAAAACATCATTCCCTTGAAGCTAAGCAATGTTTAAAAACAAGCGATGCCCATTGAACCTCTGTAATTATAAGCAGGCGCTTTATATTCATCTGCAAAATCCCATAACGAAGCATTCCAAGAGATATCATCTGAAACGATAACACCTGATTTATTTAAATATTTCATCGCTTCTCTAAATTCGAACATCATGTGATCGTATGTGTGGTCTGAATCGTGATAAAACATATCAATTTGACCAACGCGTTCTAATAGTCCCGGCAATAATAACTTCGCATCACCCGATAAAACTTCAAATCGATCACGATAGGCATCAGGGACTAACCATCCGGAATTTTTGCCTTCCGGAATCACTACGCCATAGACTTTGCCTTTCATTTTCCAGTTATCATCGTTTGAATCAAATAGAGGAGGCATATCGATGACATACAACCGTCCATCCGGGCCATTTTTGGCGAGGGCGGCCATCATAAAAGCACTGGATAAGCCATTGCAGACTCCAGTTTGGACAATATTTTTTGGTTTTAATTGGCGAACTACCCAATAAAGAAATAATGCATCATCGAGATTTACCCAGCCCGGTTTATAATAAGCTTGGTATTTATTTTCAAGGTCATTGAGATAGTTTTCAACGTAAGCTTTACGTTCAAAAATTTGCTCAGCATAAGGAACGGTTTTTACTTCGGCTAATGTGTCTCTTAACGTTATAGTCCAATTTGTTTCTGGAATTTCATCCTCGTTAGTCATTTTTTTTAAAGCACGATAAATAGAATTGGTCGTTTTACTTTTAAAATTAAATATTTTTCCAGGGAAATTACGCACGACCGTCGCATCATAATCGGGATGGCTTGTATTAAATGTTTTATTGGCGAATATGAGCGGATGTTTGCTTAGTGCATTCTCAAAGGAATCTGCTTCTCGCTGCAGATGGTTCTTCGGCGGTGTTTGCAAACCATTATCAACCGAAAATTTATTTGATTGATTTCTAGTGATATCAATTAACTCGGATAGTTTACGATTGATTAAATCCGATTGATTTGCGATACCTTCTCTGATTTCTGTCAACATTTTGGTGATTTCTGAAATGTTATCTACAAATCGTCTTAATGACTTTATTAATTGCATATATTCTTCCTTATTTTGACTACTTGTTCCCATCCTAGGCTTAAAATAAAATCTAGTAAAACGTGATCATAAATGACATATTTATCTTTTACAATTGCAAAATGAATTGTTTTCAATATAATCTATTGCTACTATTTTTTTCGATTTTGAAGTAACAAATACGGATAGGAGATCGAATGTATTTAGGGAATTCTGAATGAATTCTGAATCTAGACATCCAGAATTACTGCCTTTAACGGGCTTACGTTTTTTAGCAGCTTTATTGATTTGTTTTGCCCATACTGTCCCTAAAGTTATTCCTAGTCGATACAACGAATTTTTCTCGAGCATAGGCACGGAGGGAATGACATTATTTTTTGTATTGAGTGGTTTTGTTATTCATTATAACTATTCTGCTTTAATTAAAAAAAATGTGTTATTGGGTACCTATAATTTTATAATATCAAGATTTGCGCGTCTTTATCCGTTATTTTTTGTTTGCTTAACGTATGATTTGTTTAGTCAATACAAGCATTCCATTCTTACTCCTTATGTAAAATCTATTATTATTTACTATTTAACTTTAACACATGCATGGTTTTACATTCCCTTTGGAAAAAATGCGTTAATCTATCAATTAGGATTAATGCCACAAGTTACTTGGTCAATTAGTACAGAATGGTTCTTCTATCTTTGTTATCCAATAATATTATTTGTATTGCTGAGAAATTCAACCTTAAATAAAGCTATTGTGCGTACATGTTTACTCAGTTTTATATTTATGAGCACAGTATTGATTATTGCTTATAATAAAAATCTTATTAATGAGTATGCGATTAGTATTTATGGACCAATTGCGGATAATAACACTAATATACAGGATTCATTTTTTAGATGGTTAATATATTTTTCTCCTTACTCTCGTATTTTTGAATTCATACTGGGTTGTTGTATCGCCTCAATTCATTTCAAGGTAGCTTCCTTCAAGCCTACCAAGAAAGAAGAGTTAATTGGTTACATTGCTATTATTGGCGCCATTATTGGTCTTGTTATTATGCATTATTTTGTATTTAATCCACCGTTTCATTTAAATTTTCTTATTTGTTTACATCAAAATTTTGGTTTTGCGCCATTAATAGCAATCATTATTTTCTGTTGTGCACGCTATAATAATATCATTGTTAATTTGTTTTCCAAAAAATGGATTATTATTGGTGGAGAAATGAGTTATTCAATTTATATTTTTCATTTGCCCATTGCATCCCTTTATTCAGATAATGCGAGTTATGCAAGTACCTTTAAAATAGCATGTGCTGATAGTTATAAATATTTGATAATGTTGGGTACCATTTTTGGTATTTCATATTTATCATATAAAATAATTGAAATACCTTGCCGCAGGTGGTTGCGAAAAAAAATGATGATAAAGGAAAAAATTCCTTTATTGCAATTTAATTAGCAAATGATTCAAATAATTTACGTTTTGGAGCATTGAATCTTAATTCAAGACTAGAACGGCATTTCTTCATTTTCGATGTCGCATATGAACCATGCATTACCCAATTATGAAAAATTACTAAATCTCCACGTTTAAGAGAAGGAATAAATCGAGGAAAACCATCCTCTTGATTAGAATATAAACGTCGTAATTCATCTTCAACGGCATGGTCAACCGTGCCAGTATTCCAATCATGTTTCATTTTTTCTTGTAAATGAGCGAAAGGACCAGGGACAAATTGAATACCTGGTGCCTCGCCCATACAATCATGAAGAGGTATCCAAAAATTAAGTGAATAAGAATGTCTTGAAATAATTGGGCCATCGCAATGCATAGATATTGGTTGTTGCATAAGTTTATTATGTTTTCTACTACACGGAGCGACTTTACGAATGATACTTGACCCTTCGTACCAACCATTTCCTAAAACTGATAAAACAAAATTTCTTTGGATTTTTTTGTTCATCATAATACTATATAAGGACGCGCCGTTATTCAAATATTGAAAGTATAAGGGTTCTATTTGGCCAATTCGAATATTATGAATTAATTTACGAACTCGGGGATCACTAATACTTTCTAATTTATCACTTTCAGAAATTTCCAAAATTTTTAGTATACTTTTACAAACATCAAATGAACGCTCTACTAATTCTGCGAAAGAATCAATATCTTCTACAGGAAGGAAATTGGGGATAACAACACAGCCTTCTTGATAAATCGTTTTTCTAATTTGTCGGATATTAGATTGAATTCCCTGTTCAAAAATAAGATTGGAAACAGAAGAATTCGCATTTTCTCTTCCTAAAATTTTTCTTATAAGCTGTAACATTTTATTTCTCTCCTTAGAAAATTAATGTGCCATACCCATTATCAATTTTACTAATTTTTTAATAATTTTGAAATATAAGGTTAAAACAAATTTTTATCCATTAATAACAAGCGAATTGCTGTGTATTGTAAAATTCTCTTGGATAATTTTTTCAATTTCCCTCAATAAATTTTCTGTATTCAATCCAAAATAATCCAACAACTGTGCCTGACTTCCATATTTATCGGGAAATCGATCGGGTAATCCAAAACGTTTTATGAGGGGAATATCTCTCCCTAAGTTTTCCGTTAAACAATCCGTGATGGCGCTACCGAGTCCACCAATTAATGAATTTTCTTCGAGAGTGATAACGAGATCTGCTTTTTTTGAAAATTGCAGAATGCTTTCCGTATCTAAGGGTTTAATGGTATGACAATGTAAAACGGTGACTCCAACAGAAGATTCTTCAAGTTTTTTCGCAATTTTCAATGCGCATTGCGTCATGATGCCGGTTGTAATTAATAACACGTTCACATCGCTGGATGTTTTATGCATTGGAATTATTTTGCCAATCGAAAAACCTTTGCTTTCATCACTAATAATTTCGTCGCCACCTTTTGCGAGACGAATATAAATCGGTTGCGGCCAATCGAGGGTTGCTCTCATCAAACGCTTCATTTCTTCGGCATCAGAGACCGAAACGACGGTCATGTTCGGGAGGGCACGCATGATGCTAATGTCTTCTGTGGCAAGATGTGTCGGTCCGAGAGGGGCATAAACAACGCCGCCACCATTACCAATTAATCGCACCGGTAAATTATGCATGCATAAATCCACTGCAATTTGTTCATAGCAACGTCGCGTAATAAAAGTCGCGATAGTGTTGACATAGGGAATAAACCCCTCCATCGCAAGCCCCGCGGCTAAACCAATGATATTGGCTTCATAGACTCCTTCCATGTAAAAGCGATCAGGAAATTCTTCTTTCATTTTATTCAATAATCCTGGGCTTAAATCGGAACCGATAAATACGACACGCGGATCAAGCTTTGCTAGTTCATATACCATATTGACACATGTCTCACGCATGCGGCGCCTCCAATGCTAAATACATTTCTTGAATGGTCTCGGGAGTTAACTTTGCTTTATGATGCCACGAAGGATTGTGTTCGGCGAAATGCATGCCTTTTCCTTTTACCGTGTGACAAATAATCATGGTAGGTTTGTTTGATTCACGAGGTAAGTGCGTTAGCACTTCCCGTAATTCATTGACATCATGGCCATTAACTTCGAAAACGTTAAAATTAAAACTCCGCCATTTATCTGCGAGCGGTTCTAAATCTTGTATGTCTTCCGTTTTTCCTGCAGATTGAATTTTATTGTAATCAACCATGGCGATGAGGTTATCGAGGCGATGTTTGCTGATGCACATCGCGGCTTCCCAGACAGAACCTTCATTTATTTCTCCATCACCCATAATCACAAATGTGCGATTTTTTCTTTTTTTAATTTTTGACGCGAGAGCAAATCCTAATCCGACGGATAAACCATGGCCTAATGAACCCGTGGAGGTTTCAATACCGGGTATTTTATTGGCTTCCGGGTGACCCCCTAAGATAGAGTCGAATTGACAAAAAGTATCAAGATGATGGATATCGAAAAATTGTTTATCCGCTAATAAAACATATTGCGCAATACAACCATGCCCTTTGCTTAAAATACAACGATCGCGATCTTCCCAATTTGGATTTTTCGGATCGAAAGTCAAAATATCATCGTATAATACACGCAAAATTTCAATGAGTGATAAAGTAGAACCTACATGGCCGCGATTACCGCCTGCCAGCGTTCGACATACCAATTGTCTTAAATAAATAGACCGCGCATCTAATGCAATGTCAGATGCTTTATCTGCATGGGATTTCATAAGCACTTCCTTGTTGTTGTACAGTCAATAATAAAGCTTTTGCTCTACTCAATTGCTTTTGTTTCACGACAGCTAAATCTTCGTTAAAAGTACCGGCGTGCTGTCGATTTTGCCAGAATGTTGGAATAAATTCATTTAATAAAATGAGAACCCACCGGAGTCCAAATAAAGGTTTGGTGAGATGAAAGCGTAATTCAAATGTATCATCTTGATAAATATCCATAAGACCTTTAGTAAATTGTAGCTGTTGCGATTCTGATAAATGCATCTTAGGATGCCAAATGATATCCGCGAGTAATTTGACAGGATCATCCCAGCCAAAATAGTCAAAATCAAAAAAATAAAGTTTTCCTGACTTATCGCGCAGACTGTTATGAAAACCAAAATCAGCGGGGATGAGCGATCTTTTTCTCGGTGCTAACACTTCATTGATATTTAATTGATAATTGGCATACTCGAGCTTGACTTGTTGTTGATAAAATTCAAAAAAAGGGGAAAAATCATTTTTAAGAAATGCATCCAGTAACGGCTCATTTTGCGCAATTAATTTTAAATTTTCTAAACGCCGATTAATTTGTGCAAGTAAAATTTGTAAAGATAGACAAGCTTCAGCGGCTTCTGGTAATTCTGTCGCTTTAGAATTTAAACGATAGACATCATCTAAAAAACGTATTGCGTGCGCAATGTCATCGGCTGAATACGTCGATGGAATGTCTCCATCCACCCAATCGATGATAAGCCAACGTTCACCCTTGTCAAAAGTATGTAAAGAAGGAACCGAATCAATATTATTTGAATTTAAAAATTGATACACCAATAATTCGGACGCTAAACGATTTCGCTGCTGTGGGAGAGCTGGGGGATAGGTTTTGAGGGCCCATTTTTTTCCATTGGCTTCTATGCAATAAACAAGACTATTACCGCCGCCAGACTTCGATAAAATACGAATATCATCATTGCTAAGTAAATTTTTAAGTGCTGCCACTTGAGCGGCTGACCAATTATATTGATTAAATGAAGAATGCATTTTTTATTTCTATCCAATTAGCAAAACATTTTATTGATGACGGTTGTTGTCCTTGAAATAATAATCGCTCAATATGATTTGGAAAGGAGGGGGACTCAAAAACCTCGATTAAATCATCAATAAAATGCGTGCAATCTAATTTTTTTATTCGCATAATTTTTTTTTCACGGGTGTTTTCAAAAAAAATATTTTTTTCTAAAATAAAGGGGGGGTCATTATTCAATAAATTTTTACGAAGCAACCATTCTCGCGCAGCATCACGCAAATTGACATCAGTAAAATGACCTTTTTTTGTTTTATGACTGACGATGTAAATTTCAATGGTAGGATCTGCGTTACAAAGAGAAATAAAATCGATAAATCCATCGAATAATTCAGCGTTATGAATCAATTCTCCATACACTTTCCCTTGCATCTTTTGCCAAATCGTTTCGCCATCGGGTAATTGGCGAATGAGGTCACGTAATTTTTGTTTTGTGACTTCGTAATCTTCAGGGATTAATTTCCATTCCTTTGCTAAATTGGCAAATACATTATCATAACAAATAATAGTATTATCAAAATCAATGCCTATTTTCATTTTGCCTCACAGCATAATGCAAATAGATAATGTGCCATAGGATAAAATCCTGTATGAACGACTTCGTCATTCATCGAAAATATAAAAACATGATGAAAATATTGTTGGAAAAATGATTTATAATCATTACCCGATTTACAATTAATGTGCCCAGCTTTGCTTTGCGGAGAAGCATAATTTTGTGATTCTAAAGTAGGTGCACCGATTATCACAACACCATGTGGCAAAAGAGATTGTACAATATGATTCATATACAAATGTTCTTTTGTATTTGCAATATGTTCTATCACATCCAAACTATAAATCGCATCATATTTTTGTGAGAGAGGCCCCGTTAAGATATCATGGATATTTGCGTCCATTAACCATTTCGCATCCGTTCGATTTTTAATATCCTGAATAAAAATAGGGTCAATATCATAAACATGTAATTGATTCACTTCCTGTAACACGATTCGGCTGCCAAAGGCATCTCCACAGCCAATTTCTGCCGCTTTATTTTTTCCCGCTAACATTTTTGCGACAAATTTGTATCTGGATAACATAAAAGTTAATCGACGAGGATCATCATGCCATACCTGATTAGACATTAAGCCTAAAGTGGTTAAGCCTTTATTATTCACAATTTCAAGGCAGTTATTGTATTGTGGTTCTACTGTGCTGACCGACATAATGAATCCTTATGTTTTATGATCTAAGAAATTTTCTACACTGCAAAATAATTTTATATGGAAATAATCGTCCAATTTTCACGACTAATTTATTGTTGATAAACGATTTCCATAATAAAGCAAAACTAAAAAATTGGCGAAAGGTAGATTGATATAAACATAAAGTCATACAGCGCAATGAATAAAAGGGCAATAATGCGGCTTCTTTAAAATCTATCCAAAGTTCTGGATATTGTTGTTTTATTAATTCGATTGTATTAATCATGACTTCTTTTTGTATTGGCCAATTTTTTTTATTTTCTGAATAACTTTCTTTACGCATGTGAATATGTGTGAAGAGCGAATCGCTATAAAAAAAACCCTGTCTTAAAGCGATTACAAAATATAAAAGCCAGTCACTATGCCATCGTGTTTCTGGATATAGCATTCCAGCTTTAACCACTGCTTCTCGTTGCATAAACATTCCACCACCACCGTTAAATCCTACATATTGTTTTCGAATAATGGATTTAAAATCTTCCGGTGTAGTCACTCTATTTTTGGGGAAGGGTAGTGTTCTCAAAAATGGTGCAATCATATCAAATCGATCTATATTTGCATTGCCGCATATCAAACCAATATCAGGATTTTTTTTTAGTATTTGTCGTGTTGTTTTAACAATGTTTTCATCATAACTATCATCGGCTGCGCACAAAATAATGTAATCACCAGTCGCATGTAGAATACCAGTGTTTAATGCCTTGCTAACCCCTTGATTATTTTGATGTCTAACTAATTGAATGACTGGGTTATGCGCCATGAAAGAATCGATGATTTTTAGGCTATCGTCAGTAGATCCATCGTCGACAATAATGATTTCATGAAAACTTTCAGTTTGATGTAATAATGAATGCAGCGCCTTGGGTAAAAATGTTGATGAATTATAATTTGGTACAATAGCACTGAATTTATATTTATGTAATGCATTAGTCATGGAATAAGTTCTTCATGGGGTTTGAGTTCTAAAAGAATATTAGTGCAATGCTTTTCTTCATTATTAAAGACAGAATGAAGAATGTTTTTGAGTAAGGAATAAAATACTACAGGTATCATCAAAATAACAAACAATAATAATTTTATTTTTTTATTATAAGCATATGTCACTTTTAATTGATGCACTAGATTTTCACCTAAATGAGTAAGATTATTGTTTATCGTATGTATTTTGGTAATTTTAAAAGGAGAATTTTCTATAGGCTTCATCCTAAGGATAAATTCGGCCGAAAAATTATAACAAATGCGTGATTGAAAATTTTGATCATTAGGTATGATAATTAAAAGTTGCCCATCACGTTCTAATAATTGATAAATCATTTTTAAAGTTTTTTTAATGCCTTTTATATTTTCCATGCGTAAAAATAATATACAAAATTTGTATTTAACTTTTTTTAATGTTTTTAATTTATCTTTAGCATTCAATAAATTTTTAGCATGAAAATGATCTGAAATATTTAGTGACTTTTCTAGCCATTCTCGATAGTGCATAAAATTGGATTCATACGAATCATAAAACACTGCTGTTTTTGTCCAATTTTCTGCAATGATGAAAGATTTAATTTTCTTCTTTATACGATGATATTCAATCCATCGATGATGAAGTAAATATACTAAAGGTGGCTTCCCAAATATTTTAAGATAAAATTTTCTGGTGGGGGTATTGTCAAGTACCGTTAAATTTACATAATCATACTGATGTGAATTTTGCAAAACTGATCTTTGTTGATGAAATGATTTTATTGCACCTAGCCAATATGGATGGTTGAAGTGGGGTTTTGTTTTATATTTTTTAAGTTTTTGTAGTTTAAGGTGAACTAATTCATCTAATTTATTTTCAATTTGCTTAGTATCTTCTTCTTGTAAGTCTTTGGTATGATAATAAATGGTTTTTTTAGCATTATCACGGTGCTGTGACGTAGTCCATTCGGCGAGGGCAGAGGCGAGTCTATTAAAATTATATTTTCCTGATTGTGTAAACTGTAAATCTCGATCTCTAGGTTGTAATTCAATTACTAAATAATCATCAGAATCGTTAATAATTGCGATATTTCCCGATGGACACATTTCTGGAATAAAAGAATAATCGCAAGAAGCGCCCACCTGATAATCCATTGTTTCAGGTTTAATACATAACATATGCAATAAATAGAAACGACCCGCGAGCAAATCATCGTTATATTTTAAAAAAAATCGATTCGCATAATAATTATGCGTCAAATTTTGATGATATATATTCGTGTAAGACACAAGGTGTAAATGGTTCAAACTTTTTTTAAGTAAGTCTCTTGGTTTAATCGATAACACTTTTGTTTTATTATCAATTTGATTCATTAAAAAAGGTTTAATTTCTTCTTCTATGACCTGAAAATTACCTGCGCAAATTCCGCTATATCCTTTTTTCATATAGCGCATTAACCCTATAAATGAATCATCAGCCATAATGTAATCAGCCGTGAGAAAAATAAAATAGGTATTTAACATATCTAACCCTGTATTTTTCACCGCACGATCATAAGCTAAAGTCAGGGTCGTTGAATAATTACTAAATATAATTAAATCATCAATGGAAATAAATTCGACGGTACATATCTGTTTTAGCATTGTAAAAATAGGGTTTTTTTCAAAAATCGGTATATCATCTTTCGTCGTTAATAAAACAAAATGTAGCGGATATTCGTTCGCTAATGCCGGAATATTGCCGGGTGCAAGCAAAGTACGAATATTGAGTTTCAAAAAATCATTAATAAATTTTTCGCCCCATAAGACGACGAGGATGCGAACTAGAATACTTTTATTTTGTGATACTATGGTTTCCATTTTTTTTATCTTAGCTCAATTTGCTGCATTTTTTTAATATTATAATAATTAGCATTGACGAGTGGATCTTGAACGTAATTTTTATCAAATGCATTTTTTAAATCATTAATCGCATTTTCAATAGTATATTTTGGAGTAAAATTAAGTTCATTTTTAATTTTGTCAGAAGAAACATGGTAAGAACGATTATCATCAGATGATACTACTTCGATGGATATTTCCTCATCAAATTGTTTTCTTACTAATTCTGCAATCTCACGCACTGCTAAGTTTTGATAGCCCACATTAAAAATTTTACCCATGATATTTTCTTTTTTTGCTTTTAAACAGCATAAATAAGCATCTGCCATATCTTCAATATGAATATTTGGTCGTAATTGATCACCGCCAAATACTTTAATTTTTTTATTGTAGTAGGCATGCATCGTTAAAATATTTACGGTTAAATCTAAGCGTAACCGTTCTGAATAACCACAAACTGTCGCAGGGCGAATCACCATGGCTTCGAAAGTATCAGTCATTTCCTGAAAGAGAATTTTTTCACAATCTGCTTTATATTTTGAATAATCGGTCAATGGTTCTAAAGCTAAATCTTCCGTGACATTTTTTTCTTTTTTTACGCCATAAACGGAAGAAGAAGAGGCATAGATAAAACGTTTCACGCCACATTCTTTAGCGGTACGCACTAAAGGCAAAAAGGCATCTAAATTGATTGATTTCCCGAGTGTCGGATCTAAATCGAATGAAGGATCATTCGAAATACACGCTAAATGAATGACGGCGTCACAATCTTGCATTGCCTTTTTTACGGCTTCATTATCCCGAATATCACCTACGATTTCCATTAAATGTGGGTGATGATGAAGAGATCCAAAAACATTTCTTCCATAGATATATAAATCTAAGACACTCACCTCATAACCTTCAGATAACAGCTTTGGTATTAATCGACTTCCAACATATCCGGCACCACCGGTTACCAATATTCGTTTAAATTGATTTGTCATTTATGTTATTCCTTTAATCTGCTATTGCTAAAAGAGGTTCTGGGCTTTTTTCTAGAGAAATATTTTTCTTGGCCATGGTGTAGTCAAGAATGGCATGACCTAATCCTGTATGCGCGACTTCGACATATCCATACTCTAGTGATGCAATGTAAAAATTGAGGTCCCCGGAGAGATTTAGTGGATTTTTTTCCTTAAAGCCTGAATAGGTAATAACCTTACATCCTAATTTTTTTGCAACTGATACAGCATTGAGGATGTTCATCGAACGCCCTGAGCTACTAATCGCAATCAAAGTATCTTCTGGTTTTGCATGATATTCAATTTGTTTTGCAAAAACATATTCGTAGCCATAGTCATTGCTTAAGCATGTTAATGCAGCAGCATCAGAAAAAGCGAGTGCAGGTATTCGGCCGTTTTTCGAATAATCGATGGCTAAGTGACTGGCAATGGCAGCACTGCCGCCATTACCAATCATAATCACTTTACCTTTTTTTTCATGCGTTGATTTGACAAAATGAAAATGACGTTCAAAACCTTGTTCAAGATCAATCGTATTATTTTGTAAATCAGTGACAGTTGTTGTCAAAATTAAACGCTGTAGTGTATCAAAATAATTTTTTATCCAATTCACATCAATTCCTTTTTAGTTATAGATAAAAGCGAGTGCTAATTTTGATTTATGATGACTGCACTTTCTGACTGCAAACAGTTAAACCATACCTTAGTAACATCGGCAATCTTTTCAGGCGTCCACACTGGCGCATCTTTCCAATAATGAATTTGTTCTAACATATTTTTAACACCTTTTTCAATAGAGATTTTTGGGTGCCAATGTAATGTCGATTGAATTTTACGAATATCCGCCCATGTCGTATCAGGCTCTCCTGGTCGTTTAGGAATATGAATGGTTTTTTTACCACCCAATAATTCTACCAAACGATTAACGGATACGGGCGCGCTACCGCTGCCTACATTGAAAATTTCACCAGAGACCGAACTATTGGCGGCACAAAGGATCGCATCTACGACATCACTCACATAAGTGAAATCACGGGTTTGGTTACCATCTCCCACAATAGTCAAAGGTGCATCAGCGAGTAATTGCGCCAAAAATACCCCGAATACTGCGCCATAACTACCTGAGGTGCGTGCTCTCGGTCCATAAACATTAAAGCAACGTAAGGAAATAGTCGGCAATTTATAAACAGAATGCCAATGAGAAACTAATTGTTCGCCTAGGTTTTTTGTTAGGGCGTAAGGATATTGAGGAGATATTTTGGCTTCTTCAGATGTCGGAAATTCTGTTGGAAATCCATAACAAGTTGAAGAAGCGAGATAAATAAACCGTTCGACTTTATGTAAGCGCGCCGCTTCTAGCACTGCAAAAGTGCCATCCACATTGGAGCGAAAATATTCTAGTGGATTTTCAATGGAGGGCACGATATCAGCTCTGGCTGCAAGGTGAAACACACGTTTAGCACCCTCGCAAATGTTATTGATTAATTCAATATTGGTGATGTCACCTTCAATAATCTCGAGATTGGGATGATGAATATGATGGCTTAAGTTTTTTTTATGTCCCGAAACAAAGCTATCTATCACTCTTACATGACGGTCTTCTGTTAATAAGCGGTCAACAAGATGACTACCAATAAAACCTGCGCCACCCGTTACTACATCAATTGATTGGTGATTACTCATTTTTTTAAATTCCATTTTGTAAACATATATTTAAAACGTCAGCAGGTTGTAAGGGGATTTCTCCACAAAGGGCAATTGTATTTGCACAATCTAAAGTTGTAAAGGAAGATAAAAAAGATCTTTTTATCCCACTATTGAGTGCGCTTACCGGCTTAACGAGTTTTTCTAAACATCCAAGCCTTCGCGCTAATTTTTTTGCAAAATCGTAGTAGGAAATATCAATGGTTCCAGAAATTTGATAACACCCTGTTATTTTCTTTTCTCCTAAGGTAACAAGTAGCGTAATGACTTGGCTTAACGCGACGGGTGCCATCATCATATCGTGGAACGCTTCGATGGGTAACTCTTGTTTTAGGCGCATCATCCAGTTTTGGAATAAAGGTAGCTGAAGAGAAAGAACTTTTGTTAAACGCAGAATTGTCCATTGTTTACAGTGTTTTTGGATGAGTGTTTCAACGATGACTTTTTGACGGCCATATTCATTCGGTGGACGATAAGGAGTAGCATTTGTTGCATACGACACAACACCTGAAAAAACTTGGTTAGTGGAAAGATAAATTATATGAGAGCCAGTACTTGATAAATGTTCTATTAATGCGAACATTTTAGTGACATTAATTTCATAGGTAGTTTCTGGATTTCCCTCGCATATTGCCATTTTAGAAACGCCAGCACACAAATAAACAATATCAAATTTTTTATCAAGAAAAACCCAAGACGCTGGAGGATCTAATAAATTTAAATAAAATACTTCCGAATTTGTTTTTAGAGGATGATGTGTCGTGCCATATACTGGAATTTGTTTTGATTGAAAATCTGCATATAATGCAGATCCAATCATGCCATTAACACCTACCACGAGAACATTATTCATATAAAAACTTAAGAGAAATAAATAAAGCCATAATCACCGTGATATCCCCATTTTTCAAATAACCATTTCCATCCATTGGGTCTGAAAAAAGATTCACATGTTAATTGCCAGTATAGTAAATTTGCTTTTTCATTCTCATTGCGATAGGACTCGACGCAACACCATTTTGATTTTTTTCCTACGCGTTCCATTTCTTGAACCGCGCGTTCTAATTCATCAATCGACAGATTATGAAAGGTATTTATAGAATAAACAAAATCAAAAGTATTATCTTCCCAAGGTAAATGCGTGCAATTACCTACTTGTAAATATTCTTTTATCTCGGGTTTAGCATTGTCGATTGCATATTGCGATACATCGATACCTGTGACGCTAATACCGGGGATGACTTGCGTAAATTCATAAAGCAAAAAAGCTTTTCCGCAGCCAATATCTAAAATTCGGTCGGAAGATTTGAGGTTATAATGATTTGCAATATCTTCTGCAATAGTTCGCCATCGACTGTCATAATGATATCCTCCATAACCATAGTTTCGATCGCCATCCCAGTAATCAAAACCCCAGTTTTTCGCTTTTGTCGCGCATATGGCTTTATCAACACTTGTCACTCTTTCAATATAATTCCGTTTGGTATTTTTTTGATATTTTTCAAGGAAATTTAATTCTTTCATCTGAATTCCTTTTGTTAATGAAATTATTTTAATAAATGCATAATGTATTTAAGCAAAGTAACTTTTTCAATAAAACTCTTATTACCGATGATATTGACCGCAAGCGATCCGACGACATTACCAATAAAACCAACTAAGTCCGCTGGCGCTTTTTGTGATGCGAATAAACTGGTAATGGCCAACACGGCATCGCCAGCTCCCACACGATCTTTCACCGTAGAAGCAAAAGCGGGCGTCGAAAATATTTCTTCATCTTTTTTGCATGAAAGCGTGCCCATGACGCCTCTCGTCACTACAATGTGTTTGTAATCAAATTCTTTCATGATTTTGTTTATCTGCTCTAACGTGCAGATATGTTTTTGTCGAAAATTTAATTGTAATTCTCGATTTGCAATACAAACATAATCTGCTTTTTTATATTTTGAAATACAATTAAAACCATGATTGCTTGCATTTGCTTGTGTATTGACGGCTAGAAACTTCGCATTATCTTCGATGAGATGAATGGAACTCGTATCTAATAAACCATGTCCATAGTCAGCAACAACAACCATATCATGAGATGATAATTGTTTTTTTAAGCTGTCTTCAAATTCTATTTTTTCATCTTTATTAAAATAACAATCATCCATTTCATAAATTTCAAATAATTTTTGTGATGAATATTCTTCGATATAACGACGCTTAACGATGGTGGGCGTTTCTTTTTTATAATGAAAAATAATATTGACATTTTCTCTAATATTTTCTCGAATAAAAGACTCATATTCGCCTTTTTCCCCTAACATTGTCACGCATGTCACTTCAGCGCAGAAATTGCTGAGATGATTCGCAATAGCAAGAATTCCGCCAATAAATAATTCTTCACGATGGTATTTGGTGACGAGAATAGGTTCTTTCCCGGATTTTCCGATGGCTTCGCCGTAATGATAGATATCGATGATTGCTTCACCGATTAATAATACTTTTGATTGTTTCGCATTTTCAAAATATTTAAATATTTCATCAATATGATATTTATTTTTAAACTGTTCTAAATATAATAAAACTTCTTCTGAATGTGGGGAGAAAAATCGATTTAATAAAGAGGAAGAACTAAAAGTAATATCATGGGTAAACTCTAATTTTCCACCAACAGAATTAACCGCCTCTTCTTCTTCTGAAATTTTCCCCGTGATATCTTTGTCAGCGTTTTGGTATTCGATCCCTTTTATATAATAATCCGGTTTGATGGTAAGAATCGCCGGAATTGCGGTTTGATTTGAATTGATAATGACATAGTCTACGCAAGAAAGCGCCGCTAGTGCCTCTGCGCGAAGCGTTTCTGTAAAGTGCGGTCTTCCGGGTCCTTTATTCACGAAGGGATCACTGGTAAGAGTCACTACTAATATGTCACCTAATTTTTTGGCACTTTGTAAGTGCTTAACATGTCCAATATGTAATAAATCAAAAACACCGTGGCATTGCACAATAGTTTTATTTTTAGCACGCCTTCCTGCAAGCATGCGGGTAATATGATTTAAGCTAACAATTTTAGAATGTGGATCAATTGTTGATTTATGTATTAATTCCGTTTCAGGTGTTTTATATTTTTTTTCATTAGTGACTGTTAGATTTTCCATGAGTATTTCCTATCTTACTTAAAAAATGTCGTGTCATGCCAGCATGTTTTGATGCCCCCTTTAAGCATGCTGGCTGGCATCCAGGCCGCTATGGATGCCAGCTAAAAACATGCTGGCATGACAGATTTCTTTTTTCAGTACGCAAAAGTTACCTAATTCAACCATGAATTGATTTCTGGGGATGATTCTATTCAATCTTAAAATATTTTCAATTCTATCAATATCTTTTTTATCTCGAATGGCTAAATCCTCTAATGCCGCGTGTAAAGAACAATCGTGATGTAAAATAACTTCATAAATTCTCGATCGTTTTTCTGCTGACTCTGGCAACATAAAAATACTACACATCACAATTCCTTCAAGGGATGCAATATTATTTAATATGTCTTCTAATATCATGTAACACGCGGGCATTTTATATTCTGTAGCGCTTAACAAATAATGCAATTGATTTTTTTGACAATAACTACGTATTAAAAAATTTTGTAAATTTTGTGGAAAATCAATATCCGCATAGGGTCGACTACCAATATAACCTCGATAACCTTTTTTAATATTACTCATAAAATCCCGTTGGCAATTGATAATCTAATCCTAGATATGTCAAAGGACGAATCATAATAGGTTCAAAAAATTCACCTAATTTTTTTCCCTCATAAGGTGTTAAAATACTTTTGAAACGACAATTCAGTGACCATCGTGTTTCAGCTTCCATATTCACACGATTGCCGTGCATGACATTTTGGGAAAATAATAAGAGATGTTCAAATGGTACATTAATAAATTTTGCTTTATTTTCTACACTTTGATACAAATCTTCGCTGCTTTTATTGGAGAATTGATTGAAATTAGCTTGCGTCTTTTCATCAGTCTCAGCATCAATAATATACATCGATTTGGTAGCATAACAATTCACGAGCGGTAACCACAGCACAATTTCGTAGGGTGAGTCACCAGCCCACACATCGGCATGAATAGGGAGTAATGAACTATCATCTTTCGGAAACTGAATACTTAAGTTAATTCTTCTTTGCATCGCTAATTCATTGCCGGCGAGTGCAATTAAGCTGTCACGTCCTACTTTAAAATACATTTCCCGAAAAGAAACATCACGATTCATTTCTGTAATAACTTTCAAACGAAAATCATTGAGTTCCGTCACTGAAACAATTTCATGTATGTGATTCAGAAAATAATCTATTTCAGCGTCGGATGGGGTGGGGTGGCGAATGATATTTGCAGCGACGTGTGCGATTTTTCTACGAATAGTATGTAATGCATCTTTATCTTCAACGGGCGCAACAACATGTTTATTTTTTAAAAATTCCCTTGCAATTTTTTTTTCAGAATCCGTGTAAAATTCACTCAAAATAGCATTCCCTTTAATAAAAAAATACGCATTCAAAAATTGCAAGTGATTTTACATCAAATATTTTCAATCAGCAAATTGAAAAAATCGGTAAACTTTATACATGTATTGTTGTTTACAAGAAAATCCCATGTTAAGCTCATGCGCTTTAGAAACTAAACCTATAAGCTGATTTTTATGTCAATGGAATTTGATGCTTCATTAAAAGATGATAGATTAACCATTTTTACCAGCGATTTTAACGCAGCGCAATTAGCCGGCATGGATTTATTAGATGGAATAAAAAAATGGCGCATATGGTTAATGCTCGCTTATCAGGATGTGCGATTACGTTATCGTCGTTCCGTCCTCGGCCCTTTTTGGCTCACTATCAGTATGGCCATTACTGTTTTTAGTATGGGTTATCTTTATAGCTATCTTTTTCATATTGAAGTACAAAAATATTTTCCTTTTCTGGTGGCAGGTATGCTGGGATGGGTTTTAATATCAACGGTAATCACTGACTATTCCGATGCTTTTATTATGGTTGAAGGTTTAATTAAACAAATTAAATTACCCTATACCGTACATATTCACCGAATTATTGTCCGTAATATTATTATTTTTTTTCATAATATTATTATTATGTTACCTGTGATTTTCATTTTTAAACTACAATTAAATTTCTCCTTATTACTATTGATTCCCGGAATGTTATGTATATATATTAATGCCATGACTTATGGTCTTCTGCTCGCCATTCTCGGCACAAGATTTCGAGATATTTCGCAATTGGTTCGAAGTTTAGTTCAAGTCATTTTTTTTGTGACGCCTATTATGTGGAATCCAGAAATGCTCAGCGAAAATAAGCGCTTTATCATCGACTGCAATCCTATATATGCATTTCTTGAACTTATTCGACAGCCGCTTTTGGGAGGGATGCCATCTTTAAAGAATTGGTTGATGGTAGTGATGGTGACATTTATTGGCATCTTCGCATCAGCGCTACTGTTCACGCGATATCGCGCTCGTTTAGTGTATTGGTTATAGGTTGAGTGATGGCAAGAATTGAATTAAAAAATGTTTCCGTGGAATTTCCCATTTATAACGTGAATGCCCGTTCCTTAAAAAAACAATTTATACGACTAACCACGGGTGGAAATGTCGCTAAAGATGCGAAGCAACGTATTACGGTGCGATCTTTAAATAATGTTTCACTTTCTCTTCGACATGGAGATAGAGTAGGGCTGATTGGAAATAATGGAGCGGGAAAAAGTACATTATTAAATACACTTGCCAAAATTTATGAACCCACCGCAGGCAAAATTCAAATTGATGGAAATATTTCTCCACTGTTAAATTTGACGCAAGGTATTGAGCAAGAGTTTACAGGATATGAAAATATTGTTATTCGCGGAATTATATTGGGGCTTTCACGAAAACAAATTGATAGCAAAATTAACGATATCGCTGAACTTTCAGGATTAGGTGATTACTTGTCGATGCCGGTAAGAACATACTCTAACGGTATGATGATGCGTTTGGCTTTTGCTATTTCCGCAAGCATTGAGCCTGATATTTTATTAATCGATGAAGTTTTTGGCGCTGGCGATGCGGATTTTATGATTAAGGCCAGAGCTCGTATGGTTTCATTATTAACGCAATCAAATATTGTGGTCATGGCAACACATTCTGACAATCTGATTAAAGAATTTTGCAATAAAGGTTTATTACTCGAAGCAGGTCAAATCAAATATTTTGGTGCTGTTGAAGATGCATTGGCGTTATATTACCAATGATGATTTATCGTTTTTGACTTTAGTTCTTTTTAAAATATCCTCTAAATACTTTTTTTTATCTTCGACTGTCGGAGGATTGATATTTTGATTTTGTAATCGTCGAGCGCGTGCATGAAATCTTTTTCTAAAAACATCTTTTTTGGGCGAATGATTTTCCGCGAGGACCATATCGATACAATCGACGGGGCAGGGAGCGATGCACAACTCACACCCGGTGCATTCGTCGGCAATCACCGTATGCATAGATTTACTCGCACCCAGAATGGCATCCACTGGACAAGCTTGAATGCACTTAGTACATCCAATGCATTCTGACTCGCGAATAACAGCGCGCATGGGTGGTTTGGATTTTTTTTCCATTTCAGGAATATAGGGTAGGGGATCCAGATGGAATTTTTCTGCGAGTGTAATTAAGCCCTCGACGCCGCCTGGCGGGCAGAGATCGATGCTGGCATTTTCATCCACCAGTGCTTTCGCATAAGGCAGGCAACCTTTAAACCCACATAAACCGCATTGGGTTTGTGGTAAAAGTGCGTCGATGTCTTTGATGGTGGGTTTGTTCATAGGTCTATCCGTCGTCCCGCAGACAAGCCTGCATTGTTGCAGATTTCTCATAGCTCGTCGTCCCGCGGCTTGTCCGCGGGATCCAGAACTGCATCAATGTTGCCACTGGATCCCGCGAACAAGTCGCGGGACGACGGCTGTGAGAAGAATGGTTCAAAACCTGCAAAAACGCAGGACTTGCCGCGGGAGGACGATTACTCAACACTCGCACTCCTCAACGCCTCAATCTCTGCTTTTTCTAAACGTTTGGCCAGAGGCTTAAAGGTTTCAATCGTATGATTTAATAATGGTGTTTGAATATCTGAAAACATCAACGGCGGAACTTTTAAGAACGCTTCTACTTTTTTGGCGGTTTCTGGCAATACCGGTTTTAGATAAATCATTAAAACGCGAAATAAATTGAGCGACATCGTGCAAATAGCTTGAACTTCGGGTAATTGCGCGGGATCTTTCGCAAGCGCCCAAGGTTTTTTCTGATCAACATATTGATTCGCTAAATCCGCAAGTCCCATGATTTCGCGAATGGCTTGACTCAATTGTCTTTTTTCATATTTTGAAGCAATGCCCCCTGCCGCTTTGGTAAATTCGGCGTATAATTCGCCTTGAGACAAATGACCCGATAATTGATTATCAAAATATTTATTGATAAAACTCGCCGATCGGCTCGCAATATTAATAAATTTGCCAATAAAATCTGCATTAACCCGCTGCATAAAATCATCAAAATTCAAATCTAAATCTTCAATGCGTTCATTTAATTTTGTTGCGAGATAATAACGTAAATACTCTGGATTGAGATGATTAAGATAGGTGCGTGCTTTAATAAAAGTACCGCGCGATTTCGACATTTTTTGCCCATCGATGGTTAAAAATCCATGACAGTAAACCGCATTCGGCATGCGAAGGTCCGCACCTTTTAATAAAGCAGGCCAAAAAAGCGTGTGAAAATACATAATATCTTTACCAATAAAATGATAAAGTTCGGTCGAGTTTTCTTTCGTCCAATATTCTTCGAAGGTATATTCAGGATGTGTTAAGGCAAAATTTTGAAAACTTGCGATATAACCAATCGGTGCATCAAGCCACACATAAAAATATTTTGTGGTTTCACCCGGAATATTAAAGCCAAAATACGGCGCATCTCGGGAAATGTCCCATTCGCGTAACCCCATTTTGAACCATTCATCTAATTTATTGGTGACTTGTTCTTGTAAATGTTTTTGGCGGGTCCAGGTTTCTAGCAATTCTGTATAATTTTGTAATTTGAAAAAGTAATGTTCCGATTCTTTTTCAATTGGTTTTGCCCCTGATAAAGTGGAGTAGGGGTTTTTTAATTCGGTGGGTGAATAAGTCGCGCCGCAGACTTCACAATTATCGCCATATTGATCCTTCGCACCACATCGAGGGCATTCGCCTTTAATGTAACGATCGGGAAGAAACATATTTTTTTCGGGATCGAAGGCCTGTTTAATCGTATGTTTTTCAATGTTACCAATAGCCAGGTGACGTTCAAAAACAGTTTTCACCATCGCTTGGTTTTCAGGTGAATGTGTTGTGTAATAGTTGTCTACATCAACTTGAAAATCCCGCAAATCGTTTTCATGTTCACTTTTGATTTGTGCAATTAATTGCTCTGGTGTTAAGTGTAATTTTTCTGCTTGAATCATGATGGGGGTGCCATGACTATCGCAACCGCAGATAAATAAACAAGAGGTGTTTTCTTGCATTTTTTGAAAGCGTGTCCAAATATCGGTCTGAATCAGGCCGACCATATGACCTAAATGTAGCGATCCATTAGCATAGGGAAGCGCGTAGGTAGTAAGGATTTGACGAGGTTGTTGCGACATTAAAATCTCTCAAAAACCATGGATTATAGCAGGTTATGGATTGGATGGAAGCTTCCCCTCACCCACAATAATGCATTGCTTAACTATGCGTCCAATCCTCAATTTTTAAATGAGAAACACGAGAGAATTCTTTAGTATTGTTGGTAACTAAAACTACATCCAAGCTTAACGCGTGCGCGGCTATCATCATATCTAAGGAGCCAATAAGCATGCCATTTTTTTCAAGGGAAGTTCTTATCTTCCCGTAATGGTCTGCCGTGTCTCCATCAAATGGCACAATTTCAAGCGGTGCAGAAAATAACTCTAAGGCTACTTTATTCTTTTGCTGATAATGGCTTTTATAGACTCCATACATTAGCTCAGCAAGCGTTATGGAGGAAATACAAACATCACCCATATCTAGTGTTTTAAATTTTTTAAATACCTTTTCCGGATGCTTCTTGATGATATAAATGCACATATTGGTATCTAACATATATTTCATTAAAAAAGATCTTCCCTTTCTTGTTGTTCCGGTTGTTCCCTGTTATCCATAAAATCATCAGAAAATTTATTGATACTCTCAAATAAAGGTTTCCAAGGATTTTTAACGGGTAGCAAAATGATCATCGTTCCCACTTTTTTAATGAATACTTTATCCCCCTCAAACCGGAATTCTTTTGGCAGGCGTACCGCTTGGCTCTGCCCATTTTGAAATAATTTAGCTATTTTCATAAGCAATTTTCCAATAGTATATATTAATAAGTATATACTATTTAATTATAATATGCAAAAATCAATCCGGATTCGTAATCCCATGACCCTTCAAAATCTCACGTAATGCTTTTAAGGCAGTCATTTGAATCTGTCGAACACGTTCGCGAGTGAGTCCCACCGCGCGGCCAACTTCTTCTAATGTTTGACGTTCATAGTTTAATAATCCAAATCGTCGACAAAGAATTTCACGTTGTTTTTCGTTTAACTCTTGCAAACAACTATTGAGATGTTCGCTAAAACGTTCGTCGATAATAAGTTCGGCGGGATTTGTTTTATGTTGATCCGGAACCGCATCAAGCAAAGGTCGGCTCGTATGATTGGTTTCGTCTCCAACCAAAGCATCCAATGACACCATATGCTCATTCAGCTGCAAGGTTTCTTTCACATCGTCGACGGGTACTTTTAATTTTTTGGCAATTTCTTGGTAGGTTGGTTCGCGATCTTCCGTTTTCATAATTTCGCGTATGGTGGTTAAATAAGTATTTAATTCGCGAATGACGTGAATTGGTAAACGAATGGTGCGGCTTTGGTTCATGATGGCGCGTTCAATACTTTGACGAATCCACCACGTCGCATACGTTGAAAAACGAAAGCCACGTTCTGGGTCAAATTTTTCAACGGCACGAAGTAAACCTAAATTTCCCTCTTCAATCAAATCAAGAAACTCAACGCCACGTTTATAGTAACGACGTGCAATTTTAACGACGAGTCGTAAATTACTTTCAATCATTTTTTTTCGAGCAGCCTCATCGCCTTTTTGAACCAGACGACCGAGTTTTACTTCTTCATCTCCCGAAAGTAATGGTGAAAATCCAATTTCATTTAAATAAAGTTGCGTTGGATCATTGGGTTTTGCTGTATGATCAAGGTCTACGTTTGCAAGTTTTTCTTCAACTTCGAGGTGTGTTTCTTCTTTTTCGATTTTTTCTAATTCTTTAATTGAAGAATCAAAGTCATCATCATGATTGCTTTTTTTTACCATCGTTCCCTCGCAATATTCACTTTCCTATTTCAAATACATCGCAGGATTCACCGGTTGGCCATCTTTGCGTATTTCAAAATGTAACATGACGCGAGTGGTACCACTATCACCCATTTCTGCAATCTTTTGTCCCGTAAGAACGTAGTCACCATCTCGTACAAAAACGCGTTGGTTATGCGCATATGCGCTGAGATAAGTACTATTGTGCTTAATGATAATTAAATTACCATATCCGCGTAAACCACTTCCGCTATAGACAACTTTACCCGCCGCTGTCGCAAAAATGGGATCATTTCTATTGCCGCCGATGTTGATACCTTTATTTTGCGCACCATATTTAGAAATGATAGGCCCTGCGTTTGGGCTTACCCAAAGTTTCACGGGTCCTTTGGGTTCCATCGTGAAAATCGGTTTCGAAATAACGGAATTCTCAGGGGGCACTTTTTTAACGACAGGTACTTCTTTAATCGCCGTAACCACCTTTTTTTTCGGTGGCAAATAAATCACTTGATCTTCATGTACCGTGTAAGGAGGCAGTAAATGATTTCTTTTTGCAATATCACGATAATCCAATCCATAAATCCATGCGATCGAATAAATGGTTTCTTGGAAAGCCACGATATGTTTGCCACTGGCAGGGATGGGTTCGATGGTACTAATTTCGACAACAGGCGCATAATTTTCTGAGTCGGTACACGCTGTTAGAAAAATAATAAAAAAAAGTAAAAGAATTTTTTTCACGATTTTACCCTATGTTTAACGCTTGTACCCATCCAGAAAGTTGCTCGAACACTTCATAATGTGTGAAATCAAGATGTAACGGTGTAATGGAAATAAATCCGGAACTTACGGCATGAAAATCGGTGCCTGGGCCCGCATCTTCTTCGGGACCCGGTTGGCCAATCCAATAAATTCGCCGGCCACGAGGATCCACTGTCTTAATGGTTGGTTCTGCGATATGTCTTGTGCCTAAACGAGTGACTTGAATGCCGCGTAATTGGGAGACTGGTAAATCAGGTACATTCACATTCAAAATCGTATGTTGTGGAAGTGGATCGTTTTTTAAACGTAAAACCAGTAAACGCGTCACTTCGGCCGCAGTATCATAATGTTGACACTTAGGACCCGCGAGTGAAACGGCGACAGAGGAAATTCCTAAAAACCGACCCTCCATCGCTGCGGCAACGGTGCCAGAATATAATACATCGTCACTTAAATTGGAGCCTTCATTGATGCCAGACACAACCATATCGGGCATTTCTTTCAAAAGACCGGTCAACGCTAAATGCACACAATCCGTTGGTGTGCCATTGACGCTATAAAACCCATTGTCTGCTAAAGTCACGCGCAGAGGATTGACGAGAGACAACGAATTGCTTGCACCAGATCGGTTTCGATCAGGGGCGACGACTGTGATGTCTGCAATTTGCTTTAAATTTTTTGCGAGCGTCGCAAGGCCTGGTGCTAAGAATCCATCATCGTTACTTATCAAAATCTTCATGTTTGTGTTAATCCTTTTCAACCACTTGATAAAATGTCTCGTCCTTTTTTATCATCCCCAAATCATGACGAGCGCGGGATTCTACCGCATCAGTATTTTCTTGCAAAGATCGTATTTGATCTAATAAATCTTCATTTCGTGCTTTTAATTGATTATTTTTTTCAGTTTGCGAAACAAATTTTTTTTTTAAATGCAGCATATTCATGACGCCACCGCTATCAAACCACAATCGATACTGCAGAAATAATAATAGCAGTATCAATAATATCGGCAGAAATTTAAATTCGATAAGGCGCATATTGGACGAATCCTTCGTTCTCTGCATTAATATATAATAAACGATTGTATTTTGCGACCCGATCCGAGCGACAAAGCGAACCCGTTTTAATTTGTCCGGCGTGAGTCCCCACTGCTAAATCAGCAATCGTGGTATCTTCGGACTCGCCAGAACGATGTGAAATAATCGTTCGGTAACCCGCATTTTTGGCCATTTCAATCGCTCTCAGTGTTTCGGTGAGTGTACCAATTTGGTTAAGTTTGATGAGAATTGCATTGGCAATATTTTCGTTGATTCCTTTTTGCAATAATTCAGTATTCGTTACGAATAAATCATCACCCACTAACTGAATTTTTTTGCCCAAACGATCCGTTAAGACGCGCCATCCCGCCCAATCATTTTCAGCCATACCATCTTCGATGCTGATAATAGGGTATCTTTGGGTTAAATCTTCAAGATAATCGGTAAATCCATGTGCATCCAAAATTTTGTTTTCTGCTTGCAATACATATTTGCCATCGCGATAAAATTCATTACTGGCGACATCTAATCCGAGGGCAATGTCGGTGCCCGGCGTTAATCCGGCGAGTGCTATCGCATCACAAATACAATCGAGCGCTTCCGCATGACTTTGTAAATTGGGTGCAAATCCACCTTCATCCCCAACGTTCGTATTTAATTTTTTTTGATGCAATACTTTTTTCAAATGATGAAAAACTTCGGTACCATACCGCACCGCATCCGGAAATGTTTTCGCACCAATCGGCAAAATCATAAATTCTTGAATATCTAAATTATTATCGGCATGCACGCCACCATTAATAATATTCATCATCGGTGTCGGCATTAACCATGTGCTTTTATTGCCGAGATATTGATACAACGGAATTTGTTTTGATAAAGCGGCCGCTTTTGCAGCGGCGAGCGATACGGCGAGAATTGCATTGGCGCCTAAACGAGCTTTATTAGGCGTGCCATCGAGTGCAATCATCGTTTCGTCAATTTTTTGCTGATCACAAACATCAAAGCCGCGAAGTTTGGGAGCAATTTCTTCTATAATTCCCTTCACCGCTTTTTTTACACCTTTTCCTAAATAACGTTTTGGATCTTGATCACGTAATTCTAAAGCTTCACGCGAGCCGGTTGATGCACCGGATGGAGAAATGGCGGAGGCTTTTTCGCCATTATCAAGCGTGACTTCAGCGAAGACAGTTGGATTGCCACGCGAATCTAGTACTTCTAGTGCGTGAATATTTTTAATGTGAGACACAATACACCTCATGAATTTTAAATTTGTAATACCGTTTTCACAAATGGAATGGTGAGTTTACGTTGCGCAGCTAGTGAGATTTTATCAAGTGCATCTAAAGCGGCAAATAAAGTCGACATATGGCGCGGACAATGGTTAAGGATAAATTTCCCCACTTCTTCTGTCAACATCATTCCGCGGCGTTCTGCGCGCATCGTTAATACTTCGAGTTTTTCTTCATCCGTTAATGGTTGCATCTGAAAAACAATTCCCCATACAAGACGCGATACCACATCCGGCAAATGCAAGCCTAGCGATTTGGGAGAGACGTTCGCGGTGACAATTAACCTTGCACCTGAATCGATAATGCGATTATAAAGATGAAAAAAAGCTTCTTCCCACGTTTTTTTCCCTACAATTTTTTGTAAGTCATCAATGCAAACTAACTGTAAATTTTCTAACCCTTCTAAAATTTCAGGCGTTAAATCGTGAATATTGCCGAGCGGGATATAAACGGCGGTTCTTTGTTGTAGGTTCGCTTCATGACAGACGGCTTGCAATAAATGTGTGCAGCCTTGGCCGCCATTTCCGTAAAAATAAATGACTTGCTCACCAATCCCTTCCGCTGCGCTGTTCAGCGCTTTTACCAAATGCGTATTTTTGCCGGGAAAAAAGTTATCGAAGGTGGCGTCATCCTTGAGACTGACTCCCAAGGTTAATTGATTTATCATTTTTTCATTTTTCATTGATATAAAGAACTCTCATGATAACGTTCCATTAAGAAACGTAACCATACCATGATCACAGCAGCGATGGGTAATGCTAATAAAACCCCTAAAAACCCAAATAAACTACCACCGGCTAAAATGGCAAAAATGACAATGACGGGATGTAGGCCGATGCGATCGCCAACCAAATGTGGTGTGACGAAAAAACTATCCACTAATTGGCCAATGAGGAAAAGCAGCCATACAAATAAAACTGGTTGAAAATATCCAAATTGCACGTACGCCGCAATGCTTGCGGTCGTCACTCCCACGACAACCCCAAGATAGGGTACGATACTGATGATGCCTAAAATAATCCCCAGAATGATACCAATATTGAGTCCAACGATGGTTAGTCCGATCGAATAGAAAACCGCGATAAAAAGCATGACCAGCAACTGGCCGCGAAAAAAAGCACCTAGTACTTGATCGCATTCTTTCGATAATCGAATAATCGTCGGCGCATTGGCGCGCGGTAAAAGATTTTTAATGCCTTGTACTAATCGTTCCCAATCGCATAATAAATAAAAAGTGACGACAGGAATAAGGATCAGATTCATGAACCAACTGACGATGAGAAATCCTGAGTGCACGATGGTATTCAAAAAAATGCCAATATAACTTCCGGCGGTCGTCCAGTTTTCTGAAAGAGTTTTTTTAATGAGAGGAACATTAATCAATTGTTCATTACCAAAACGTTCGGTGACATACGGTAGAAAACTTAGCTGAAACCATTCAATCATTCGCGGAATCATTTGAATCAATGTATTCAATTGTTTTTGGATAAGGGGAATGAGTAATAAAATGGTAAGTAACAGCATCAAGGATAACAGCACAAATACGAGTACCACCGCAAAAACGCGAGGAATTCGAAATCGCATCAACCACGTCACGAGCGGATTCACGAGATAAGCCAGTAAAATTCCGATGAAAAAGGGCGTGAGTATTGGCGCCAATAAATAAATCAACACAAAAAAAATGATACCAATACATAAAAAGAAAAAAGACTTATTCCACATCATGAAGGATTCCACTGATAGATCAAAGGTTCGGCGTTAAAATCAATTGTGATAGGCAATAATCTCTGACCTAGCGCAATGGCTTCTGTAAAAGAGGCTTCTGTACTTCTCAAACTGACATTTAATAAAATTTCATTGCCAGAAATTTTAGAAATGCCAACCGATGCAACAGGCGTCAAACGGCTTAAATAACGAATGAGTTTGGTAAAATCCGTTTGTTCTGAAATTCCTAGTACGCGCAACCCAATATTTTTTTGAATAGCGTTGGTTGTCACAATACCAAATTTTCCTGAAAGCGTATTGACGGTTTGATCAATGGCTTTTGTTAATACTTCTTTTTCGGAGTTACCGGAAAAACTAAAATCCCAGGATTCTTTTCCTGAAATTAATTTCCATTGCGAGGTCTCCGTGTTGTCTGGATTTTGTTGGATATAGCCAATTAAAACGGTGTTATAGCGTTTGGATGCTTGCATTAATTTGTCGACCGACATGTTCATGATATCAGTGGGTAAAACATCCAGAGGGTTCTTCTCTGGTAACATCAGGGGGATGCCTCGACGGGCTGCGTTTTCTAACAAAATCGTTTGCCAGGGATTAAAATCATTTTGGATAATTTTAATCATATCTGGTTTTTGCGACACAATCCACGCAAATATGGGTGATCGATTTTGTCCCCAGATCGGCGCACTTGCATCTCGTAACCATTGGTTGACACCACTTTTATCAAATCGTAGGTGTAACACATATCGATTTTCTGCGTTAGGGATTTTGGGATATTCATATCCGTATTCTTGCACTAAATTATTCGCAGTCATCAACCGAGAACGGATTTTAGGATTGCGAATAATCTGGTCATTTCCGCTCACTTTAATAAGTACTTCCATCAGGGCTTTTTGCGTCGCAATACTGCGTTCCTCGGAAGATTGGGTTTTCACAGGGATGATACCTTCATATAGCGTGTTCATTTTTAGTGCATTTACTGTACTCGAACCTAAGATTATCCAGCTTAGGAGAACTAGAAATACCTTTTTCATAAATGCCTTTTATCCACCCATGTAAATAAACATTATAAGCAAAATTAAAAATAATAAACATATCAGTGAAAGTTTGTCGATAAAGATACGTTTTTCTTCATGCATATAGATTTTTTTTGATGGATATACTATATTAATCAATGAAGAGGCTTCCTTTTTTTACCCCTCAACCTACGGAGGCAGCATTACTGCTGAGACCTATGCTGATAAAATCTCAACTTATCGCTGAAATCAGTAAAAAATTATCTCATCTCCCAGAGAAAGACATTGCGCTCAGCATTAATGGTATCATCGATCAAATGAGTGATATTTTGAGCAATGGCGGTCGAATTGAGATTCGCGGCTTCGGTAGTTTCAGCTTACATTATCGTCCTCCACGTAAAGCACATAATCCCAAAACCGGTGAAAAATTAATCACCGAGCCCAAATATGCCGTCCATTTCAAGCCCGGCAAAGAATTGCGCGAGCAAGTGAATGCTAGCCGTCATATTCCTCTCAAAGAAACGTTGGGGGATGCGGATGAGGGTGAGGAATAGTTTTCTGTATTTCAAGGTCATGTTTTAAGTAGTTGTGTGTTGACACGGGACTTCTGAAATGAAAGTTAAATTTTTTATCTTATGCTTATTCAGTGCATGTGTGTATGCTGCGGATTCCACGGTAATTAAGCCGCCTACTGTAATACCGATAAGTAGTGATACAGTGAATGTATTACATTTGGCCCAAGGCGCTCAATCAGCATTCGCAACACCAGATTGGTATCCTTGTCCTACCGGAAGTCAGCGGGTTAAATCCAATTTTTTTGAAGATCAAGCGAATGATATGACAATTGTGAGCAATGGGTCTTATTTCTATGTTTGTAAAGAACCTGTAGGCTCAAACGCCGCGTATTATCAATCACTAAAGTCCGCAGCTGGCACATCAACTCCCTGGATTAATTGTCAGCCCCCGAATTCGAGAACCGCAACATCATGCACAACAAAAGAATTAAATCCTCCTTTTGTTCGTTTTATTTTAGAAATTCCACAGGCAGACCGGCAGCGGAACCAGGGCACTGTTCTGACATTCAGAGATGCGGAGCTTTTTTTTGGCTATGGTACCCTGTCTTCAATGGGTAAAACGGTTAAGTCTACCCAGTCGGCAGTTAATTATAATGGAAATGTAATTTCTACATGGCGATACAGTACCAAAGTTCCACCAGATTTTCCGCCGGCCAATTACCAAGTTCCTATGACCTGGCTCATATCCGGTATGGTTGCAACAGATAACCCGGCAACAACAACGGCTCGAGCATACACTTGCGGACGTTTCCAATTTTATATGACGAGGGAGCTTTTTGGTAAAACAGTGACATTTTCGTGTCAAGGTTTTTGGAGATACGACGATCCTACTGCAGTGTATTCTTCCACTAATCCTCTTGTGACAATTAGCGAATAAATCCGTTCTCAAGCAATCGGCAGCGTCACACCCGTCTGGCCGTGATATTTGCCACGTCGATCTTTATCGAGAATGGATAAAACCGCATTTTTATCGAATTATTAATGTACTAATTCACTATTTATGTGCTAGAATAGCGCTATAACTAAATTCATTATATAGTGCTAACATGCAAAATCGTCCTCGAAAATCCAAAATAGGGACTATTGAAAAAATCAACGAAGGGAGTGCGAGTGGTGCAGAAGCCGTAGAGCATCTGAGCCACCAGATTCATTTTGTCCATGATGCGCTTCAGTATTCTAGTGACATAGGTAACGGTACGGAAGGTGCTGAAGGCGCTGAAAATGCCGGTGAAGCAACCGCATTGGGTGAAGCGGTGCATTTGATTCCTATCGTCGCACATTTTATTCGCGGATTAATTTATTGGGATGAGGCCATTCAGGCACTACAGAATCCCAAACAGGAAAACCGCAAACTTAAAATAGCAACGGGTTTGATTGCAGGAGCGATCTCTGTTGGTGCAGGTATAGTGGCGGCATTAGCATTAGCGAGTATAGGTATGCTAGCATCCGCTACCGCTATTGCCCTGTTACCAATTCTCATTCCTAGTGTTATTACAGGTATTTATGCTGCAACTGCAGTCCGCGATGTTTACTTTTATTATGTTAAACGCAAACAAGAACAATCTTTGCAAAACGCAATCCATCAAAATAATGCATACATTATTGCTGTAGAACAAAACGCGACTATTTCTGATCCCGCGATGCAAATAAGACTAAAAGCTGCTTTGGATAACAGAAATATCTTGCAAAAGCAGTTAGCGGTTGTCTCAAGACAACGAAAAATTGCTGGCAATAAGGCAATATTTAGTACAGCAATCATGGTTGGTGTCGGCATATTATCAATGGCGATTTTTGCTACTGGGTTAGGTGCTTTAGTGATGACGGCGGTAGGACTTAGCGCTGTGCTAGGGACTATTGCGGTTCGTTATTTTACAAAAAAAACCCCTCACATCACGGCAGAGACAGAGCCGGTTCCCCATCATGTGGTGCCAGAATTTGAGCCTAATGCAGAGCACGCGCCTGAACCGAATGCCGAGCCTACCCCTGCGCCGCAGCCAGCATTAAACGATGTGCCAGCTAATGCACCGGATATCCGGGATCTACCTCCTGAAGAAGCTAACCCGCCGCTTGCACCACCTTTGCAGTTAAGTGCAGCAGAACAAACCGCTATGAATGCCGCGTTGCACGCGCACGAACATTTTAGTACTGCTACCATTAGTGCTGAGTTACATATGCCTATTCATCGGATCGAGAATGCGCCGCCATCTTCTTTAGAAGAAAAATCCGGCGTTACTGTAACAAAATCGCCCGTTATCATGCATCACGAAGAAGATAAAGAAGGCGAAGGCGAAGAAAAGACTTCGAGATTAAGCAATCGGTAGTGTCACACCCGTCTGGCCCTGATATTTCCCATGTCGATCTTTGTACGATGTCGTGCATTCATCATCGGATTCTAAAAATAACATTTGAGCGACACCTTCGTTCGCATAAATTTTCGCGGGGAGGGGAGTGGTGTTAGAAAATTCCAGTGTGATATGACCTTCCCATTCTGGTTCAAGCGGAGTGACATTCACGATAATGCCGCAGCGCGCGTAGGTTGATTTGCCGACGCAAATCACTAAAACATTACGCGGAATTTTAAAATATTCAATACTACGAGCAAGCGCAAAAGAATTGGGTGGAATAATACAAACATCTGACGTGATATCGACAAAGCTGTTATCACTGAAATTTTTCGGATCGACAATAGCAGAATTGATATTCGTAAAAATTTTAAATTCACTAGCACAACGCACATCATATCCATAACTCGACGTGCCATGCGAAATAATTTTATCCGTACCATTTTTGCGAACTTGATTCGGTTCAAAAGGAGAAATCATGCCATGATTTTCTGCCATTTGACGGATCCATTTATCAGCTTTAATGCTCACGCTTTTTCTCCTTAATCATTTTGTATCACAATGGTTGGGAACTTATCCGCAGTTTTTTCTGAGTTAAATTTATCAACCGTTATCGAAGCAATATCACGATAAATTTTTGCGATCGAACCGTCGGGATTTGCGACCACGGTGGGTGCACCATTATCGGTTTGTTCGCGAATCTGGATATCTAAAGGCAATGCGCCGAGGAAGTCAATATGATATTTTTCAGACAAATGTTTGCCGCCACCTTCGCCGAAAATATGTTCTTCATTGCCGCATTTTCCGCAAACATGATAACTCATGTTTTCGATGACACCTAGAATCGGGACATGGACTTTGCGAAACATTTCTGCGGCACGTTTGGCATCGAGCAGCGCCAAATCTTGTGGAGTCGTCACGATGATTGCGCCATCGACCGGAATTTTTTGCGCGAGGGTCAATTGAATATCCCCTGTGCCGGGCGGAAGATCGATGATTAAATAATCCAAATTATCCCAATGCGTATCATTTAACAGTTGTTGCAGCGCCATGCTAACCATTGGACCACGCCACACCATCGGGGCGTTTTCATCAATTAAATAGCCAATCGACATGGACTGCACACCATGAGCTAAGACTGGCGCCATCATTTTTTTGTCGCGAATGTTCGGGCGTTCTTTTACGCCCAACATCATGGGTTGTGAGGGCCCATAAATATCGGCGTCTAAAATCCCCGAACGGGCGCCTATCTGATGCAGCGCAATGGCGAGATTGACGGCCGTCGTCGATTTGCCTACGCCGCCTTTGCCGGATGCGATGGCAATGATGTTTTTGACATTCGGTAATTTTTGCATGTTAGAGCCCCCCCATCCCAACCTTCCCCCACGAGGGGGGAAGGGGTATTCGATTTGTCAAATCTCAAACGTTTTTTCGAGCTTTTTTTCAACCGCAACGTTTTTTAATTTCACATATTGTGGCAAGCCATTTTTGTAAGGCGGATAATCTTCTCCTTCAATCAATGGTTGCAAATATTCGCGACATTTTTCCGTAATACCAAAACCATCTTCAGTAATATAGTCGCGTGGTAATTCTACTTCGACGTTAGCGACTTTTTCTAATGGGGCTTCACCGATAGTCCAACGATAAGGTTGGTTCGATTCGCGAACGATGATGGGCATAATTGCATTTTTACCAGATAAGGCGAGCTCTACCGCCGCACGGCCTAAGGCATACGATTGGTCGACATCGGTTTTTGATGCAATATGTCTCGCGGCGCGTTGTAAATAATCGGCAAGCGCCCAGTGATATTTGAGTTTGAGTTTATCCTTGATGAGGCTTGCAATCATCGGCGCGACACCACCTAATTGTTTATGACCAAAAGCATCCACTAAACCGGATTCTGATACGAAACTGCCGTCTTGATTACGTAATCCTTCGGATACCACAATGGAGCAGGAGCCATATTTTTTCACGCATTGATCGACGCGCGCTAAGAAAGCGTCGGGATCAAAAGTAATTTCTGGAAATAAAATGATATGTGGCGCATCACCTTCGGTTTCGCGCGCAAGACCACTTGCGGCTGCAATCCATCCAGAATGTCGGCCCATGACTTCTAAAATAAATACTTTAGTCGACGTCATGCACATCGAGGCGACATCAAGGCTTGCTTCGCGGATGGAAACCGCCACGTATTTTGCAACCGATCCAAATCCTGGCGAATTGTCAGTGAAGGGTAGGTCGTTATCAACGGTTTTCGGGATACCGATGCTGGTAATTGGGTAACCTAGCGATTGGCTAATTTGCGAAATTTTATAAGCAGTGTCTTGTGAATCTCCGCCACCATTATAGAAAAAATAGCGAATATTATGCGCAGAAAAGACTTCGATTAAGCGTTCGTACTGCGCGCGATGTTTGTCGATGGCGCCTAGTTTATGCCGGCAGGAACCGAAAGCCCCGGAGGGGGTGTGCCGTAAAGCCGCTATGCTTTCTCTGCTTTCAAAACTCGTATCAATTAAATCTTCCGTGAGCGCGCCAATAATGCCATTCCGTGCGGCAAATAATTTGCCAATTTGTTGGGTATTTTCGCGAGCAGCTTCAATGACACCACAAGCGGTCGCATTAATAACTGCGGTAACCCCGCCTGACTGTGCATAAAGTGCATTGTATTGGGTCATGCAAACTCCGGATGTAAAAAGAAATGAAATGCCGCTGATCTTAGCGGATGGAGGGGGAAAGCGCAATGTTAAAGCGAGTGTTTGTCATGCCAAGAATTCGTCGTCCCGCGATTTATTCGCGGGATCCAGAAAGTACTACGATGTTGCTCTGGATCCCGCGGACGAGCCGCGGGACGACGGGTTATAAGGTGGCATAAAAGCATGCTGGCATGACACCCCTTAGGAGGCTCCGTGTCAACAAGTAATACAAACTTTTCGCTTTTATAAATATAAAAACGTTTTTTACTACTACTTTTTCTTTCTGTCAGTGTGTTATTTAATTCGCGCCTAAGTTTTCTTTACATTATTGGTTACAACTTTCAAAAATGAAGTCGCACCAGACACCCCTCAGGATTAAGGCCATACGACAGGCTCAAAGAGCATGTTTTCGTAAACCCTTGGCAACCTTGTTGCCCCAGAAAACTATCAGTGCCATGCCGTTTCCAATGTAACGTACGTATTGTTACGTACAATAAAAAGGGCTCATCTAAAAAGATGTCCAGTCATATGTAGGCTAACGGCATAGGCGAATCCATTTTAACACAACACTCTTACAGAATAAAAAGCGGGTTGAAAATCAGGCCATTCAGATTAGTGAGTTTATCAGTCATACCACTGGTTACTAATCTCCAACCCAAACCATTAACCAAATGCTTTTTTCATTTCGAATTCAACTCCATCTCGTAATATAAAATAACATGCCTTAGATAATTTATTTGCAATTGTTTTTAACGCTACAACTCGCTTTGTTTTACTCAATTTGCGTTGATAATACCGTTTAATTGGTTCGTGATATCTAATTGCAAAATTAGCTGCTTCGATATATGCCCACCCCAAATAGGCGTTACCATTCTTTCGATTATTTTCGCCCTTTTTCTTCGCATTACTGATGCGTTTACTTTCTACGCAGCGACAATAAGAGCTATAATTGCCCGCATTTTCAAAACGTTTTATTTCCCCTGTTTCGAGCAAAATCGTCATTGCTAAAATAGGTCCCACTCCAGGAAGCGTTTTTACTAATTTGAAAAGAACATCATTCTTGATTTCTTGTAAGATGTTTTTTTCTAAATGATTAACTTGATCCATGATGCAACGTAATATTTTTAGTTGACTCTGTACCGCTAATCGTACTTGTGGGTTTTGCACATATCTTAATATTTTCTCATCATCTTCTCGTTTTATTTTATCTCCGCTGAGGGGGATATTTTCATAGCGAGTGATTATTCCTTGAATTCCTAATATACTCATCGTTTGCTGACGTACTAAAAACATTCGTCTCCGCAATAACTCTCTTATACCCCTCTTTTCCTTGGGATAAATATGTCCCGTTTCTAGCAGCCCTAAACGAAGTAATCTTGCTAGCCATATTGCATCAGATTTATCATCTGTATATTTTAATCCAGCGTATTGCTTGATTGCCGTTGTATTAGCTAAATGCACTTTATAACCTGCTGCTTGTAAACCATCCACTAACCAATACCAGTTGTATGTTGATTCAACAACAATCCCCTCAATGATGTTTTTATAAGAAGACAATGTTTCCAAAATGCCTAACAAATCATTAGGCAACCGTTTTTGGTAGACAATTTTATCTTCTTCGTCTAATAAAACTACATAGCTATTATTTGAATGTAGGTCAATTCCACAATACAATTTCATTTGAGGCTCCTTTTTGTGGGTATCACACAGTAATTTTACCGTGCCACAAGGAGCCTCCTAATGATTATCAAAGTTAATACACGGATTTAAACCGTGCATACACGGCGCTAGCGGGTCTTCTTGCGCACCGAAGCTGTAACTCTATTGTCCTGCGACGGATTAATCTCCGGCTTTTTGGCAAATAACGAAAAATAACTTTCGAAATCAGACTTAACAGAACCTTCCCGCATGATATTAAATTGCTCAATTTCCTTTATTTCTGAGACCGCCGTCAATTGCCCCTTCTTTAAGGAGTTATTAAATTTTCTGTTGATATCAAAACAAATATGTTTAACCCGCGTGATATTTTCGACAGATAACTTAGCTTCTTTAGTTTCCTGAAGTACGAGAGAATCTTTATTCTTGGGATGTTGGACAAGTATTTGAAAATCATTTTCTTTACTATCTAAAAGAAGGCGTCCTTTCTTTACTAATAATTGCAGCCCATCATTTTCTTCGATTTTATGAGGGCCAATCACGGCTGTTGCAATGATTTTCGTGAATGGCTTTATGAGCCAACCTAAAGTGACAAGGCTCAATGCTCCTCTGATGAAACTAAGCGTACCATCACCAATGAATTTAGGCTGAAGTGCTATTATCCCGCCGAAAAATTTAACTACACCAATACCCATCAGCGCAAGATCGGCAAGTGGCTGTCGAAGATCTCTTTTAAATTGAAAACTAAAAGCTTTATAAGGGGTAAAATAATCCGTGAAAATTTTTATTGTTTTTTTGACAGAATATTCGTAAGGAATAAAGTCCAACGTCCATAAACTTATTTCAGGATTGTATGGACGATGTGGGTAAGGATCCCAGTTAATCTTCTTACCTGCGGCAGCAGTGGCTTGGCGATTGAGGTAGTCCGCAATGAGGTATTTGGGATCATTATCATGCTCTACTCTCGAAGATAATTTGGTAAATCGCAAAGTGCGCATGAGATTCCATGCAGCATTAATACGCCACGTGCTGTAACTCTCGACTTCTTTGACTTTTCTCGGAGCAAAGCTATTTAAAAACCATTGTTGATACTTTAATAACGCATTGTTAAAAGCTTCTTTATTATCCTTTAAACCGCTTTCTAAACTAGGGCCAGTCAAAGTAAATAAGGTAGCGAGCGATTCAAACCCTGCATTTAACCCTTTAAAATAAGATAATCCAAGGGCTGCGTCACCTACCAATAAGGCAGGAGCTCCAGTACTAGTTTTATGAACAAGTTTTTTCGCATGCGTTGCAGGTGCTTCATTCACACTTATTTTAATATCACTTAATTGGACGCTTTTTTGTTGTAACGTTTTCACTAAATATCGACCGACAAACTCGCTTAAACGTTTGGGTAATTTCGGTATGTTTTTATGGTCGAATTTTAAGGGTTTTTTTGATGTATATTGTTCAAGAAGTTTATATTCTTCCTTGGAGATCATCATCTGCATCGTGACGGGCGTTACTTTATTTTCCGTTTTCCCCACATATTCATTGGCAATCATGCCGTCTCGTGCCATTTGCTGAAAAAATGCCATTGATTTTAAAGGTTGTGGTTTTTCCTCATTTACGATGTCATATCGAAGTTGAAGTACGAAATCAAATTCATGTTTTATTTGATTATCTTCGGGGAATAAATTTTCGCTGACCGCACTATGGGTCCCATCGGCGCCGACGATCAAGGAATGTTCTTTGCTTTCACTTAAATGTTCTAGATCCTGTTTCGACACTTTATGCTGAATAATTTCAACGTCTTTTTGTTTCGCGACCTTTTTTAACGCTTCTTCTAATTTATTGGTACGAATACGAGGATTTTTTTTAAGATCCGCCAAAAGATCAGATAAAATCTTGATATGTTCTGTTCCTGTCGCTTTCATGAACATTTCTAAATGAGTGGGATCCATGATGAGGTTATGTTTACGTTGATATTCCTCATATCTTTCTGCCATCACAATACTTAAGTGAGGGTCTAGACTTTTTAAACCAATGGCAGTCGCAAGCCCAATAGGTCCTGCGCCTACAAAAATGACATCGGTGTTTTCTGGTAATTTTGCTTCTAAAGATTCGTGCTTCCGCTCGTCGTGAGTACTTATCATAGTTATTATCCGGTGGGAGGAAAAAGTGGGCTAATCTTAGCGAGTTGGGTAAAGAAGTGCAAGGAGGGTGGTGAGGGATAAAAACTTTCTGTCATTCCCGCGAAGGCGGGAATCCATCAGTAAATTTATCAACAAATTAAGGAATACACTTTAGGGTTCTGTATAATTTTATGAATGGATTCCCGCCTTCGCGGGAATGACAGGAATTAAATAGAAGGTAGGGTGGACAAAGCTTAAGCTAAGCCCACCTTCGCTTACTACTGCAACGCCACCGGCAAGTGATTAATGCTTTTAATCGGGGTGTTTCTTTCTCGTTGGAACAAAAAAGATTTGTGTAAATCAGGAATATTGGAGCTGCTGGCCAAAATAAAATTAACATTGAGCTTCGTTGCTAAGCGTAATACTTCACTACGTAATCTGCCAGTGATTAACCATTGATCTTTTTGAGCGATGTTCAATGATTCGCCAATGTGGGTCAAAGTATGTTTTGCTTCTTCATAATACTTTTCTGCTAAAAGTACCATGGAAGGAATATTAAAATAACAAGTCGGGAGTGATGGGATTACATGCACTAAACTAAATTTAAGTTGAATGCGGCGATCGGAAGCCTGAAGGATGGCTTGTTTAATTTCTGATACTTCTTCATTGGTTGCAGAATTGGTCACCAGTAGCACTTTTTTTTGATCACCCATGGCTATTCTCCCTTACTGATCTCCGGACTTTTACGGAACGTTAAACGTAGTTTCCTAATAACTTTCCAACGGGGACAATCATCATCTCAAAATTTATCGCGAGGGGAAATTAGCAAAAACCTATGGCGTAATGGTATGAGACCCTGATGAAATCTAGGGTTTGTACCTAAAAAAAGAGGAAAAAATAACAGGAATTAATTAAAAATTACTATATTGTTTAATATTTTTCTAAAAAATTATTCCTGTATGATTGTCGATTCCTGAACGCTATTGGTCAATACCAATTTCACGAGTTCGGGGACTGATTTCACACTCATTTTTTTCATGACACTTGCACGATGTGCCTCAACCGTTTTTAACGAAATATTTAATTCGGATGAAATGACCTTGTTTTGCTTTCCAGCAACAATTCCTTGTAACACTTGAATTTCTCTTGGGGAAAGTAGGGCAAATTTGGCTTCCGCTTGGGCGTTTTCTTGCTGTTTTTCACGATTGGCTTTATCTTCGCGTAGTGCTTTATTAATACTTTCAATCAGAACTTGATCATTAAAAGGTTTGGTCAGAAAATCAATGGCGCCAGCTTTCATGACACGTACTGCTAGTGGCACATCGCCATGACCACTGATAAAAATAATTGGCAGCGTCGCGCCGATGGAATTTAATTTCGCTTGTAATTCCGGTCCGCTCATTCCCGGCATGCGCACGTCCAATAAAAGACATCCATGCTGTTCATTCACATATTCGTCCAAAAAATCTTGCGCGCGCGTATACGCTTTGGCTTTTAATCCAACGGATTCAATAATCCATAATAAGGATTCGACCATCGCTTGGTCATCATCCACGATGTAGACAATGGGGTTTTCTGTTGACATCACAATCTCCTTTTTTAATTGACAGGTAAAATAAATCGAATCCAACTATGATGATTCGTGTTGGGATTAATGAGAAATTGGCCGCCATGTGCTTCAATAATCGATCGGCAAATCGCGAGTCCCATTCCACGGCCATGCGCTTTGGTTGTGAAAAATGGCTCAAAAACTTTTTCCGTCATATCTTTCGGGAACCCCGGCCCGGAATCTTGGACGGTAATTTGAATGGTATTGATATCTGCCGATTTTGTTTGAATATGAATGCGACGTTTGGACTGCGTAGTATCTTGCATGGCATCAATGGCGTTTTGAATTAAATTTAATAATACCTGCTGAATTTGAATTTTATCCGCAAAAATCATTTGCAAATCTTTCGCAAAATCAAAATCAATTTTCGTTTTCGATGCATTTAAATCCGTTCGACTTAAAGATACGGTTTCGCGAATAATACTGTTCATTTTGCAGGGTGTTTTAAATAATTTTCCCTTACAAAAAAAGTTTTTTAAACGATGAATAACTTCGCCCGCGCGCTCAGCTTGCGTGACCGCTTTTTTCATAATCTCGATCACTTGATTGGTATCGTGCTGGTTGTTTTGCAAATATCGGACGCATCCTTGCGTGTAATTCACGACGGCCGCGAGGGGTTGACTAATTTCATGTGCCATCCCCGATGCCATTTCTTCCATGCTACTTAAACGAGAAACATGCGCCAATTGTTGGCCGCGTAAACGGGCTTTTTTGTCTAACACACGATCGGTGACATCGCGTGTCGCGGATTGAATTTCTCGAATCAAACGATTTTTTTCATCATAAATATGACGAATATTGCTTTCAAACCATCGATAATCTCCTTCTTTTCGACGCATGCGATACATCAATGTGTGATGCTTTGAATTTTCTTTGCGACGATTAAAGGCTTTTTTTAATTTTCCGACATCTTCATAATGAATGAATTTATAAGAATTGTAATTTAACAATTCTTCGGGGGTGTATCCCAATTGCGTTTTGCAAGAAGGTGAAATATAAAGATAAGTACCATCCGGTGCATGTCTCGAAATAACATCCGTCGCATTTTCGGCGAGTAAATGAAAACGCAATTCACTTTCCCTTAATTTTGTTTGTAGCAATTCATTTTCATGAATATTTTTAATCAAAAAACCCGCCATGTGATAATAAAGTTCAATTTGATTTTGTAATTGCAGCAGGAGAGCCTCTCCTTTTTCATGGAGTTCGGTTTCTATATTTTTATATTGCGTAATAACATGATGTGTTACCAATGCCGCCGCTTTATTGGGTATGTTTCCATGGAGTAGTGTAATGAAGGTTTTACATAATCCTTTTATGCCATTTTTTCGGATGTAACGGGTTTCGGCGGACCATTTTTTTTCGTCTGGCAAAATTTCTTGAATAATTTTGGGGAAAGGATGATGTTGTTGATAAATTAAATTGAGAGATTTTCCAATGGCTTCTTTTTTATGATAACCAAAAGTTGCGATCGCGCCTTGATTCCAGTCGATAATACGCCCGGTACGATCTAATAAAACCGCACTTTCTGTAATGGCTTCAAATAAAGATTGAGCATATTCCATAAGCATCCTTGCATCTTGCGACTTTTTCTTGGAAAATTCTCGTGACAAACATCTTATCACAGAAATTGTGAGAAATCAGGAGGCCACGCATTGCGTATTCATATTTTAGGGGTAGCCGGGACTTTTATGGCGGGCGTTGCAACGATTGCGCGTGATGCGGGTCATGATGTCGTTGGTTCGGATTTTAATATTTATCCTCCGATGAGCACGTTGCTTGAAAACGCAAAAATCCCTTTTTTTCAAGGATATGATGCAGCAAACATTGATCCTGCGACCGATGTGGTGATTGTCGGGAATGTGATTTCACGCGGAAATCCTGCGATGGAATATGTCCTCGCACAACATATTCCTTATGTGTCGGGGCCAGAGTGGCTGCAAAAAAATGTTTTGCAAAAAAAGAAAGTGATCGCCGTCTCCGGTACGCATGGAAAAACGACGACGACAAGTCTTTTGACTTGGATTTTAGAATATGCGGGTTTGAATCCTGGTTTTTTAATTGGTGGTATCCCAGAAAATTTTGGTGTTTCCGCGCGTTACGGTGCCGATCCTTTTTTTGTGATTGAAGCCGATGAATATGACAGTGCATTTTTTGATAAAAGATCGAAGTTCATTCATTACCACCCCGATATTCTTATTTTAAATAATCTCGAATATGATCATGCTGATATTTTTCCTAATCTGGATGCGATTAAACAACAATTTCATTATTTAATACGTACGGTGCCGGGGAACGGTCGTATTATTCAAAACGGAAAAGATGACAATTTGCCAAGCGTATTAGCAAAAGGCTGTTGGACGGAGACGACTTCTTTTGGTGCTCCAGATAGCGCGTTTCGCGCTGAATTGTTGAGTAATGACGGAAGTCATTTTGCCGTTTTGCATCAAGGCCAAAAGGTAGGGGAGGTCAAGTGGAATTTACTTGGGTTACATAATATAGATAATGCGCTTGCGGCTATTGCTGCAGCAGAAACGGCCGGTGTGTCGGTCGCGGATGCCTTGGCTGCCTTACCGTTATTCAAAAATGTGAAACGCCGTTTAGAAGTGAAAGGAAACATTTCAGGGATTACCATTTATGATGATTTTGCACATCATCCCACCGCGATTGCGACGACGCTTGCGGGCCTGCGCGCCAAAGTCGGTTCTTCCCGTATTGTCGTGGTGTTGGAGTTTGGTTCTCACACCATGCGCATGGGGGTGCACGCGGCTACGATACAAGCGTCCCTGACGAATGCCGATATGGTGGTTTGTAAAAAGCCTGAGTGGGATCTAGAATCAGTACTAAAATCGTTTACTCAGCCGACAATGCTACTAGATTCCCCCGAAAGTATTGTAGAAAATTTAAGTAGAGAGCTTCGTGCCGGTGACCATGTAGTCGTGATGAGTAATTCTTCCTTTGGGGGTATTCATCAGAAATTGATGAGTGCGCTGTCAGGGTCGGCGAACTAACATGATTTCTGGCGATCAATGCCGGATTTTCAACGTTTTTTCTTGACTTAGACCGAAAAATCAATGATAATTCGGTTTATGGACTATATAAAACGTAAAATCACGCCTTATCTAAAGCAGACACTTACCAGAGGTAAAAGCATTCTTTTATTGGGTGCGAGGCAAACGGGGAAGACGACCGTTATAAACCATGAAATTAAACCCGATATTAGCTATTCATTCGCGAGCCTTATTACTCGACAACGATATGAGTCGAATCCAGCATTACTGGAAAGTGAGCTGCAAGAGCAAGTAAAAAAATATCCGAATCCGCCTATCGTTTTTATCGATGAGGTGCAAAAAATACCTCGAATAATGGACATTGCTCAGCATCTTATAGATTATAAAGCGGCGCAGTTTATTTTAACCGGTTCTTCTGCTCGTAAGTTAAAAACCGGCAAAGATTTAAATTTATTACCTGGAAGAGCGATATCTTTTACGATGTCGCCTTTGATATATCAGGAGTTACCGGAGCCGAAACCAACACTCGAAAGTATTTTATTATACGGAACGCTACCCGGAATTATTCTTGAGACAGAAAACAATATCAAAGATACCGATCTTTATAGCTATGTCACCACTTATCTTGAAGAAGAAATTCGTGCAGAAGCTTTAGTGCGGAATATTGGACATTTTTCGCGATTTTTAGAAATTGCGGCTGGAGAATCCGGAAAACAAATTAATTTTAGTCGTTTATCACAAGATATTGGAATAGCGGATACCACCATTGCAAATTACTATCAGGTTTTGGAAGATTGTCTTATTGTCTTAAGAATTGATCCATTAGATCATAGCAGAACAAAAAGGCGTTTGATTAAATCCCCCAAATATCTATTTTTTGACATGGGTGTTCGTCGTGCATGCGCGAATGAAGGAATAAAATTATCTCAGAAAATATTAGCAGATTTATTCGAGCAATATGTTGGAATTGAATTAGTTTATCAAAGTCATTTAATTTCACCGAATATTAAAATTAGACATTGGCGCGATTCAGCAGGACCTGAAGTGGATTATGTGATAGATCAAGCACAAACCTATATACCTATTGAAGTGAAGTGGACCGATAAGCCAAATTCTCAAGATGCAAAAAATATTAAAAAATTTATCGAAGAATATGAGGTGAAACTTGGGTTTATTGTTTGTCGTACCCCTCGCCGTTATAAAATTACTGAAAATATTATTGCCTTACCATGGGAAGAAATTAGTGTAGTTTTTGATAATTAGTTAACCTTTCATCTTCCGCGGATCAAAAAAGGACAAATTCTAGCAATCCTAGCCACGATGTCAAGAATCAATTGCCTTTTGCCATCTATCGCAGATAATATTGCTCTATGGCATAATTTAAAAAACATTCGAGATATTTTGCATGAACCATCAACAATCCATCGAAGAATTTACCTTTGCAGGGACAATCTTAGGATTAATATCTTATATTGTGGTTATCCTGATCGTCATCATTGCTATTTAAAAGAGTATTATGAAAAATATTAAAATAACTATTAGCACTACGAATCAATATCTTCCTGAACAATCTTCCTATGACACGCATCGTTTTTTGTGGTCTTACGAAATCACTATCGAGAATGAAAGCGATGAAATTGTTCAGCTTCTTAATCGTTATTGGCGAATTACAGATATGACAAGTCGTATTGAAGAAGTACGCGGGCCAGGAGTGGTAGGGTTACAGCCGATTATTAAACCTGCCAAAAAATTTTCTTATACCAGTTTTTGTCAACTCATTACTCCGCAAGGTGCAATGGAAGGCCATTACGAAATGCAAACGTTGAATGAGGAACGTTTTACCGTTCCTATTCCTAAATTTGTGTTATCTACGACGTTATCAGATGTGTGGAAAAGTAAACTGCATTAATGTCGAAGTTGAATATGCAATTCCTTATTGATATCTTTGGCTTCATGAAGTTTATCAGAGAGCGATTGCATCGTGACCGACGTATTTTGAATGAGATCCTCGTATTTTTTTGATATTTGAAAAAAATGCGTTTTGTACGCAACTATTTCATCTTTGGATTGTTTAATGGTAGATTGATAATTTTTTTCTTTTTCAACGAGCGCAACTGTTTTTTTAGTTTGCATCGATAATTCATCTTCAAGAGATTTTATTTGATTTTGATTTAAAAGAGATTGTTCTTTCAACTGTAAATCTAATGCTTCATTTTTTTTAATTTGCATCGATAATTGATCTTCAAGAGAGTTTATTTGATTTTGATTTAAGCTAGACTGTTCTTTCGATTTTAATTCTAATGTTTCATTTCTTTTTTGTGATTCTATTAATTTTAAGTCGAAATTCTTTTCTGTTTCAGATACCGCCAATTTTAACTCTTTAATAATATTTTCTTTCTCTTCGATATTTGTTTTTTGTTTTTCGAGTGCTTCGACACATAACTCTTCATGAATTTTTAAATCGTTCATAAAGTCAAATGCATCTTGAAAACCTTTAGGTAACTGTATTTTTAATCCAGGGCGTGTTTTTTTTAAATGACACAAACTAAGTAAAGCATCTTTATCAAAAACATGTCGAGAAACCATTAATGTAGTCACGGACTTATTTTCTGCCAATGCGTCAAGTATTTTTGCTAAATCACCCTTTCGCTTCATACCGTACATTCTTGCAATGGAAAAATTATTTTCGGAATAATGCGGGGAATTTACGATCCATACCCCATCGTACATAAAACGTCTCTGCATATTTTTTGGAGGTTGAATTTTTCCTAAAAAAGATTTAGTGGGTAAGTCATAAATATAAGAACTTTTATTGGAGGTGAGTATGACTTGCAAGTCTTTTTCTGATAAAACCTCGATGTCTTGTAATATTTTACCTGAGGCAGATATGGCGCTATATAATTGCTGATTAATATGACCATCTTTCCCTTTAAAAATAAATGCGCTTTCTCCCTGATTAAATTTATCTAAAGAAATGAGATAATTAAAGGGAGAATTATTGTGTAAAAATTTCATTTTGGAGCCGAGTGGTACGAATTCCGCTTTTAGTTTAGAGATATCTTTAAGAGAATTTTTCCCTAATTTTGCAGCTATTCCTTGAGGTAAAATAAGTTGATCGTGTTGATCAAGTACCACATCACCGAAGTAATAGTTTTTTTCGAGTTTAAATTTTTTAGGACAAAATTCTTTTTTATTTGAAGGTCCAACAAAAAAGATTGCATTCGGATAAAAACCACTTACACCATATACACAACCATAGTGTTTATAAAGGGAAACAGGAGAACCATTCTTTTTGGCAGACTGAAGATTATCGATTTGAAATGTATCGTATATTTGCAAAGTATCGACGTTAAGGATGGAAACTTGTCCCACATTATTACCAAAAGCAATATATTCTGGGTCATCTAAGAGAATTGAGCTAGTGGTCGTGGTACCTGTTTTCAAAGAGTGAGAGTACCTAGCCCTTTGCTCACTCAAACCTAATTTTAAATCGTAGCGTTCTACACTTAGGCACTCAGAATTGATTGATTCAAAAATAATAATTTTATTATCCCCAATGTAAGTCGCATGAGAAATTAAATTTGATTCAAGATCATCTATTTTTTCGGTGCTACATACAAGGTGATTGCCGATTTCCACAACTTGTGGGCTACTTTCCTTTAATTCACTAATAAAATCCTTTATATCTTTCATTATCTATCCTATTTGATTGGTAAAGTTATGTGATAACGGACATTGCTAATCGGTGTCAATGTTTTTAATGAAAGGGCGGAGCGTATTTGTTTGATTGAAACCGTAAGGAAGCGCCCACAGAACTCGTCGTCCCGCGGCTTGTTCGACTATTCTCAAAAGTTCCCCTCTCCCACAAGTGGTAGAGGGGATTTTAAAAGATAGTTCCCCTCTACCGCTTGCGGGAGAGGGGTAGGGGTGAGGGTCTGTACTAATTCTCACTTTTTAATGTTTTTCATATCAGCAACGGCTTCTTTTGGCTTATTAATAAGCTTTCGAATAGCGTCTTCTGATTGATGTAACATTTTGCTATTTAATAATGTTGTTAACTCAGTGACTGCAGTCATATTTCCATTCATAAACTGTTCATTGAGATAAGGTTGACATTCTTTACGTAAATTTTTTCTATATTCTTCTGCTTCAACCTTTGCTTCTTTTCTCGCAAAATGCCCACGCATATGTGATTGAATGACAATTGCGGCGCTATCTTTTTTCCGATAGGCGGAAAGCATTTTTTTAATCGCATCATCCGTTGTAAGTTCATCCGGTGATTGATCATACTTATCGACTGATAGTAAGGATTCTTTAATAGGTTTTGTCAATAAAAATTCAACGATCTCGGTCTGATTGAAACGGCAGGCGATATGCAAAGGTGTTTCTCCGCTTTCGTCGTCCTGAGCATTGATATTGGCTCCTTTTTCGACGGCTTGTTTCACGAGGAGAAGACCGTCTTGTTGTTTTGCGCCTTGGAATAAAGCGGCAGTCGCAATCATTTTTTCTGTTTCTGTTAATTTTGATTCGACACTTTTGTTTTCTAATGCTGGTTTTTTACTTAGAATCGATAAGAAATTATCTGCTTCTTTGCTGCTCTTGCTTGATCGCTTTAAGATAAAGCTAACCGCAACTTCATCATTTGCTTTGCACATCCGGGACAAAATGGTGTCACCGTTGTCATTTTTTGCTTCTAAGTCGGCACCTTGGTGAAGTAAGAAATCTGCCGCAGCGAATTTTTTATTTTTAAGGCAATAAAAGAGTAAGGATTCTCCCTCATGCTCTACACCAATGTTGGCACCTCCTTTTAAAGCAAATTTCATTAGCGCGAGATTTTCTGTTGTGGTTGCGGTATATAAAAGTTCGTTGAATATAGATTGGGGTTTTATGTGTTCTTCTATAAATTGTCCTGCCTTTTCAAAAAACTCTTCTTGATTTTTTTGCATTTTTTCTAATTCTTGCGTATGTTTTTCTTCTCGTTCTTTAAGCAATTTTTTCATAGATTCTTCTAATGTTGTAAGCTCTGATGTATGTCGCCCTTCTTGTTTTTTAATCTCCCACTGTACATATTTAATTCTTTTCACTTTAAGCTTTTTTTTATATTCTTCTAGTCGCGCTTCTTGTTCTTTAAGCAGGTTTTTAGTGGATGCTTCTAATGCTGCAAACTTTTGCGTCCACATGGTTTCTAGGTCTTGAATTTTTTTTTGTTCTTCTGATGGCTTCACCTCTGGCATAGGTTGTGAAGCTGGTGGGGTTGTAACAGGTTGCGTAGGTTGTGAGGCTGGTGCTGGTGTAGTTGGAGTTGTAACAGGTTGCACAGGCTGAGAAGCTGGTGCAGGAGTCGCAGGGGTTGTAGTAGGTTGTGCGGTTACTTCTGGCGTAGTTGTATTACTTAACATATATTTTCCTTGTATTTATATTTATTATAAAACTAAAAAAGTTGCTTCTAATCGGCTTTGTCATCCTGAACGCCGTGAAGGATCAGTTTAAGTCTACATTATGGTGATGAATTAAACCGATCCTTCACTGCGTTCAGGATGACCTATCCCAAATGGATCCATTACGACATTGCCAATCGTTATCAAAAGTTTTTAGCAATGGGTCAATAATATTGTTGTCTTTGACAAAAACATTCAGCTCGCGGTTTTTGTCGAAAGAAGGTTTGGTTAAATTGGTTGATCCCAATATCACGATTTTTTTGTCAATGACGATGACTTTTGCGTGAATAAAATATCGATGTTTAAAACAAATTTTTACGCCTGATTTTTTTAAAAATTCCCATTTTTTTTGTGTGGGGTTTTGGCCTTCTGTCAGTATTTCAACTTTCACGCCGCGCTCTGCAGCTTTCGCGAGCGCACCAATGATTTGATAATCACTGACGGATTGTGCATAAATCTTTATTTCTTTTTCTGCATGATTAATAAAATTTAAAATGGTAGAACGACTATTATCAGGGCTAAAAATAAGGTTGGGATGATTGGGAGTAACTTTTTGATGTAAAGCATCGGCTTTGTAAATCTTTTCGATTTCTTGTACTTGGCTTGGATCATCAATCAAAATCGCAAAATTCCGCTGATTTTTGAAAGAACTTTTCGTGAGATTCATCGTCATGACGAGCGCTTTTTGATGATCGAAAATAAAAGTTTTTTGATGCAACAATTGAAAAGCAGGGTTAGGCGTTAAGACATTAATATTTGCGGCTTTCAGTTTTTGTATAGCGTCTAGATTTTGTGTTGCATTTTTATAGGGGAGGGGTTCCAGCATCACGTTAACATTTTTACCTGATTTTTTAGCATGAATTAATGCATCGATAAAAACAGGGTCGGTGAGTCCATATAAAATAAGGTCGATAGATTTCGCTTGTTGCATCAGTTGTAAAATGGGTTCGCGGCCGTCATTGGGTTCAATGATGAGTGTGTTTGCGTGAATGGATGCGCTGAAAAGAATGATGATGAAAGCGAAAAAATTTTTTATGGTATGCATAGTGTCATCGTTATTTTTATTATAAGGTTGCGTATTATGATGGTTTTGTTTGGAATATACAAGTGAGGGTTTATAGCAATTCTCTGCGATTAAATCACATCCCTTCCTGCAAACGCATGCGCAAGCGTGCCGCTATCAATATATTCTAATTCACCACCCAGCGGGACACCGTGTCGGATGCGGGTGACTTTGATGGGGTAGGGTTTAATAAGTTCGGAAAGATAATGTGCGGTTGCTTCGCCTTCGACCGTTGGGTTGGTCGCAACAATAATTTCTTTGAGATTTTCATCGGAAAGAAAGAGAGATAATTGTGGAATGCCTATTTCATTTGGGCCAATGCCATCGAGCGGAGAAAGATGCCCCATTAACACGAAATAAAAACCGCGATAATTTCCCATTTGTTCAATTGCAAAAATATCCGCGGGACTTTCAACGATACATAATAGAGTAGAATCACGAGCGGTGGTTTGGCAGAGTTTACAAAGTGGATGTTCGCTAAACGTACGGCATTTTTGGCAATGTTTAATATCTTGCATGGCATCGAGTAACGTTTTCGCGAGATGTTTGCCACGTTCACGATTGCGTAAAAGTAATTGAAAAGCCATGCGTTGCGCTGTTTTGGGGCCGACCCCCGGTAAACAGCGCAGTGCTTCGATTAATTGTTCCAACAATAAGCTGCATTGCATTTAACGAATCGCTTTTACAAAAACACTCTCTGTGATGCCATCATGTTTTTACAGAGGTCTCTACACAAGTCAAAGAACTCGTCGTCCCGCGGCTTGTCCGCGGGATCCAGAAAGCCTGCAATGCCGCTCTGGATCCCGCGGACAAGCCGCGGGACGACGGTTGTGTAGAGATCTATGACGCTTTTAGCTGGCATGACAATGAAACTTTAATCAGTCGGTGGTAATTCAAAACCTTCTGGTAATTTAATACCGGTAAGCGAAGACATTTTATCGCGTGTGCCTTTTTCGATTTTGCTAGCCGCATCATTGATCGCCGCAGCAATTAAATCTTCCACAATTGTCTTCTCTTCTTTCATTAAGCTTGGATCTAGGGTGACGCGTTTCGCGATATGTTGGCCATTCATCACGATTTTTACAAGACCGCCGCCAGATTGACCCGTCACTTCCATCTCGGAAACTTGTTTTTGAATTTCTTGCATTTTTTTCTGCATTTCTTGCGCTTTCTTCATGAGATCGCCTAAACCGGGCTTATTCATTTTTTACACTCCTAAGTTGATATAATAAATAAATTCACAATCCTAACAAAAATACCTATTTTTCGCCATTAAAACGTTTTAATGGAGTCCATATCGAGGGTCGCATCAAAGAGCCCCATGATTTTTTGGATGTCATCATCGTTTTTAATAGCTTCGGTTGCTTTTGCCATACGTTCAGAATTTTCTTCTCTTTGTTTTTTAATCGGTGTTTCGCCCTCCGTTGTTGTTATTTTAATGTCTAACTTCATTGTTTTTTGGAAGTATTTTGCTAGCGCCTCTTCAATACGTTCGGTTAATTTTTTATTGAGCATAGGCTCATGCTGAATGGCAAGCGCTAAAGTAATTCTGTTATCCAAGATTTCAACAAGGGTGCAATTCGAGGCGAGCGCATACGTCATGCCAGTCAATGTTAATTTTGACAGAATATCAATCCAAGTACGGGTATTGTCGAAAGTCGGCGGCAAGGGTGCGGAAATGGTCGGTTTTGCGGGAACCGTCGTGGTATCTCGGACAAGATCTTTGACGAGATCTTTCACTGCTGCTTTCACGGCGATTTCAGGATGAGATTTGATGGCGGTGGGTTGTGTCGTTGCTGCAGCAGTCATCGGTCGAAATGCCAACATGCGTAGTAGAATCATTTCAAATCCCTGATGCGGATTTGGTGCATGGGGTAAATCTCGACGGCCATTTAATGCAATTTGATAAAAAAGCTGAATGTCTTCCGGTTTATACTGTTTGGCAAGCGTCGTGATATCAGACACGGTTGCTTTCGCGAGAGGCACCACTTGCGCCACACTGATTTGATGTAATATCGATAATAAATCATCGAGCGCTTGATAAAAGTTAGCGGCATGCGCCTCTAAATTTTCAACTTCATTTAATAGAGCGACACCATCATTTTTTTGTAAAGCATACAATAAACGAAATAAAGCATCTTCCGAGATACTTCCCAGCATTTGTTGGGTGTCTTTGATATTGATTTTTCCGCCACAAAAAGCAATGGCTTGATCCAATAAACTTAAAGAGTCTCGTACGCTGCCATCGGCCGCATGCGCTAATTGTGATAAAGCATTTTCTTCAAAAGTAATATCTTCCTTTTCACAAATATATTGCAAATGTTCTTTTAATAATTCGAGTGGCACGCGCTTTAAATGAAATTGTAAACAGCGCGATAATATGGTGATAGGAAGACGTTTTGGATCTGTGGTTGCTAATAAAAATTTGACGTAAGGCGGAGGTTCTTCGAGGGTTTTTAACAGTGCATTAAAACTATGCTGTGAAAGCATGTGCACTTCGTCAATTAAATAAATTTTGTAGCGCCCCTGGGACGGTTGATAATAAACATTTTCCAATAATTCACGGGTATCTTCGACTTTGGTGCGCGAGGCTGCGTCGACTTCTAATAAATCTAAAAACCGTCCTCCGTCAATGGCCGTGCAATTTCGGCAAGTCATACAAGGTGTTGCGGTAACACCTATTTCACAGTTGAGGCTTTTTGCGAAAATGCGCGCAATCGTCGTTTTGCCTACGCCTCGCGTGCCGGTGAATAAATAGGCATGATGCAATCGATTCTCTGAAAGTGCATTGGATAACATTCGCAGAATGGGCTCTTGCCCAATCATTTGTGAAAAAGTACGCGGTCGCCACTTACGTGCTAAAACTTGATATGTCATGAAAGCCGTTCCTAATGGAGGCAGCTGATACCAGCCTGACTTCGGCGCCCGCGTCTGCTATTACCGTTGCTTCCTTCCGGACCTGGCGGGGTTCATAACATAGCGTCGCGAAGAGACCAGCATCAACTACCATGTGCAGTGGCGGAGAGAGAGGGATTCGAACCCTCGGTACGTCGTTAAACGTACACACACTTTCCAGGCGTGCTCCTTAAACCACTCGGACATCTCTCCGACTTTTGTGCGCGTAAGATTAAACTAGAAAGAGAGATTCCGCAATCAAAAGATTTCATGTGAAATAGGTATTATTTTTCAAAATGTTAGAATGGCATGACATTTTTAGGAACAAATTACACAAAAAAGAGTATAATTTACTTAACGAAAGTTAAAAGGTGGCGCATGAAGAAATCTGAATTTCGAAGATTAATGAAGAGCTTAAGCAATCCTCTTGAATTTAAACAACAACTGGGTGATATTTCAGACTATTTTTCTACGCTAACTGGCGAACTTCCCCCGTTTATAAAACAAAAAGATCTTATTTTTTGGTTTCAAAAAAGTATTGCAAAAGAGACGACGATGGAGGCAGGCTTAATTCGCTATTTTCAAAATCCCTATTTTGTCAATCGACTTTTATTTGGAAAAGGAAGTACTAATTATCATGGTTCGCTTTTACATAAAGATAAAGATCGATATAAAAAACGCTATATGGAAGAAGGAAAAAAATTCCTTTACAGTTTATTCGCGACCGGTTCTTTTGAGGTCGTCGATAAAGAAGTCGAGGGCCCAAATTTTTCTTCCATTTATAAAAATGCGAACTATAAAAAACTTGCACGAGATGCAAGATTATTTACTCAAATAAAAAAAGAAATGATAGAAAAACTGTTAAACAAAAAAAGCATTTACGAAGATGTAGAAGATATCGTAGATGACCAAAAAAATCGCGGCAAAATGCTGCAACACCTTAGTTATACTTCACAAGAAATGCGCTGGAATGAATACATGGCATTATTTCGAAAAGTAGAGGAAAAACAGCTTCAGGAAAACGCCGAAATAAATGAAAAATCAAAAGAAATCACGGATGAAGAAGCTAAAAAAGAACCCATCAAAGCAAAGGACTTTTTTAAAGAATTAAGAGACGTATCAATGAAGAAAGGGGAGCCGCCATATAATTATCGCACTAACGTGCTTACAATATTTAAAAGCGATCCTTTACCTGCCTTTATTAAAGATGAAGATATCTTAAGATTTATTGTCAGTGACTCTGAGCTTGCAGACGCGCTTATCGAATCGAAGTCTCGATCTAATAGTTTGGTCATTCGTCTCCAACAATACCCCAATCTTGTGAAGGAATTAAGAAGTACGGTAACACGTTTAGGGCTGCAAGGAATTGCGAAAAAAGATACCAATAAGCTGATTCTGAAAATTGAAAATTCTATTGCGCCCGCATATCCTGAAACGTCACAAAGAAAATTAAGCGATATTCGCGACGCTTTTCAAGGAAGATATGCTTTAATTGGGGAAGAAATTATTCAAGCATTTGCAAATCAGTATGCATTAGATAATAAATTTGATTTAACTTATCCCCGTGATGAAAAAAAACTAGGTGAATTACGAGAATTTTTGGATAAATCACTTACCCTGAATGAACACCCGACGACTATCGAAAACCAATGGTATGATTTGCTATATCCATTTTTTAAAGACGACAAACTTGCAGAAAACGTCAGTAAAAGAATGGCAGAAAGGGTAAGTTATGAATTAGATGCATTACCAAAAGAAGATAAAGTAAAAAAAGATAAGCCAAAAAAAGTTGCAGAGGTTAAAGAAAAAAAACCTCTCGAAGAAAAGAAAAAAAGCGAGCCTATTTCTGTTGCGAGTGTTCCGCTATCTAAAGCCTCCGAAATCACTCGCGCAGAATCAAAACCAGAGGAAGTGCCTGAGCCTGTAAAAGTAGTAACTCCGGCACCAAAAGAACCGACCAAACCAGAACCTGTAAAAGTAGTAACTCCGGCACCAAAAGAACCGACCAAACCAGAACCTGTAAAAGTAGTAACTCCGGCACCAAAAGAACCGATCAAACCAGAACCTGTAAAAGTCGAAGCGAAGAAACCAAAAGAACCGATCAAACCAGAACCTGTAAAAGTCGAAGCGAAGAAACCAAAAGAACCGATCAAACCAGAACCTGCACTGCCAGAAACTCCACTCGCATCCATTGTTGAACGTGACATATGGAAAAAAGATTCGAAAAAACTTACAGAGACAACACCTTCACTCGCTGGAAGTGTAGACCCATCAAAATCAACTTTGGACGAGAATGATATTGCTTTTAATCAAGTGAAAAGCCAAGGAACCTCTTTCGTTGAACAAAGAAATAAAGAGAGATATTTTATTTCGTGTCAAACCAAACCAAAAAATATCTCATATCAGCTAGTGAATTTTAGTCGAATTCCAAATGATGATTATCTTTTATATGCTTACGCGCAAGTGCAAACGTTAAAGAATGCTGAATTGGATAAAGATAAATATATTTTTATTCATACCGATGATGAAATTTTACGAAAAAGTTATTTATTAATATGTCAATTGTATCATCTACCACTCGCATCGAAATATCAGAATGAAATCGGAAGTATGGATCATGTGAAAGCAGTGCAATCACGAATGAAAATAATTTTTAATCCTCCGGCCCCTTCATTTTTTTCACGATTGTTTGCCATGTTTAGTCCGGCTAAAAAAATCGTTCCCGAAAAACCAAAGTTTGGCGCCCCGCCACCCGCAGCCAATTCAAAAAGATCGACTCGCGATATTGCCACTTCCTTGCATATTCAAGGGAAAGATATTAAGCCTATGAGTGAAGTACAAATTCTCTGCTTAACGGTACAAGGTGATATAGAAAATTATAAAAAAGTCTCTATGACTGAAAAAGGGGAAGAAATTGCTCGTTTTAAATTATTAGAAGATCATCATCTTTTACAAAAATTACGTGCAAAATCTACAGAAAAATCAGAGAATGAAGCGCTTGATAAAGTTTTAGCGCAAATTACAACATTATTACCAAACTACACAAAGGTGCAAACGCAAACAGTGGTTGATACACCCACGCCTGAAATAAAAAGGAGCTTCAAGAAATGAATGAATTTCAACCGAGAGCACAATGGCATTCTTTTCATAGTTATGTACTTGTTACAACCGGTGCAATTATCGGTTTAGGCAATGTTTTGCATTTCCCTTTATTGGTCGCAAAATATGGCGGTTTATTCCTTCTTTTTTATGTCTTATGCGAATTAATGATTAGTTTACCGCTGCTTTTTGGAGAATTATTGATTGGTCGCCGGGGCAAACAAAATCCCGTCGGTTCCATCAGTATTTTAGCGATGGAGGCGGATGCCAATCGATACTGGGGGAAATTGGGTTGGCTTTGTGTTTTCGTTGTCACGATTACGCTATGTTATTATATTGTTTCTGCAGCTTTTCCAGCCGGATATTTTATCGATAGCTTAAAAGAATTATCGATTCATGGTAATCAAACCGTACCAGTGACATTGGACACGAATTTACAAACGAACTTTTTTAAATTAGAACTTTGTTTTCTCCTCTTCCTGTTTTTAGCGATGCTTGTGGTTTATCGTGGTATTAATCGAGGTTTAGAGCAAATTTCTTCGATTACGGTTCCGCTTTATTTTATCATTTTTCTTGGTCTCGCCATTTACATTAATATCAATGGCAATTTTATGAGTTCTCTCCATGAGCTCATTGCGATTCATCCTTCACAAACTGTCCTTACCGTGTTTGTCGCAGCTCTCGCTTTTGCTTTCTTTAAATTTGGTGTGGGAATGGGCACCATGATTGTTTATGGTTCTTATCTTCCTTATTCGGTATCTTTAGCAAGATCGACGTTGGTTGTTGTTTGTATTGATGCGCTCGTGTCGTTGCTTTGTTATTTTATTGTCAATCCATTGATGTTGACGATGCCAGTGGATACCTTCGTGCATGAAGTGACGAATCGCAATATCATTCATATTTTCACGAATATTCCGCATGGTATTCTCATTGCGGCGGTATTCTTTTTCGGCGCAATATTAGCCGCATGGACACCGATTATTGCCATGATGGAAACTGCTGTGATTACCTTAATCGAGCGTTTTCAATTATCACGCGGCAAGGCCGTATTTTATATTTTCTGTTTGATATTTTTGATCGGATCTTTGCAAGTTTATGCCATTCAGAATTGGTCTTCTGTTATTTTTTGGCATGGCATTTCGATTAATCTTTTCCTCAAAGATTTCACGACAAATGTGTTAGCACCGCTTTCTGCTTTATTGATCGTGATATTCGTAGGTTACATCGTCAAACGACAAGTGAGTATGAATGAATTGCAATTTAGCCCATTCTTTTATTCCATTTGGCGATTCCTCGTGCGATACATCGCGCCCATTTCGATAATTATTGTTATTATCACGGAGACGATTTTAAACACCTGGATTTTTTAAAATATATTAACCAAAATTTCTTCGTATATTTTAGTTAATATTTCTAAATCTTCGATTTTCACATGCTCATCAATTTGATGCACACTCGCATTGATGGGCCCAAGTTCAATCACTTCCGTGCCAGTTGGCGCAATAAAGCGTCCATCGGATGTGCCACCACCGGTAGAAAGGACAGGCGTGAGACCAGTAACATCCGCAATTGCCGATTGCGTAGCATCCATTAATTTCCCCTGTTTTGTTAAAAAAGGGTTGCCGGAAAGGTCCCACTGACAATCAAAATCTAACTGGTTTTTTTCTAAAATATGCATGACACGTTGCTGGATTTCTGCCACGGTCAGCGCAGTACTAAAACGAAAGTTGAAAAGACATTCTAAGTTACCAGGAATAACATTGGTTGCATTGGTCCCTGAGTGAATATTTGAAATTTGAAAACTGGTAGGGGGAAAAAATGCATTGCCTTCATCCCATTTTTCTTTTGTTAAATCATGAAGCGCACTTGCAAATAAATGTATGGGATTTTTTGCGAGTTCTGGAAAGGCCACATGACCTTGTTTTCCAAAAATGGTTAATTTTCCGTGTAAAGACCCACGTCGTCCCACTCGAATTTGATCACCGAGTTGATACTGACTACTGGCTTCACCAATAATGCAGTAATCTATTTTTTCATTTCTATTTTGTAAGACTTCCATCACTTTTTTGGTGCCATTAATACTGGCTCCTTCTTCATCACTGGTGATTAAAAAGCCGATTGATCCATTAAAATGGGGATTTTTTTCAATAAAATTTTCTGCGGCTATCATCATTGCCGCAAGTCCGCTTTTCATATCCGCGGCACCACGTCCATATAAAAAACCATCGCGTGTGGTAGGCGTAAAAGGATCTGACGTCCATTGGTCAATCGGACCCGTTGGCACAACATCGGTATGGCCCGCAAAAACAAACAAGGGCGCTTTATCACCTAATCTTGCCCATAAATTTTGAACATCACCAAAAGGTAACCATTCGATGTGAAAACCCATTTTTTTTAAACGTTCTGCAATGATTTGTTGGCATCCGGCATCGAAGGGCGTGACAGATGGAGCGCGAATTAAACTTTCTGTTAATTCAAGCGTTGCAGACCACATATTATTTCCTCAGAAAAAGATTTCACCTAGAAAAAAATCATAATAATATAAACTGCCTATCTTGATAAGGATATTGATATGTTTCGATTGGAAGAAAAGAAGGAAAGTAAATCATCAGTCAATAAAATTGCGGATCAAGTCGAAAGCTTACGTGATACTTTTAAAACAGGATGTACGCAATCTTTGCAATTTCGACAGCGGCAACTGGATCGTTTAGCATTATTTATGATAGAACGGGAGTCGTCGATTAAAGCCGCTCTCTACGAAGATTTAAAAAAATCAAGCCAAGAAGCATTTATGTTGGAAATTGGCGTCGTGACTCGAGAAATTCGTGAAACCAGAAACCAACTCGCCACATGGGTGACACCGACCGTCGTTCCGACGATGTTTTCAGCACAACCAGCGACAAGTTTGGTTCGTCCTGAACCTTTAGGCGTCGTTTTAATCATTTCACCATGGAATTATCCTTTCCAATTGGCGATGATGCCGTTAATTGGTGCTATCGCTGCCGGTAATTGTGCGATATTAAAGCCAAGTGAGGTGGCACCCAGCACAAGTCGAATGTTAGCAGCGCATTTACCTTCTTATCTTGATGAAAATTGTTTTAAGGTAGTAGAAGGCGGCGTACGAGAAACAACCGCTTTGCTGAAAGAACGATTCGATCACATTTTTTTTACAGGCGGGAAAGAAGTGGGGAAAGTTGTCGCTGCTGCCGCCGCAAAAAATTTAACGCCAACCACATTAGAATTAGGCGGAAAAAGTCCTTGTATTGTCGATCGTTCTGCCAATATTCCTGTTGCGGCTGAGAGAATTGTCTGGGGAAAATTCTCCAATGCAGGGCAAACCTGTATCGCGCCGGATTATGTTTTGGTGGATAAAGAAGTCGAAGAAACCTTACTGCACTGTATGAAAGAAAAAATCCAACAATTTTACGGCATGGATCCGAAAAAAAGTGATGATTATGGTCGCATCATTAATAAAGCGCATTACCAACGATTGTTACAAACATTAACAGACAACGGCAATATTTTTGTGGGCGGGGAAGTTGACGAAAAGGAACGATATATTGCACCGACAATTTTGAAAGATGTTTCTGCTGATTCTTCTATTATGGATAAAGACGCTGAAATTTTTGGACCTGTTTTACCTGTTATTGCTTACAAAGATATTCATGACGTCATTTCATTTGTGAATTCAAGGCCAAAACCTCTCACCGTTTATCTTTTTTCAGAGAATAAAAAAATGCAGGAGCATATTCAAAATAATACGAGTTCGGGAAGTTTTGTGCTTAATCATACTTTATTGCAAGGAGGGATTTCGACTTTACCCTTTGGTGGGGTGGGGGATAGTGGGATGGGTGCTTATCATGGCAAAAAATCCTTTGATACTTTTAGTCATCAAAAGGCTATTTTTAAAAAACCGACAGGGTGGAGATTGTTTGATGTATCTTCCTATGTTATTTATCCGCCTTATTCGACGACGAAGGAAGCGTTGTTGAAGAGGTTTACTTAAGGGTGCGGTGAACTTTCAATAAACCCTCACCCCTAGCCCCTCTCCCATAAATGGGAGAGGGGAAATTGAAAATAGTTCCCCTCTCCCGGAGCGCAGCGAGGGGAGAGGGGTTAGGGGTGAGGGTTTTTACGGCCCTCTTTGCTGCTGAGGGTCTTTACGGCTCAATATTCCTCAAAATATCATTCAACGTCGTCTTCTCTCGCGTCTTCGCATCGACCTTTTTGACAATGACCGCGCAATACAGACTATATTTACCGTCTTTACTCGGTAAATTTCCGGGGACTACGACAGAACCTGCGGGAACGCGTCCATACAAAATCGTATCGGATTCCCGATCATAAATTCGGGTGCTTTGGCCAATGAATACGCCCATCGAAATGACCGAGCCTTCTTCGACGATAACCCCTTCGACGATCTCGGATCGCGCCCCGATGAAGCAATTATCTTCGATGATGGTGGGGGTCGCTTGGAGGGGTTCTAACACGCCACCTATGCCTGCGCCACCTGAAAGGTGTACATTTTTGCCTATTTGGGCGCAGGAACCTACGGTTGCCCAGGTATCTACCATAGTGCCAGAATCAACATACGCGCCAATATTGACGTAAGAGGGCATTAAAACGGTATTAGGGGCGATATAAGCACCGATTCTTGCCACGGCGGGGGGTACAATTCGAACCCCAGGGGAAGTCGGTTTTAGCGGAATTTTATCGAAATATTCAGTAAATCCACCGTTAATGACCTGATTTTCTGAAATTTTGAAATAAAGTAAAATCGCCTTTTTCAGCCATTCATGGGTGTGCCATTTGCCATTGATTTTTTCGGCAACCCTACATTCGCCGGTATTTAGTTGTTGGATCACCAATGCGATCGTTTCTTTTAAATCCTTAGAAACGGTTTGTGGGGTAATATTAAAACGATCATTAAATGCCGTATTGATAATTTCTTCAAAAGTTTGAGTTTGCATAGTTTTCCAAATGTTCATTAAGCGTCGTCCCGCGATTTATTCGCGGGATCCAGTATTATATGAGTTACTGGATCCCGCGATCAAGTCGCGGGACGACGGCGTTGTATTTCGCAATCACTTCCAGAATATGCTAAGATACCCCACCTTTTTGCTTTGAAATGTCACAAATATGTCGAAAAAAAAGCCAATCGCAAATGCACTCGTGATTTACTCCCGACTATTCGGGTATGTACGCCATTATTGGCCGGCGTTACTTTTTGCAATGATCGGAAGTGCGGTATATTCCGGCGTTGATTCCTGGTTCGTCTATTTTTTAAAACCTTTGTTGAATGAAGGGCTCGTTGCTAAAAATCAGCAATTTTTAAGATGGGCTCCCTTGCTCGTATTAGTTGCATTTGCCATACGCGGAAGCGCGAGTTTTTTATCAAACTATTTTATCGCTTATGCTTCACGAAATGTGATTATGCGTTTGCGACAAGATGTCTTTGCGCATTTACAGCGTTTGCCCGCGCGGTTCTATGATAATTCTTCGTCTGCTCAAGTCCTCGCAGTGTTATTGTATAGTGTCGAACAAATTGCAAATTCCAGTGCCGATGTATTGACCTCCGCGGTGCAATCGTTTTGTTTGATGATCGGGTTATTAACGGTGATGGTAACGATTAGCTGGAAATTATCCATTTTATATTTCTTTTTAATTCCGCTTGTTGTAGTAGTGATGCGTATGACGAGCTTACGTGTACGTCGTTTAAGTTTACATATTCAAGATTCCATCACCAACCTCACGCATCGTGCGGAAGAAAATATTTTAGGTTATAAAATTGTTCGTGCGTTTGATGGGCAAGCAAATGAAATCGAAAAATTTAATTCTGCGACGCGCATTAATCGCCAACGTGAAATGAAAGTGATTGCTGCGCGATCCTTTAGTATTTCTGGCGTTCAAATTATTGCAGCGCTCGCCCTCTCTGTCACCATTTATATTGCAACACTTGATATTAATCATTCGCTTTTATCTCCCGGCGGATTTGTGGCAATGATGGCAGCAATGCTTGCCATGTTAAAACCGATGAAAGATTTAACTGCCATGCAAAATAAATTGTATCGAGGACTTGCGGGTGCACAAACCGTTTTTGAATTGTTAGATGAAAAACCTGAAGATGATTCAGGCACAAAAACGTTGCAACGCGCTAACGGCAAAATTGAATTTTCTCATCTGAAGTTTGCCTATGTCCCCGAAAAAACCGTATTGCATGATATTCATTTTGAGGTAATGCCAGGCGAAGTCGTGGCGTTAGTGGGTCGATCAGGGAGTGGAAAGTCTACGCTTATTAATTTGTTACCACGTTTTTATACCGATTTTTCTGGGGATATTTTATTAGATGATGTGTCGATTCGCGATTATCGTTTAATAGATTTACGTAGACAATTCGCCATGGTTTCGCAAAATGTGATTTTATTCAATGATACGGTTGCGCGCAATATTGCTTACGGGCGTGTCACTGAAGTCTCAGAAGCTGAAATTTATGCGGCAGCCAAGGCAGCGCACGTGTTAGATTTTGTCGAACAATATCCAACCGGCATTCATACGTTGATTGGAGAAAATGGGGTATTACTTTCCGGCGGACAGCGCCAACGAATTGCAATTGCGCGTGCGATTTTGAAAAATGCACCGATATTAATTTTAGATGAAGCGACCTCAGCGTTAGATACAGAGTCAGAGCGCTACATTCAATCTGCGTTGCAGGCGTTAATGCGTGAAAGAACCACATTGGTGATCGCGCATCGTCTCTCGACAGTTGAGCATGCGGATAAAATCATCGTGATGGATCAGGGTGCAGTCGTTGAAGTGGGAAATCATGAAGATTTGCTTGCACGAAATGGGGCTTATGCAAAATTATATAAAATGCAGTTTAAGCAATAAAACTCATCCATCGTCCCGCGCAAGGCCTGCGAGATCCAGAGCGGCATGGCAGGCTTTCTGGATCCCGCGAATAAATCGCGGGACGACGGGGTGACACTATGAAATTCTGGTACCAACCTTTTTCTATATTTGCGCTATTACTCCTGCCATTTTCTTATTTATTTCGTTTGATCGTTTCAATCCGCTATTTTTTATATCAAAAAGGTTTTAAAAAAGTTTTTCATTTTCGGGTACCCATTATTATCGTCGGAAATATTACGGTCGGTGGGACAGGTAAAACACCTTTAGTTATCTGGCTTGCTAATTTTCTAAAAAAAAATGGATGGCGGCCCGGCATTATTAGTCGTGGATATGGCGATAAAAAACATTATTTGCCGTATTTGGTGAAGGATGCTGATGACCCCAACATCACAGGTGATGAGGCTATTTTAATTCGGAAACTGACGGCATGTCCTGTGATGCTTTGTATCGATCGCGTGAAAGGCGTGCAAGAATTATTAAATAAAACGAATTGCAATGTCGTGATTTCAGATGATGGTTTGCAACATTATCGATTGGGTCGACATATTGAAATCGCGATGATCGATGGTGAAAGGCAATGCGGAAATGGTTTTTTGTTACCCGCGGGTCCGTTGCGTGAGCCTGTCAAACGGTTAAATAAGGTGGATTTTGTTATTGAAAATGCATTGTCCGTCGTCCCGCGGCTTGTCCGCGGGATCCAGAACGGCTGCGATGTTGCTCTGGATCCCGCGGACAAGCCGCGGGACGACGGGTTGAGCAGACATACTGGGGAATTGTTCCGTATGCAACTCATCGGCTCCGAATGCATTTCATTACAAGATCCATCTAAAAAAATTCCACTTAACCATTTTCAGAATCAAAAAGTCCATGCGATTGCGGGTATCGGTAATCCCGATCGTTTTTTTAATTCTTTACGAGAATTACACATAGATATTATTCCACATGTTTTTCCGGATCATTATCTTTATCAAGCGAGTGATTTACAATTTAACGATAATTTACCTGTTTTAATGACGGAAAAAGATGCGGTAAAATGCTTTCGTTTTAGCGTTGCGCGATGGTGGTATGTTCCAGTTTCTGTGGACATCAATCCATCATTTGGCGAAAAATTTTTAGGAGTACTTCATTCATGCGAATCATCATTCTAATTTTTAGTTTAATATGGTGCGTTACAGTCTCGTCAGCACCAGAGAAAAAGGCCGCGATCAATCCTGATATTTATACCGAAGATAAATTAGGAATTATGGTGACAAAAGATCATGCTCAATTTCAAATTAAATTAAAATCCAATGCTACCACGGGTTATTCTTGGTTTTTGCGAGAGTATAATTCCGATATCATCATACCCGTACAACGTACTATCATTCCACCAGAAACAAAAATGATGGGTGCGCCTGGTTTTGAATTATGGACTTTTAAAGTAAAACCCACGGCTTTTACCGTACCACAACAAACGATGATTCGATTAATTTATTCACGCCCGTGGGATTCAAATGATCAGTCTAAGCAGGTTGTTTTTCGGGTGTCGACTTAGATAAATGCGCCCCCTTTAAAAAAGCGTTGTTGCGTAATTAGAGGATTTGTCATGCCAGCATGCTTAAAGGTGGCATCAAAACATGCTGGCATGACAAAGCTTACATTGCTTGTTTAACAACGGTCGCATCTTGTGATGCTTCGTGCTTTAACAATTGTAAATGCATATCTTCTAAACTGTAATCCCGAGTTAAATTGATTTTATGAAGTGAAATAATATATTCATCATAGGAATTTTTTAATTGTGTTAATAATTCTTTCGCTTTGGGAACATCCTGCACTATATCCCTTGGATCTACATTTGCGAGTACAACAGTCACTCTATCAATGCGTTTTCGAAGAGCGTCAAGTGTTGCCATATCTTTAACAAGATAATGGTCGACATAACTTAATCCAAAAATTTGATAGTAAAAGTTGTATTTGATGTCTTTAATACGTATTTCAGCGATCTCGTGTAATTTATCAGAAATTTTATCTTGTAAGTCTAAAGCGGCTTTAACATCTGTTGGGCTTGTTTTTTTTTCACTATTTGAAAACATATAAACTCCATTTATTTAACTATTATTTTATAAACGCAAAAGATAGTATCCAATTTAAAATTGCAGCGCAATGTTATTTTATTTATTGATTGTATGAGAAGAGAGGGGAAAATTCTTGTCATCAACTATGTCATGCCAGCTAAAAGCATGCTGGCATGACAGGTTTTTCATTCGCTTCAATTACTTACTCCGGCATCTTTGACGAATGATGATTGATAATCAACCATTTTCCGTCAATTTTTTCATAGACGAAAGTAAATCTTGCTGGAATATTTTTACGATGTCCGTCATCCATAAATGAAAATTCATATAGTCCAGAATTAGTCACCGTTTTTCCATGAAGATGTATACGATTTTTTTCAGGTATGCATCGGATATCTTTATGACTGGTTAAATGTGCAAAATATTCGTCTAATCCATGATTTTTATTTCGTAAAATTTTATGCGAAAGCGTTGGAACCAATGTCGCACCTGGTGCATAAAATTGCGTGACGACTTTTGGATTTCCTTTTGCTTTTCCAATCGCTGTACACCATTGATGATACGCATGGTTGACTTGACTTTTAACTTCAGAGGTCGTGGCCGCAAAAATATTTGCGGAGAAAAATAAACATAACAATATAACAAAATACTTTTTCATGATTATCTCCTAGTAGTTAATCTGCCATATTCAAAAATAAAAGTATTTGGTGGTGCGGAATTGTAAATTAATTCAGTTGTGGGGATCGGTTTGGTCGTCGAATCATTTTGTTTTTGGATAAAAGTAGGTTTGCCGCAAGATCTTTCTACTGATTTTTGTGAATCGCCCGTGCTAACGGTCGGTCCACAAATACTGGTGCTTGTTAAGCTTTGTTCTTCCACCATAATATTAATTGCTCGATCATTGACAAAAGTCACTGTCATACGAATGGTGGCTCTGGGTGGCGCATTAAATCCAGGTGTGTAAGTTAATTGATAAGGTTGACTGACTAAAATAAAATATTTCCATTCCTGCGGGCCGTTCGGTTCACGCATTTCTGTTTTTTCAGAAACGGGTGTACCACACTGTTGTTTTACTTGTTCGACCGAATCTCCGACACCCACTTGATTAAAATTGGCGGGACACATCCAGGCATAAGTTGATAAAGAAAAACTTATTAAAATAATAGTAATAAAAGTATGACGGAATTGGTTTTTTTTCATATTAAAATAATCCTCGCATTTTTTTTGCCCTTTAATCAGTTTCTGGTTTTGAAATATTATCGTCGTCTGATTTTTTGTCTGTATCGCTACCTTCGGTTTCTTTTGCAAGACCCTTTTTGGGCGATAAGAAATTACGTAAAAAATGCTTTCGTTTTGTCGCTTTTGTATATTCGCTTACTATACCATGATCTTGGTGCAAAGTGCCTTCTTTCGCCCACGGCAATTGACGGTAATAGGGTAATGGCTGATTCGGATCAAAAATAGGGTATTTAATAATTTCAAAATAAGGAGAATAATCAAAATCTTTAGGGGTAAATAAATGGGGGTTGCGATGAACCAATTCAAATCCTGTTGATTCATCGATTTTTATGTAAGGTAAAATGGGAAATTTCACAGAAGTAAAAGCTTCTGCAATCAATGATGAGCAAATCGTACTATCTGGCTCGCCGGTGGCTGTGCGGAATAAGCTGGATCCCCATCTTCTTGGTAAAATCGACCAGGGCAGCAAAAAACGCGCTAAATCCAATAAATGTCGCACATTATAAGGCTTTCCTAAAGAGTGAATGGCATAGGCAATGACAAGTTCTGCATCGTTAGGAGAAATTCCAATAGGACGACAAATACGAATATGATACTTACGATAAGTGCTTAATGGTGACACAATCATGCCTTGTCCCGGCATGCTTTCAATGAGAAGACGAACATTTTCGCGTTTTTTCATGTGCTGCATGACGATTTTTCGTAAAGTATGATCTTCGATATCATGCAGACGGCCAATATAAAGCGCCGAATGTGTCCAAGGACTTTGTGTAATGGTGTGGATTACTTTGCTGACGCGGCTTCGGCCATCAACAAGTACAACATCTCCTGGTCTTACTTCATATTTTAAACGATTGAAATCTCCAGGAGGTGCTTCGTCTGGCGGCGTTTCTTTCGTAAGCCATTTTACAAACTTTTCATAGAAAGTATTCGCCATGGGGGTCCTTAAATGACAATACTTAGGCACAGCCGTCGTCCCGCGGCTTGTCCGCGGGATCCAGAGCCACATCTAGGGCTCTCTGGATCCCGCGGACAAGCCGCGGGACGACGGGTTTACACAACTTCATTATACCTTTTTCGCAAGCTCTGGCGCATAACCGATGTAAGATTCTGGCGATAGTTTGATCAGATCTTGTTTGATTTTGTCAGATAAATTTAGATTAGATATAAATTTATGCAGTATGTCACGGGTAATCATTTGTCCACGCGTAAAAGCCTTTAATTGTTCGTAAGGATCTTTTTCCCCATGACAACGCATGACCGTTTGGATAGGTTCGGCTAAAACTTCCCAATGTGAATCTAAATCTTCTTTAATTTTAGATAAATTCAAACTAATTTTGGATAAACCTTTTAATGTCGATTGATAAGCGAGTAAGCAATGTGATAAAGCAACACCCATGTTGCGTAAAACCGTCGAATCAGTCAGATCACGTTGCATCCGAGAAATGGGAAGTTTCATCGCCATATGTTCAAGTAACGCATTCGCAATACCTAAATTACCTTCGGCATTTTCAAAATCAATCGGATTAATTTTATGCGGCATCGTGGATGAGCCTACTTCTTTCGCAAGCGATTTTTGTTTGAAATATTCAATGGAAATATAATTCCAGATATCGCGATTCAAATGGATCAAAATATTATTAATGCGAATGACAATCGCAAACATTTCTGCGAGGAAATCATGTGGCTCAATTTGTGTCGTGTAAGGATTCCATTCTAGGCCTAATGATTTCACAAATTGTTCTCCGATTGCCTGCCAATCCACATGGGGATAAGCAATGACAAAAGCGTTGTAATTACCCGTTGCACCATTTAATTTGCCTAAAATAGGGGTATCTTGTAATTGGATTTTTTGGCGCGCTAAACGTGCGACAAAATTTGCGAATTCTTTTCCAACGGTTGTCGGCGTGGCCGGTTGTCCATGCGTGCGTGCAAGCATAGGAATGTCTGCAAATTCATGTGCATTATTTTTTAATGCATGAATAAGATCGTCCAACATGGGCAATAAATATTGTTGTCTCGCCTCATGTAACATCAATGCATAAGCTAAATTATTAATGTCTTCGGATGTGCAACCAAAATGAATAAATTCACTGGCGTGCACGAGTGTTGAATTCTCTTTAATTTTTTCTTTTAAAAAATATTCGACGGATTTCACATCATGATTCGTTTCACTTTCAATTTGTTTAATACGTTCCGCATCTTTTTCTGAAAAATTATCGATGATGTTTTCTAGAATTTTTTTTGCATCAGCGGGTAACTTTGGTAATTCAGGTAATGCAGCGTTTTCACATAAATGGAGAAGCCAGCGAATTTCAACAAGCACACGAAATTTCATTAATCCAAATTCACTAAAAATGGGACGTAATGCGCGAACTTTTTCTTGATAACGTCCGTCAAGGGGTGAAATGGCAGTTAATGTGGTATGGTTCATAAAACTTTTCCTTCATTTATTGCAATATCTTTAAGAAGTTCAGCCGCACGCGCTGCGATTTTCGCGCGCGAAAAAAGTAATTGTAATCGTGAGCCACCCAACTGCCGCCATAATACGGCTGAACGAAGTGCTGCGAGTAACAAAGCGCGGATTTTTTCCATATTTTCGTGGATGGAAAGCATTTTTTGATTGCCAAGTAAAAAAAATCGAAAACGAAATGGCGTAATAGCATTGATGTAAGTATCCGCCAAATTGGCGATGACGGTCGGATGCGTTAAAGAAAAATATTCGACTTGTTTTCTCGTTTGTTGAATGCGATCGCCTAAGGTACTTAACATGCTAGGATTTCTGGAAATTTTTCTTTGTAAACGCATCATCGACAACATATAGCGGGCATTTAAACGCGCATGATCGGTGTTCGCATGTAAAATCCCGGTTAATTTTTCGAGACCTAATTGTAACGATTGAATATTGCCAAAAACTGATACCGTATTTTTTGGCTCCATTTCAAAAATACTTTGAATACTCGTCTCAAAAATATTGGAATCTACTTTGCCTTTTTGCGCGATTTCTCGAATTAAACCGATAGATTGCGCGATTCCTGCAAGCGCAATCGTAATATCTGTTATTTTTTTATCTTCCAATGTTTGCTCCTTCAGTTTCAATAATGCCACCACCGAGACAAATTTCGCCGTCGTAAAAAACAATAGATTGGCCTTCAGTGACGGCGCGTTGCGCTCGCGCAAATTCAATTTTATAAATGTCATCGTTCATAGCATGAATAATACACACTTCATCAGGTTGGCGGTAGCGAGTTTTCGCTGATACTTCTAGTGGAAATGCGGCGGGAGCTTCATGGATCCAGTGAATATTGTTGACATATAACACATGTCTAAAAAGGAGGGGATGAGAATTGCCTTGGGCCACGATGAGGATATTATCTTTCAGATTTTTATGAACGACGTACCATGGTGACTCATCGGAATCCTTTTGTCCACCAATTTTTAATCCTTGACGTTGACCCAGCGTATAAAACATTAAGCCATCATGTGTGCCTATCACTTTTCCCGTATCTGTTTCGATTTTGCCTGGTTTTGCAGGGAGATATTCGTTTAAAAAATTTTTAAAACGTCGTTCACCAATAAAACAAATTCCCGTACTATCTTTTTTTTCATGATTAATAAAGTGCGCGTCACGCGCGATGTTTCGAACGGATTTTTTTTCGAGATCGCCAAGTGGAAAAATACTTTGCGATAATTGTGCTTGATTTAATGCATATAAAAAATAACTTTGATCTTTCGAAAGATCGATGCCTTTTAATAATTGATGGCGTGAATTAATTCTTGCGTAATGTCCTGTTGCAATAAAATCTGCGCCACGATGTTTGGCATAATTTAGAAAGGCTTTAAATTTTATTTCTTTGTTACATAAAATATCGGGGTTGGGGGTGCGGCCTTTTTTATATTCATCTAAAAAATGGGTAAAAACATGCGACCAATATTCAGGGGCAAAATTCACGGTATGAAAATCAATTTTTAATTGTTCACATACCGCTTTCGCATCTTTCATATCCATACTGGCAGGGCAGGGGAAGTCACTTGCTTCTTCCTCCCAATTTTTCATAAAAACACCTTCCACGTGGTGTCCCGCATTTTTTAACAATAGCGCGGTGACGGAAGAATCAACTCCGCCGGACATTCCTACGATGATGTGTTTTGTGGTATTTATGATCATAAATTTGCTCAAAAAAACCTTCGCAGTGTACCAGTTGAAGGGTAAAATGTATATTAGCCATTAAGTTAAAGGTACTCCAAAAAATTAGCAATTCGTGTCATTCCCGCGCAGGCGGGAATCCATTCTGAATAGATTCCCGCCTGCGCGGGAATGACACGATTTAGGGAGGATTTGTGGACTCAAGACTTGCGGGTGGTATTTTATTGATCGTCGGGACCTCGATAGGCGGCGGTATGCTTGCCTTGCCCATGGTCAGTGTCGGCGGCGGGGTGTTCTCCGCCTCCCTTTTGCTGATCGGATGCTGGGCGGTGATGACGCTCGCGGCTTTATTTATCTTAGAAGTCAATCTTTGGCTTCCCCCACGCAATAATCTCATTTCGATGGCAAAAGCAACACTGGGCACGCCCGGGGCCATTGCGACATGGGTGAGTTATATTTTGTTATTATATTCCTTACTTTGCGCATATATTTCAGGTGGCTCTGAGTTATTCGATGTTTTTTCAAAAAAATTGAATGTGAATATTCCTTCTTGGTGTGATTCCCTATTATTTGTCGTGATTTTTGGATACATTGTTTTTCGTGGCATTCAATTTGTGGACTATGCTAATCGTGGATTAATGGTTGCAAAATTTGGCTCCCTTTTTGCAGTGATTTTTTTCTCCATTCCCTACCTTGAAGGCTCTCACATTGTCGCGGGTGATCCGCGCATCGTTTTGGGTGCGACGACCGTTATGTTAACGTCATTTGGTTTTGCCAATATTATTCCAAGTTTGCGAAGTTATTTTAACGATGATTTCAAAAGTCTGCGCAAGGCCGTCTTCATTGGTAGTTTGATCCCTCTTGTCTGCTATATTTTATGGATTTTCGCAATCGTGGGTTCATTACCAAGAGATGAATTGTTGGGGATCACGGAACGAGGCGGATCTATTGCCGAATTAACAGAAGCGCTCAGCACACATTTAAACAATACTTCCATTACATTTCTTGCCTCCTTTTTTACGACGATTTGCGTATTAACTGCATTTTTATGCGTATCACTCGCATTATCTGATTTTTTAAGTGATGGATTACAAATTGAAAAAAAAGGGAAGGGGAATGGTCTCATTTTCGGTTTAACTTTTTTACCCTCCACACTCATCGTGATTTTTTTCCCCAGTATTTTTGTGAAAGCGCTGAATTATGCGGGAATTTTCTGCGTGATTTTAATTATTCTTTTACCTGCACTCATGGTTTACAGTGGAAGATACGTCAAAAAAATTGCGAAAGGATATGAAGTCAAAGGCGGGAAATTCGCCGTCTTAATGATTATTATTGTTTCCTTCATCATTATTGCGATAGGAATTCGTGAGATTCTTTGATATCTCACTAACGTTGTCCTTTGTTGGAACTTGTCATCCTGAACGAAGTGAAGGATCATTGTAATATTACAATGATTCTTCGCTACGCTCAGAATGACAAGCATGACAAGAACTATTTGAGGCTGAGGCTTGGAGATTCTGCTCTGCCTAGCGTTGCCTCTGCAGTTTCCTCTTTCTCTGTAAAAGAAGGTGAATGGTTGAGGGTGATTTCCTTTTCCTCCTCGACAGAAATTGATAATGATCGTCGAGTTGTTTTTGGTAAGCCATCAGAGATACGCGTATCAGAACTTCTCCTGACTGCATCCAATGAAATACTAACCGGCTCTTGTGGCGCCACTTTATTACTAGGTCGGCACAGTTTAAAAATATTTTTTGCAAACGCATAAATCGACGCGCCGATTCCACCTATCGCAGATCCGGTTGCAACGATAGACAGTCCTTTCGCAAGTGCACCGAGGAGAGGAATTGCGGCTAATCCGCCCGTTAAATAAAGAATACCTGCAACGGTTACCCCAAATGCTAATGCACGTAAAGTAAAATGCACGTACGGTTGTATTTTTTCAAAAAAACTTTTTTCAATCGATAATTTATTTAATGTGTTATTACGAACGCCAGGATCATCTTGTTGAAATAAATAATAACCCACACGAGAAATACCGCTTGCAATCGCATTAAATAGAGGCGAAAGCACGCGTCCTATTAACGTTGTGATAGGAAGTATCAGAGGAATCGCGAGCGCTCCTATGTTTCCAATAAAAGGAATGGCCGCAAGTCCACCCGTAAAATAAAGTAAAGCGCCAATGGCTGCGCCAAGCATTATCCATTTTAATGCGGTGAGTAAAGAAGGAAAGATGATAGTTTCAAAAATACTGTTATTCGGTTTTATTTCTCCCTTATCATACTCATCATCTCTGGGAAGTTTTGTAAGTGCAATTTCTTCATCTTTCAGAGAGTGGAGCGGTATATAGGGGCGTTTACTCGAAAGATTACGGAATAATGAGTTTTTTCTAATTTGAATGCTTTTTTCTTTAAATCCAGTTTTGCACTTTTGTAAAAAATCTTTAATCCCTTCAAATATAGGCTCTACTTTTAAGTCGCCTGCATAAGTGTCCCAATCGCTAAATAAAACATGATTACCCACGGCAACTTCTTCACGAACTTTACACTTTTTTGGATATATCGGAGAAATTGCAGTGTGAAAAGGCGCATTACCCGTATTATAAATAGCTAAAACATTTTTTAGGTTATCGCATGTTGAAAGATCTAATGTTTGATTCGTCAAACTAAGATTAAAAAAATCTAAAAAACGTCCCATTAAACTGTTTCCTGGGACTGGGTCTAAGACTGCGAGATTCGTTTCAACTTGGGTATCACTATATCGACTCAAATTTTTTGCGGCGAGAAATGCGGCAACACCTCCTCGACTTTCGCCATAGCAATTCACGATAACTTTTTTCCCTTCTTTAACGAGTTTCTCTACAATTTTTTCAACATGTCTGAGTTGACCATCAAGCCCAACGCCAAATAAACCGCCCGTCACTTTATTACGAATGTAAGCCCCATCAAATGCAATAGCATATTGATTTTTATCATCTTGAATGCCTTTGAATATGACATCTGAGCCATAAACCTTTCTTAGGCCATCTTTGGTTGGTTTTCGTGCACCAGTATTAACTTGGTGTGCGGTATTTCCAAAAAACACTGTTAAAACAACTTCAGGTTTTTCATTTGGATTTGGCATTTTAGTTACCCAAAAAAACAATATTGGCGATTATCATACCATAACGCTATCATTATGATCAATATTTATTCTTCAAGCACTTATATTGATTAAAAATTAATCCATATTTCTCAATTTTAATGTAAATTTATGATTCTATTTTACAAGTCCATGATAATATAAGCACATTTTCAATCAAGCCAAGGAGAAATAATGTATCAACATATCGCAATACCCTCGACCGGGGAAAAAATTACGGTTAATGAAGACTATTCTTTAAATGTTCCTCATGAACCGATTATTCCTTTTATCGAAGGAGATGGCACGGGGGTTGATATTACACCAGTCATGAAAAAAGTCGTGGATGCGGCGGTCGAAAAAGCTTACCACGGGGAACGAAAAATACAGTGGATGGAAATTTTTGCGGGTGAAAAAGCAACCCAAAAATACTCGAAAGACACCTGGTTACCTGAAGAAACATTGCATGCCGTTAAAGATTATGTGATATCCATCAAAGGCCCTTTGACGACCCCTGTTGGCGGTGGCATTCGTTCTTTGAACGTCACCTTGCGCCAAGAGCTTGATTTATACGTATGTTTACGTCCCGTACGGTACTTTAATGGGGTACCAAGCCCGCTGAAAGAGCCTTGGAAAACAGATATGGTGATTTTCCGCGAAAATTCGGAAGATATTTATGCAGGAATAGAGTGGTCAGCAGATAGCCAAGGTGCACAAAAAGTGATACAATTCCTGCAAAATGAAATGCAGGTAAAAAAAATCCGTTTCCCAGAACATTGTGGTATCGGTGTAAAACCTGTCTCGCGAGAAGGCACAGGACGATTAGTAAAAAAAGCGATTCAATACGCGATCGATAACGATAAAGATTCAGTCACCCTCGTACACAAAGGCAACATTATGAAGTTCACGGAAGGGGCTTTTCGTGATTGGGGATATGAAGTCGCGACAAAGGAATTTGGGGCAAAAATGCTTGAAAATGGTCCTTGGCAAGTTTTAAAAAATTCTAAAACTGGTAAAGACATTATCATTAAAGATGTGATAGCAGACGCATTTTTGCAGCAAATTTTAACGCGTCCGGCGGAATATAGCGTGATTGCGACCCTAAATTTAAACGGGGACTATATTTCGGATGCGTTAGCGGCACAAGTGGGCGGGATTGGTATCGCGCCAGGCGCAAATTTAAGTGATACCGTTGCAATGTTTGAAGCGACGCATGGCACCGCACCGAAATACGCGGGGCAAGATAAGGTAAATCCAGGATCCTTGATTCTTTCTGCAGAAATGATGCTGCGACATATGGGTTGGGCGGACGCGGCCGATCTTATTGTGAAGGGAGTGGAAGGGGCGATTTCTGCGAAAACCGTTACTTATGACTTTGCTCGCTTAATGGACGGTGCGCAGGAAACAAGCACATCTGCATTTGGAGAGGCAGTTATTAACCACATGAAATAATGGGCTTTTTTTGTCCATTTCATGTTTTTGAGTGTGTTACTTTTTCTCTATTTTGGAATAAACATATAATTATAATCCATTATTTCAAAATAGATGGGAAAGAACATAGATTTTTTTTGGGATTAAGGAAAAAATGGTAATTATAGACTATAAGTAAAGGTAAGAGATCATGAGCGTTGATTATGCAAAAATTTTACAGCCTGAAAGGGCAAGATCGGAATTTAAAGAACCCACGCTGTATCAGGTGGTGATGCATAAAGACGACTTTACCCCCATGGAGTTTGTAGTCAATGTTCTCGAAAAGTTTTTTCACATGGAAAAAATGATCGCGACAAAAATTATGGAAGAAATTCACAAAACGGGAAAAGCGATTTGTGGAATTTATTCAAAAGATATTGCCACAACAAAAATGGTTTTAGTGATGGATCATGCAAGGAGGCACGAACATCCGTTGTTGTGTAGCTTAGAGGCAAGCTAAGAAGCAAGCTAACTGAAGCGAAAAGCGGAGGTGTGCCGATGCTAGATAAGGAGCTTGAGTACACTTTGAATTTGGCATTCAAAGAAGCACGGACCAAACGTCATGAATTTGTGACGGTGGAACACTTGTTACTTGCTCTTTTAGAAAACGCATCTGCGACAGAAGTTTTAAAAGCATGCGGCGCTAACATTAATCATTTACGCGGCAATTTGCTCGAATTCGTTGATCGCACTACCCCAGTTATTCCTGTCCATATACACGATCGTGATACGCAACCGACGTTAGGTTTTCAAAGAGTATTACAACGCGCAGTTTTTCATGTGCAATCGTCAGGTAAAACAGAAGTATCCGGTGCGAATGTGCTTGCTGCCATTTTTAGTGAACAAGAAAGTCAAAGTGTTTTTCTCATTCGTCAAGAAAATGTCAGTCGACTCGATGTCATCAATTATATTGCGCATGGTTCGACAAAAACCAAAGCCGCCACGCGAGATACGGACAATCAATTTGGAACGAGTTTTTCTGACGAAACGGAAACCGAGCAAAGTCCCGAAGGTACCGGTAGTCCGCTTGAACAATTCACGACTAACTTAAATTCTCGCGCAAAGTTAGGCATGATTGATCCACTCGTCGGTCGTGAAGATGAAGTAGAACGTGTTATCCAAGTATTATGTCGTCGTCGAAAAAATAATCCTTTATTAGTCGGCGAAGCAGGGGTCGGGAAAACCGCTATTGCAGAAGGCCTCGCACGTCTCATTATCGAAAAAAATATACCGAATAAATTAGAAGATGCGGTCATTTATAATTTAGATTTAGGAAGTTTACTCGCGGGTACCAAATATCGTGGGGATTTTGAAAAACGTTTAAAAAGCGTTTTACACCAATTAAAAGCACAAAAAGGCGCTGTCTTATTCATCGATGAAATTCACACCATTATTGGTGCGGGTGCTGCATCCGGTGGATTGATGGACGTTTCTAATTTAATAAAACCATTATTGGCGTCGGGCGATTTAACTTGTATTGGTTCTACGACTTACAAAGAATATCGCGGCATTTTTGAAAAAGATCACGCGCTCGCAAGACGTTTCCAAAAAATTGATATTAAAGAACCGACGATTGAACAAACGATTGATATTTTAAAAGGATTGCGTAGCCGATTCGAAAGTCATCACGCCATTAAATATAGTGATGAAGCGTTAGAAGCGGCAGCTCGATTATCAGCACGTTATATTTCTGATCGTAAATTACCGGATAAAGCGATTGATTTGGTCGATGAAGTGGGGGCTTTTCAATATTTACTACCCGAAGTCAATCGTAAAGGTACGATCGAAGCATCCGACATTGAAAAAGTGGTGGCGAAAATTGCACGCGTTCCTGAAAGAAATGTGTCGACGTCCGATCGTGAGCTTTTGAAAAATTTAACACGTGATTTAAAGATGATGATCTTTGGTCAAGAGGATGCAATTGACACGTTAGGTGCCGCGGTTCGATTGGCGCGCTCCGGGTTGAGAGATCCTGTTAAACCAATTGGTTCATTCTTATTTATTGGTCCGACGGGGGTGGGTAAAACAGAAGTATGTAAACAACTCGCCAAAATTTTAGGAATTGAGTTCGTGCGTTTTGATATGTCGGAATACATGGAAAGACATACGGTTTCCCGATTAATCGGCGCGCCGCCAGGATATGTTGGTTACGATGAAGGCGGATTGCTGACCGAGGCTGTTAACAAACATCCGCATTCTGTTGTGTTATTAGATGAAATTGAAAAAGCGCATCCCGATGTTTATAACTTGATTTTACAAATCATGGATCATGGTACTTTAACCGATACCAATGGCCGTAAAACCGATTTTCGTCATACGATTTTTATCATGACATCTAATGCAGGCGCTGAAATGCTTGATAGAAATGTCATTGGTTTTACTGAAGATGAAACGGGTGGAAAAACAGATGTGATGTCTGCAGTAAATCGCATATTTTCTCCTGAATTTCGTAATCGTTTAGATGCAATTATTCAATTCAAACCTTTAGACACGCGAACGATTTTACATGTGGTAAATAAGTTTTTAATGGAATTGGAAGTCCAATTGGAATCAAAACATGTGGTGGTTGAAATTGATGATGAAGCACGCGCTTGGCTGGCGGTGAAAGGATACGATAGAAAAATGGGCGCAAGACCCATGGCACGCGTCATTCAAGAGCAAATTAAGAGACCTTTAGCAGAAGAATTGTTATTTGGAAAATTGCATGAAGGCGGACACGTGTTAATCACGGTTGCAGACGGGGAATTAAAGATCGCAATAGGAGAATTAGAAGATCACAAGGTGCGTTAAACGAGACAGTGTTGCAAACGGGGAAATAAGGGAGTATTTAGAAGGACAGAAAAAAGGGAGTCTATCTAATGATGCCGCGAGGATCGCGGCTTTTTTTATGTCTCAAAACGCTTGTCTGTGGGCACCTTTGAACGAAAATTAGCGAGAAAAATACTCACATACTGGCGTGTATGCTCCGTTTTTTCTCGCTAATTTTCGTCCAAATCTGCCGCACAGCCAAACGTTTGTGTAATTTCCGAGATGATTACTGATTTAGGATTCAGAATCCGTGGTTTTTTCAGCATTATTGTTTTGGGATGATTTTCCATCGCGACTGCGGAAGGTGATGCGACCTTTGGTTAAATCATAAGGTGTCAACTGTACAGTGACTTTGTCGCCTTTCAAAATACGGATGTAATTTTTACGCATTTTACCGGAAATATGCGCAATAACCACATGACCATTTTCGAGTTCAACTCTAAACATGGTATTGGGCAGGGTGTCGATGACAGTCCCTTCCATTTCGATTTGATCTTCTTTAGCCATAATCTCCAAAAGCCTCGATGAAAAGAGTGAGAAATAATGCCCTAAATTTGTTAAATAAGCAATGTTGGTCTCATGAGAGTGGATTATGGTATGGGACCCCTCACCCGGCGCAAAGAGCGCGCCGACCTCTCCCACAAGGGGAGAGGTTAACTGTTCTAATACCTCTCCCCTTGTGGGAGAGGTCGACGCACATGTTTTTCGTGCGGCGGGTGAGGGGATGTCCGCTTACTTGAAGGGTTTATAGTTTTCAATAATCTGAAAAGAATTCTCAACCATTTTTTTACCCTCGGGATATTGGAAGAAGGGTCCATAGATTGCTTTTCTAATAGGATTAATGAGTAAAATAGATAAAACGTGATCAAGAAATGCATCCCATCTCGGATTCCGGGGTTTTGCGAGTCCTTTGTCTTCATCTGTTTCGCGTTTGTATTCTACAATTTTTAAACGGAAATTCTCGATTTTTGCCTCGGGGGATATTTCTTTATTGTTTAATATCGCTCGCAATGCTTCTACTTTTTCGATTTTATCTCTGGGGCCGATTTTAATAGTGATACCCCAGATATTAATACCCACCAAATGTTGGTAGTATTTATTAGTTACGTTATTTAAATCATTTAATATTTTTAATGTTTTTTTATCTACATGCCTTGTTTTAGATTCAAGATAATTTCGAATCCATTCTTCTTTTTTTTGCGCACGAACTAATTGATCGAAGGCTTCTTTTTCAGTACGAATTATTTGATCGAAGACTGCTTGAGATTTTTGTTTCTGTTGTTGCTCGCTTATTGGATGGTAAGGTTCGTTTTCTTCTGATTCTTCATCAGTCGTGCTGTCACTGTCTCCCATCATATTTTCGCTAACTAAATCACAGAGTTCGAAGTGAATTTTTGTCAGTAGAGGAATATTGTGTTGGTTATTCAATAATGTTTTGCAGTTCTTTTCGGTAAGAATGCCTAAAGATTTGAAATCAACGATAATCTCATTGATGGTTGCATCGTTAAGATTAATCAGTGCTTCACGGTAATTTCGAGTATTTGACATAATGAAGTCAATTGTTTTAGTTGTGGTTAGTTATTATGCTCTATTTTTATGGGGAAAGAAAGAAGGGTGGAATAGCTTTGCCCACCCTGCATTGATCAAAAAAATGTTTTTACTATTTCTCTAAACTATCCAAAAATTTATCCGCATCCAGCGCCGCCATACACCCCGACCCTGCGGAGGTCACGGCCTGCCGGTAGATAGGGTCGGCCACGTCGCCTGCGGCGAATACACCCGGGACATTGGTGGCTGTCGCGTTACCTTTTAAGCCATCCTTAATGAGGATATAGCCGTTTTCCATATCGAGTTGATCTTTAAAAATATCGGTGTTCGGTTTATGTCCAATCGCGATAAAGACGCCGGTGACATCAATGACTTTTGTTTCATTGGTCGCAACATTTTTAACACGAATCCCAGTAACACCAGTTTCATTTCCTAAAATCTCATCCAACACATGATTCCATTCAATCGTGACATTGTGATGCGTTTTATTAATTAATTTTTCAGAAAGAATTTTTTCCGCACGGAATTTATCGCGACGATGGATGACGGTGACATGCGATGCAATATTCGAAAGATACAATGCTTCTTCGACAGCAGTATTACCGCCTCCGACAACGACGACTTTTTGATTACGATAAAAAAATCCGTCGCATGTCGCGCATGCGGATACGCCTTTACCCATGAATTTTTTTTCAGAAGGTAATCCAAGATATTGCGCGCTTGCCCCTGTTGCAATAATTAATGCATCACAGGTATAAGTGGTTTCACCACCTTGCAACACAAAAGGACGTTTTTGGAAATCCACGGATTGAATTTGATCGAGAATGGTTTCGGTATTAAAGCGTTCGGCGTGGCGCTTCATTCGATCCATCAACTCAGGCCCTTGTAAACCTTCCACATCTCCCGGCCAATTATCGACATCAGTTGTAGTCGTCAGTTGTCCGCCCGGTTCCATTCCCATGATAACGACAGGTTTTAAATTTGCGCGTGCAGCATAAACGGCTGCGGTCCATCCAGCAGGTCCCGAGCCAAGAATAATCAAGCGATGATGTTTGGTAGTAGACATATCGTCACTCTCACTTTTGGTTATTTTCATGGAGTGGTATATTAAACGAAGACATCAAAAAAGGATATGGAAGCTTGAAACAGGCATCACAAAAGAAACTCAATGCAAAACCCCTCAAAATACAAATGTCCCAAAGACTTCGGGAAGGAATATTAATACTTTCATTTTCGATGGCAGTTTTTTTATTTATTTCTCTAAGTAGTTATCACATCGGAGACCCGGGTTGGTCTGGCACGGGCGTGAGTAATGCCGTTAAAAATTTAGGGGGGCGCGTCGGCGCTTATTTTGCAGATATTTTTTTATCGCTATTTGGATTTCTCGCCTATGTGTTGCCCCCTCTGGTTGTTTTTGCCGCATGGATGGGGGTGCGTGAAGCACAAAAATTTCAATTAAACGAATTCATTTTTAAAAGTAGCGGTTTTCTTTTTATTATTTTGAGTAGTTGCGGCATTCTTTCGCTTTATTTAAATCATTATTCGTTTGCATCCGGCATGCATAGCGGGGGGATTGTCGGCGATATTATTATTTTTGCGCTTACCTATATTTTAAATATTGTGGGAAGCACTTTATTTTTGATGGCAATCTTTTTTATTGGGATCACTCTCTTCACTGGATTTTCTTGGTTGGGATTTATTGATAATTTAGGTGGAAAAGTGATTCAGCAATTGCAAAAAATTCCGGATCTTTTTCCCAAAAGAAAAGCAGTGCCGAGAAATACACCTGTGATTGAAAAGAAAGTGAAAAAAGTAGAGGCACCTGTTTCGGTTCCCCCGAAACCCGCAGAGCCTCTTACCGTCTCAAAACCAAAACCCGTGATTAAAAAAGCAGAAGTGTCTTTGGTACAGGTAGAGCCTGGGACCGTCCCTCCCTTATCGTTATTAGATCCGGTGGTGGTTTCGGAAGGAAAAGCGTTTTCTAACGTCAGTTTTGAAGAATTATCGATGTTGGTAGAGCAACGTTTAGCGGATTTTGGCGTGGAAAGTAAAGTGGTTGCGGTTCATCCAGGCCCTGTTATTACTCGATTCGAATTAGATTTAGCGCCAGGTATTAAAGTCAGCAAAATTACCGGTTTAGCAAAAGACATTGCGCGCTCCATGTCAGTGAGCAGCGTCCGCGTCGTGGAAGTGATTCCTGGCAAATCGTTTATTGGTCTCGAATTGCCGAATGAACATCGTGAAGTGGTAGGATTACGCGATATTTTAGAATCCGATCGCTATCGACAATCCCGATCCCCCTTAAGTCTTGCGCTGGGGAAAGATATTGCAGGTTATCCTGTGGTCGTGGATCTCGCCAAAATGCCGCATTTATTAGTCGCGGGTACGACCGGGTCCGGGAAATCGGTGAGTTTAAATGCGATGTTGTTAAGCATGTTATTTAAAGCAACGCCTGAACAACTTCGCATGATTATGATCGACCCGAAAATGTTGGAGTTATCCATTTATGAAGGTATTCCACATTTATTGACGCCGGTGATTACGGATATGAAAGATGCTGCCAATGCATTGCGTTGGTGTGTGGCTGAAATGGATCGACGATATCGTTTAATGTCGATGTTGGGGGTGCGAAATCTTTCCGGCTTTAATACGAAAGTGACGGAATCTGCAAAAGAAGGCAGTCCCATTCCGACGCCTGAGTGGTTACTCGCGCTCGGCAATCAAGCGCCAGAATTAAGTGCTTTACCGATGATAGTCGTCGTGGCTGATGAATTAGCCGATATGATGATGGTCGTTGGTAAAAAAGTCGAAGAGTTGGTGACACGCATTGCGCAAAAAGCGCGAGCGGCTGGCATTCATTTAATTTTAGCAACCCAACGTCCGTCGGTGGATGTTATTACGGGTTTAATTAAAGCAAATGTACCTACACGAATTGCATTTCAAGTTTCATCACGCATTGATTCACGCACGATTTTGGATCAGCAAGGCGCCGAACAATTATTAGGAAACGGCGATATGCTTTATTTACCGCCGGGTACTGGCGTGCCTGTGCGTGTGCATGGCGCCTATGTTGGGGATGATGAAGTGCATCGGGTGGTCGCCGCTTGGCAAACTTACGGTAAACCAACTTACTTAGAAGAAATCACCGAAGGATTTAATGAAAATGTTGCGAACGGTGAAGAAAATTCGGGTGAAGCGGATCCATTATATGATGAAGCTTTAAAAATTGTGACAGAATCACGTCGCGCTTCGATTTCACTCGTCCAAAGACGTTTGCGAATTGGTTATAACCGCGCGGCAAGAATTATGGAAGATATGGAAAGTGCAGGGGTTGTGAGTAGCATGGATGGCGGCGGATCACGTGAAGTGTTGGCTCCGCCACCGGTTGAGATCTGATTTTTTTAACAATTGATACGAATAGAAGTGAGCGTGTCTTCACATTCTTTATTATCAATAAATTTTCTGAAATTTTTATTTTCGGGACGCGCAAATAAACCGCCTTGATATTGAATAATGGCGCGAATGGCAGCATTAATTTTTTTATCTTGAAAATTATAATTATTAAATCCAGCGTTTGGAATATTTACAATAAAATCTTTAATGATATGATCATTTATCATTAAATCAGAAAAGGTTTCGGGGTAATTAAAAGGCGGAATTCTACAGTACTCGTAAAAAATAATAAAAAAAAGCGCCAGCGCTACTCCCCCAAGATAGGGAGGAGCTGTAATCGCTGGATAACAACGTTGTTTTATAATACTTTCATGTAATGTTTGACAATCAGGATCTTCTTCTTTGACGAGTCCTTTGTTGCAAATCGGATAGCATCTTATCGAAGTGGTATCTAATTCACATTTACCAATCGTAGATCCATCATCAGATTTGTGTGTTTCTTCATAGTATCCATCGTCATCATCCACTGGTGAATTTTGATAAAGAATATCTAATTTATCTTGGCATGAATAATTATTCATAGCGTTATAGTTTGGTGCATGATAATCATTTTGTAATGAATGCACCAATGCGCCATTATTCACAAAAATTCGACCGGTTAAAAATGCATTAATGCCTGTCCCTAATGCAAATATAATGATGAGAAATTGATAGATACGATTTTTTGTTCGGTATTGTTGATAGGCATTTTTTCTATAATTATTAATGGAATTAATTTTATCGAATTGACTTATTGCAAAAAAATCGAAAATATTTTTTTGCGTAACATGATTTACATTGAATTGAACCAGATCTTTGGGCGCCAAAAAATAAAATATTTCATGCCGTAAATCGGTAGACAATGCAGAAAAAGGGAAATATTTTTTGGTGTTTGGAAACGAAGTGGTTGGATTTAAATAATCATAGTGAAGCAAGGG
>Ga0207104_1002_pt1 | contig 86257 bp, 66 predicted proteins | sample Alteio_BWMinHeat_79_FD_153538 | JGI IMG/M metagenome (GOLD analysis project Ga0207104, IMG submission 153538) | Enriched cells from forest soil in Barre Woods Harvard Forest LTER site, Petersham, Massachusetts, United States -... | ecosystem: Environmental > Terrestrial > Soil > Temperate forest >...
GATATACATTAATAATAATTTTTTAAATTACATATGGCTCTTTATGAGGCGGTTTTCATTGCTAGACAAGATTTAACAGCAGAAACAGTTGATTCTTTGGCAGACAAATTATCAGAAATTATCACCAGCAGAAATGGTAAAATTATTTCTAAAGAATATTGGGGATTGCGAAATTTTGCTTACAAAATCAACAAAAGCGCTAGAGGTCATTATGTCGCTCTAAATATTGAATCCGGAAATGACGGAATCAATGAGTTCAAAAGAGTCGCTCATTTAAATGAAGATATCGTGCGCAGCACTATTTTTAAAGTTGAAGAAGCTTCACATCAACCTTCTTGGTTAATGGTTAGCACTAATGCTAAAGATTACAAACCAGGAGATGCTAAAAACAAAGATTACAGATCAGCAGAAAGAAAAAATTTCGATGCTCAAATTGAAAAAATCGTTATAAATAATTAAGCCTTAAAAATGTTAGATAATAAGCACAATCAAGATAATAGAGACAATAAAAATCAAGAAGAAGATAATTTTTTAAAAATATCTTTAGTTAATCAGGCTGTATTTTTCAGAAAAAAGAAATCTTGCCCTTTAAAAGACATTCCTTTTAGCGAGATTAACTATAAAAATTTGACTTTATTGAACAAATTCGTATCTGAAAGAGGCAAAATAATTCCAAGCCGTGTTACTAATGTTTCTATGAAAAAACAAAAAGCATTGGCTAAAGCTGTAAAAATAGCTCGTCAAGTTGCTTTGATATCTCCAATTTCTTCTAATGATTCTAACTAATAATATCTCATGAAAGTTATCCTAATTTCTAAAGTTGCTAATTACGGAAATATTGGCGATGTAATTGATGTTAAAGATGGTTATGCCAGAAATTTCTTAATTCCAAACAAGAAAGCAATTTATTTCAGCAAAGCCAACTACAAATCTTTCGAAGAAAAAAAGAAAGAATTTGAAGCAAAAAACAAAGAATTCCAAAAACACGCTGATGAAGCTAAATTATTGATTGATAACAGAGAAATCGTAGTTATCGAAAACGCTTCTGATGATGGCAGACTTTATGGCGCTGTTACTAATGGCATTATCCTATCTAAAATCACTGAAATCGCTCCAGAATTAAGCATTTCAAAAGCTGATATCATTTTAGAAAAACCAATCAAAGAAACTGGCGTTTATAACATTAGCGTTAATTTATATGCTGATGTTACAGCAAAATTAAATTTAGTTGTTGCAAGAAACGCATCAGAAGTTAGCTCTGTTATCAAACAAGCTAGACTTAAAGCTGATCAAAAAAAGGCTGCAAAAGAATTTGATTCTGATTTCAAAAACAACAAAGAAGTTGTAGAAGAAACAACTGCTGAAGTTGAAATTCAACAAGAAGCTGTTGCCGCTTAGTTCTATATAAATTCCACGAATTAATTATATCGGTGCTTTAATTAACAAAACACCGATAAAATTCTCTAAAAATTACGGCACAGTAGCTCAGTTGGTAGAGCAGCGGGATCATAATCCGTTGGTCGGGGGTTCAAATCCCTCCTGTGCTACCAAATCAATCATAGAAAAAGATCTCCAAATATATTCCCTCCAAAACAAGCTGTTTTGCAGTGCTATAAAATCATATTGTAATTTAAAATTACCTCTTTACGATAATTCCTCTTTAGCTATATTTTGTAGCTAGTAAAAATAAACAAACATCCGTTTGATTTATTAATTTTATTAACCTTAACCTGCCTATCATTTAGCTATGACTCAATCATCAGAAAAAAAATATATACTCAACGACCAATTGGAAAATACTAATTTTTTTAGCAACGAAAATTTTGCTGAATTGTTAGATGAATATGAAAGAGATAGTCAAAAACTGGCGGAAGGTTCGGTTGTAAAAGGTGTTATCGTTGGAATTAATGACAAAGGCGTTGCTGTTGATATCGGCGCTAAATCAATTGGCTATATCCAAATCGGCGAATTCAAACTTGATGGCGACATTGCCGAAGGCGATGTTCTAGATATATTCCTAGAAAAATTAGAAAATAAAAAAGGCGAATTAGTTATCGGCCGCGACAGTGCTAGAAGATACACTAATTGGCATTTCTTAAAACAAGCTTTAGAAGATAAAACCGTTATCGAAGGCGTTATCTTGGGAAGAGTTAAAGGTGGTTACGCCGTTGATTACAAAGGCATCACAACTTTCTTACCGGGAAGCCAAGTTGATACCATGTTACTTTCTGATGATAGTTTCTTAATCGGCAAAACCGAAAGATTAATGGTTTTGAAAATTGACGAATTAAGAGGAAATATTGTCGTTTCAAGACGCGCCATCCTAGAAGAACAAAGAGAAGAAGAAAAATCCAAAGTTCTAGCCACGATGAAAATCGGCGACAGCTTAGACGGTGTAGTTAAAAATATCACTGATTACGGTGCTTTCATCGATTTCGGCAGCTTCGACGGTCTATTACACTTAACTGACATCTCTTGGTGCAGAGTTAGACATCCATCTGAAGTTCTAGAAATCGGCCAAGAAGTTAAAGTTCAAGTCATTAAATATGATGAAAAAACTAAGAGAATTTCTCTTGGCATGAAACAACTTCAAGACAACCCTTGGGAATCAATCGAAAAAAGATATCCGGTCGGTTCTGTTGTTAAAGGAAAAGTTACAAATATTGCGAGCTACGGTGCTTTCGTTGAAATCGAAAACGGCATTGAAGGTCTAGTCCATGTTTCTGAAATGAGCTGGTTCAAAAATAACCTTTCTCCAAACAAAGTTTTAGAAGTTGGACAAGAAGTTGAAGTAATGATTCTCGACATCAACCCACAAAATCACAGAATTTCTCTTGGTATTAAACAATGCGATAAAAATCCTTGGCAAATCTTCTCTGATTCAAATATGGTCGGCGATGTTGTTAAAGGAACTGTTAAAAACGCTACAGAATTCGGCCTATTCGTTGGCTTTGATAGCGGCGTTGACGGTCTAGTTCACCTTTCTGATGTAACTTGGGGAACCAATGCTGAAGAAAAAATCAAAGAATTCAAAAAAGATGACAAAATCGATGTTATCGTTCTTGGCAGCAACTACGAAAAAGAAAGAATTTCTCTTGGTATCAAACAACTAGAAAACAAAAATTTCAAAGCTGATTTAGCTAAAATTAAAGTTGGCGAAACTGTTTCTGCTTTCGTTGTGAACATCAAAAAAGATTTCTTGGAAGTTGAATTAGATTTAGGTTTAAAAGCCATCATCAAAAAATCCGATATCAACAAAAACAAAAAAGATCAAAAAACTGATTCTTTTGAAGTTGGCGACAAAATTGAAGGAAAAATTTTACAATTCAGCAATGTTACCGGCAAGTTGGTGCTTTCAATGAAAGATTTGGAAAGCGAACAACAAGAATCTTATGTTTATTCCAATAAAGATAGCTCAAGCGGCGCCACTCTTGGAAGCATCCTTGGTGATGTATTGCAAGAATCAAGATCAAGACTTGAAAAAAGCGACGCTGAAAAAGCTAAAAAAGAAGGAGAAGATCAATAATGTCATTATCGTCTGATAACTTTACAGCTTTAATACATTTACGCGATCAAGCCAGGAAATGGAAGAATATAACTTTTGTTACGATTATAATTGCATTAATTATTGTAATAAAATTTTCTTTCATTCCTGCCGCGAATGAAGATGACAATTTATCAGCCAATGAAAAATACATCGCAGTTGTTGATGTTGACGGCATTATTTTCGAAGATAAATACCGCACTAAAATCCTAAAAGATATCAAAGATAAAGATAATATCAAAGCCGTTATTCTTAATATTAATAGCCCTGGAGGCAGTATTGTCGGCAGTGAAATCCTATATAATAATATTCTCGAAATTTCCAAAAAGAAACCGGTTATTGCCGTTCTAGGATCACTAGCGGCTAGCGGTGGTTACATGGCCGCTTTAGGTTCTGATCATATCATCGCTCATAATGGCAGTTTAACCGGATCAGTCGGCGTAATTATGCAATCAACTGAAGTTACGCAAATGGCCGATAAGCTTGGAATTAAATTCCTAAACTATAAATCATCTCATCTAAAAGGCGCCCCTTCTCCATTTGAAAAAACCGATCCAGCGATTGATAAAGTTATCAATGAATCGGTGCAAGATAGCTATAAATTCTTCTCTGATTTGGTTTTAGAGCGCAGAAAAGGCAAAATAGATACTAAAAATCTAAAAACCATTATTGATGGCCGAATTTTCACCGGAAGACAAGCTCTAAAAGCAGGATTAATTGATCAAGTTGGAACTGAAGACGATGCCTTAACCTATTTAGAAAAAAATTATAAAATAACAAAGCTTCCAACAAAGGATGTTTCTTTGAAAAAATCAGACAATAAATTCTTTGAAAAAATCCTAAACGGAGCTTCCGTGGACAATATTTTAAGTGGAAATTTTGCCAACAAAAAATTGATGGCAATTTGGTAATTTTTATTGCTATTTAAAACTCTTTACAGCAAAATTGCCGCTCGTAAAAATCAGGAAATTAAAGTTTAAATTCCTTGATTTTTTTCAAGACAATCTTAAAAATAAATCTTTATATTTAGTGTTTTTTTATTAATTCACGAAATAGAAGTTATAACTTAACTTTGAGACTGTTCTCTTTTTCAACCAATATACCAACTAATAAAATTCGTTATGTCTAAAAATAAAGAAGTTTTTGATAAAGTAAAAAAAATTATTATTGATCATTTAGGTTCTGAAGAATCTAAAGTTGTTGAAAATGCCAGTTTCATCGATGATTTGGGTGCTGATAGCCTTGATCAAGTTGAACTAGTAATGGCTTTTGAAGAAGAATTCGGAATCGAAATTCCTGATGATGCTGCTGAGCATATTACTACTGTTGGTAGCGCTGTTAAATATATTTCTGATAATAAGTAATATATTTCTAGATTTTATATATAAAAAGGCCATACCCTATAAATTTAGGGTGTGGCCTTTTTATTTTGTACTAACATAAATCCAATCCAGCCTTATATCGTGCTATAATTTAAGTTAATTATTTATGGATAGGTTCCACAAATTATGATAGTTAAATTTCCTTTCTCACCAGAGCTAAAACTGCTTTTTAAATTAATCAATAAAGATGACGAACTACGCATTGTCGGCGGTTGCGTTCGGGATTTTTTACACACAACAATTAACCAAAACCCAGAAAATAACAAAAAACTTCCTGACATCGATCTAGCCTGCAAATATCTGCCGGAAAAAACTATTGAAATTCTACAATCCAACAACATCAAAACTATCCCAACCGGCATAAAACACGGCACCATAACCGCTTTGGTCAATGGCAAAACTTTTGAAATTACTACTTTACGAAAAGATGTCGAAAATTATGGCCGCCAAGCCAAAGTCGAATTCGTGGACGATTTTTTAGAAGATGCCAAACGCCGCGACTTCACCTTTAACGCCATGTCCATTGATGAAAAAGGCAATTTATTTGATTATTTCGACGGTCTTACTGATTTAAAAAATAAAAAAGTAAAATTCATCGGCGAAGCATCAGCCAGAATTCAAGAAGATTATTTAAGAATTCTAAGATTTTTCCGCTTTTCCTGCTATTACGGCGCCAAAATTGAAGCCACTACATTGCAAGAAATTGTAAAATTCAAAAGCAATTTACAAGGACTTTCATCACACAGAATCAGGACGGAACTGCTTAAAATCATGGATTGCGAAGATAAAAATCAGCTTTTATATATCTTAAATTTGATGAATGAAAATCAAATTTTAGAAGAAATAATCGCCGCCAAAAAATTCGATTTACCGGTTTTGAAAAATCTGCTCGAAATCCCGAATTCTGAGACCACTTTGCTAAAATTCTGCGCTCTAATTTATTCAAACAAAGAACAAAATTGGCCAATTACCAAAAAGCTGGAATTTTCCAACAAAGAGCGCAAATACATTCACGATATTTTGGATTTATCGTCAAAAGTTAATCTGAAAACCAAAAAAGCTGATTTAATCCGCGCTTTATTCGATTTTAACAAAGATTTGGCAGTAGATTCTCTCAAAATTAATTTCGCCGCCAATTACAATTCCAACAAACAAAATCTGGACGAATTATCTGATCTGATAAATTTCATTAATAATATTAATTTGCCTGACTTCATTTTGAACGGTAATGATATTTTAAACCGCGGGATAGCGAATAAACTGATTGGAAAAGCCTTAAATGAACTAAAAAACATTTGGATTGAACGCGAATTTAAGATCAGCAAAGAAGAATTATTGCAAATTTTATCGTCCTTAAAATTAAGCTAACATTGCCTATATTCTAAATTATTAAAAAAGTCTAAACTATTGACTTTGCTTTGTTTATTGCTAAATTGTTTTAAAAAATAAATTTTAATATGGCTACTTCAAAACAAGAACATCTTTATAATGAAATAGTAGAATATTATAACTTTGCCGATCAATTGATTGATACGATAGAAGATAGCAAAGACGATATTCCGGAAGCGCACGCAGAAATTGTTGAGACTCTTGTTGAGAATTTAGAAAAATATGCCGATCAATTATCTAGCCAATTTGTTGAATTTGTCAAAAACGGTGATTCTAAGGAAGTCGTCGATAGTATGAGATCATCCTTAAATTCCATCATTGAAAAAATTGAAGAATGTCGTAACCAGATATTCCGAATTTATAGTAAATAAATCCTATTGATCTGATTTATTTGCTCTTTATTTTACGGCAAATCATTGCCGGCGGGCTCTAGTCCAGCGAAGGCGCGACAAAAGCGGCTTACTAGATATAGGTCAGTTATAGTTATAAAAGTTTAATATTCGTGTCAGTTTTACAAGAAAAACAAAACCAAATAAATGACTCTTTCGCTAAAATTTTCAGCATTTTGGAGCATGATTTAAAAAAGGTCGACGCTATAATTATAGCAAATTCCAGCGACGATGCTCAATTAATTCAAGATATCTCAACTCACATTAATTACGCCGGCGGCAAAAGAATTAGGCCGATTTTAACACTTCTCAGCGCCAAAATCTGCGATTATAAAGGCGATGGAAAACAACATTATAATTTGGCCGCGGCCGTTGAATTAATTCACACCGCAACTTTATTGCATGATGATGTCGTCGATGAAGGCGAATTGCGCCGCGGCAAAAAAACAGCCAACGCCATTTGGGGCAATAAAGCCAGCATTTTGGTCGGCGATTATTTATTGGCGACAGCTTTTCAATTAATGGTCAAAAGCGATTCTTTGGAAGTTTTGGACTTATTATCAAGAACCTCGCGCATCATGTCCAACGGCGAAGTTATACAATTAATGAACTCGACGGATATCAATATTAAAGAAGAAACTTATTTACAAATCATCTCGCAAAAAACCGCAATCCTATTCGCCGCCGCCACCAGCGTTGGCGCTATCATCTCCAATTCTGATTCTCAAAAACAAAAAGCGCTACATGATTTCGGCATAAATTTGGGAATTTCTTTTCAAATTATGGATGATGTTTTGGATTATTCTTCTTCCAACGAAGTTTTGGGCAAAGCCATCGGCGATGATTTTTTTGAAGGCAAAATCACTTTACCGATTATAATCGCTTACAATCACGCTAGCGAATCAGAACAGAAGCGGATCAAAGCCATTTTCGCCGCGAATTTAATGAATGATGAAAAAGATTACACGCTTTTGGATGAAATGATGGTTTTAATCAATAAATATCAAGCAATTCAGCTAGCAATCGCCAAATCTATGGAATATCACCAAAAAGCTGTGGAAAATCTGGCGTTATTTGCGAATTCCGAAGAAAAATCAATGTTAATTTCAATTTTGGATTACGCTGTTAGCAGAAAAAAATAATGATTTCCAAAATAATCCTAAATAATTTCCGTAATTATACTTCCAAATCTTTCCATTTTAAGTCCGACATCACGGTTATTTTCGGCGATAATGGCGTTGGCAAAACCAATATTCTCGAAGCCATCAGCCTATTTAAAAAAGGCAAAGGAATTAGATCGGTTGATTTGGACGAAATGGTTTGCAACCAAGCGCGCGAGGCCAAATTCACCATTTATAGCGAATTAAATAATCACGACGACATCGCCAATTGCGCCACTTCTTTCGATAAAATTAGTGGGAAAAGAATCTATCATGTCAACAACAGCAAGGTCGGATCGATTAGAAATTTCCCAGCAATTATTTGGCTCAATCCGAAAATGGATAGTATTTTTACCGATTCCAAAGCCGTCCGTCGCAAATTTTTGGATAAAATTGTTGGCGATATTGATCAAAATCATCTTTCCCGAATTAATGATTACGATAAATGTTTGCGCCAAAGAATGATTATTTTACAGCAAAATAAAGATCAAAAATGGCTGGAAATTCTGGAGAGAAAAATCGCCGAACTCGGCGTCGCCATTGCTATCGCGCGCAATGAAGCCATCGAATATTTGAATAAATCAATTTTATTAAATGAATCGGATTTTATCAAAACTCAAATCAAAATTATCGGCGAAATTGAAGAATTGGCAAAATTTAAAAAAGCTTTGGAAGTTGAAGAATTTTTTAGTGAAAAATTGCGCCAAAATCGTCGCCTTGATTTACAATCCGGCCGCAATTTATTCGGCATTCACCGCAGCGATTTTACGGCAATTCTGGAAAATAAAAACCTCACCGCCAATTTTTGCTCAACCGGCGAACAAAAATCCATTTTAATCGCCATCACCATTGCTCGCGTGCGCATTAATTCCTTCCTCAATTTGCCAAAAGCCATTTTATTGCTCGATGAAATCGTTTCGCATTTAGACAATAAAAAACGGCAGGAATTATTTAAAGAATTGCAAAAATTAGAAGTTCAGAGCTTTTTAACCGGAACTAATCGCGAAATTTTCTCTAATTTAGACAAATCTGCAGAATTTCTGGAAATATCTAAGTAAAGTTTGACAATTAGCAGCATTAGTTTCTAAATGGATTCCTAGTGGGTTCTCGGACTTGCTATTTACCTAATAACTTCATTAAAAAAGTTATTTTTTTTTATTTTTTATTTTATTTGTTTATGGAAACAGGAGTAGTTAAATGGTTTAATGTAACTAAAGGTTACGGATTTATTACGCCAGATAATGGAGGAGACCGTGATATTTTTATTCACATTTCAACAGTTGAAAATTGTGGCTTAAGTGGCCTTACTGAGAATCAAAAAGTTGAATATGAAACAGGTGATAACAGAGGTAAAATCGCTGTTACTAATGTTAGAATCGCTGAATAATTAAGTTGATAAACTAATTATTTAACAAAAACTTTTAAGTGGTCGTTTTTAGGTTTCTAAAAACGGCCATTTTTATTTTATACCCTCCTCAATCCTTATTCCAAGCGCTTTTCAAAAAATTCCTTCCATTATTTTACGATTTATTGTAAAATCCTTTTTCTATTAATTATTAATTGAAAAATGACACAAATTAGTTTCATCAAAATGAGCGGAACCAGCAATGATTTCGTAATTATTGATGTCCGAAAAAATAATTATCAATTTAAGCCAGCACAAATCAGCAAAATTTCGGCGCGCAACAATATCGGCTGCGATCAATTTATTGTTCTAAAAAATTCGGTGAATTGCCATATTTTTATGGAAATTTATAATTCCGACGGCAGCCAATCCAACGCTTGTGGCAATGCAACACGCTGCGTGGCTCTTTTAATTATGGAAGAAACTAATTTGGATGAAATTTTAGTCGAAACCAATGCCGGAATTTTACCCTGCAAAAGAGATCAGGATTGCATTTTAGTCAATATGGGCAAGCCAAAATTTGCACCGGAAGCAATTCCTTTGGCAGAAAATTTAAATTCTGACGCAATCAAAATCGATAATTTCGAATTTAGCGCCATAAGTATGGGCAATCCGCATATTGTAACTTTCCTTGAAAAAGAATTGGCTGATGAAGAATTTTTCAAAATCGGCCCAAAATTCGAGAATCACCATTATTTTCCGCAAAGAACCAATGTAGAATTCGTCACAAAAGAATCAGAAAATCATTTAAAAGTGCGCGTTTGGGAAAGAGGCGCTGGCGAAACTTTAGCTTGCGGCAGCGGCGCTTGCGCAGTTGGAGTAATTGCTTTCAAAAAAAATATTATCAAAAACGGCAGCGAAGCAAAAATCAGCTTCAAAGGCGGCGCGATTTTCATCAGCCTCAATAAAGACGGCGAAGTCATAATGCGCGGTGATGCTACCAAAATATTTTACGGAATTATCGATAATAACTTTCTAAATTCATAATTTTCTAAAATTACTTTAAAAAAACTTCCTCAAATCAAAAATTATTTAATTTTATTAACCACATTATGTCCAAAACAAAAGAAATAGAATCTGCAGCAAAAATCCAAAATTACATTAACAGATTGGCAGCAAATGATCAAACTTTAGATACAATAGATTTAAGCGATTGTCAATTATCTGATAAGGATTTTGCCTTATTAACTAAGGCTATAATGGAAAGTAAGCTTACAAATTTCACTTCAGTTAATTTTTCTCATACTCAAATTTCCGCTAAGAATTTGCCAATTTTGTTAGAATCTTTACAGAAAAAAGAGATCAAAAAACTTGCTTTGATGGATTGCAGCATTTCTGATGAAAACACAATAATAATAGCTAATTTTCTTAAAAAAAATACTAGTTTAGAAACGATTCTTTTATCTGATAATCATATTGCCGATCGTGGTTTATATTACTTATCGGAGGTTTTGAGAAATAACAGTAATTTAAGAAATCTTGATTTGGCAAATAACAATATTTCCGACACCCATATTCAGTTTTTATCTAGTGTTTTGGCAGAAAATTTTACTTTACAAAGACTTTCTTTGGCTGGAAATAAAATTACTGATATTGGAGCTGACATATTGATACAATCCTTCACTAAAATAGCACATCATAATCCAGAAGAAAAAACCACGAAAAGATCCTTAATTGATCTTGATTTAAGTCGAAATAGAACCTCACCTTTAGTTCCAAACTCAACTTCTACCTTAATTTCTAAATATAAATTTGTAGAAAGAATAGAACGCATTAGCAAGAAAGATCAAACTCCTATTGCAAAATTCTTTGATAATGATGGTAATTTAACACTCGATCCTAAGGCAACCTTTCCTATTCATATCATAGTTATTGTCGAGGGCGAAAAAAAGCTTTTTAAATTAAAAAATAGCAAAAATATTGAGACAATTCTTCGAGATTTATATTTCATAAATAATCAACAAATTTCTTATGAAAAATTAGAAAATTTAGAATCTTTATTGGCACAGAATCGTGAAACAAAAACGGAAGATCCTACCGGTAAACTTTCTAATAAAATGAAACAATTATTATTAGAATTAAAGGATGATGAAAACCTTAAAAATTCGAATATAAAACAAAAAGATAAAATAACGAGAGAACAAGCTAGAAATAAGGCAATCAGTAAACTTCCTATCCAAACGCAAACATTATTATTAGACCTAAATAGTAACGATAAAGATCTGATATCTTTAGATATTAGTGAATCTCACATATCTAATGAAGCGCTAGGGTTTATATTTGATGCCATTAAAACCAATACTGTTTTAAAAACTCTAAAATTAGATTTGGATAAATTATCTGATTCTGGCATAAAATTTCTTAGTGAGGCGCTAGAAACAAATAAATCTGTAACCAAAATTGAATTGGTTGGTAATGTATCAAAAGATGTATTAAAAATTCTGAATTCTACTTTAGATAAAAATAAAACTTTAGTTGAAATTGATGGAATAATTAGCAGTTCCGGCTTTAAAGGAATTGGAGAAAGAAGAGACATTATCAATCAAATACAAGCCAAATTATCTGCAAATAAACTTTTAGCAAAATCTGAAGAGAAAGATGTACAGGAATCGCAAATTACTCAACCTAATGGCGAAATTAGCGAGGAATTATCGGGTTATTTAAAAAAATTGCAGGAAAATGATCCAAAATTAAGGGAGCTACGACTTAATCAAAGTCAAATTACTGATGATCAACTTACCAGTTTATCTGATTCTATTGCTCAAAATCAAAGCCCACTAACCAAAATTAATCTGGGAGATAATCAAATATCGGATCAAGGTTTAAAAGCTCTGACTCCGGCTCTGTCTTTAGTGGGCAAAAATATTACACATCTTAATTTGAGTAAAAATAATATATCGGATGCCGGAATAATAGATTTTTTTGGCTTTCTGAAGGTACATGGCACAAAATTGGAATCCATTAATTTGGAGGGAAATGAGATTGGAAAAGGTGGCATCGTAGCAATAGCAGAACTACTAAAAACCAATCAAACTATAACAGAACTAAATCTGTCCTCAAGTCAGGAGTCTATCGGAGATGAAGAATTTGCTATATTGGCTGAAGGTTTAAAGGAAAATACAACTCTCAAAAAACTTGTTTTTAAAGATAATCAAGTTACAGGAAAAAGCTTGGGAAAATTGGCTGAATTAATTAATACAAATCATACTTTAGAAGAAATTGATTTAGGAAAAAATCATTTAAATCTAAAAGAATTACAAACTGAATATGAGACAGTTGAAGAGTTGGATGAAATGTATAAATCACCAATTGATGATAAGGAATGGCAACCTCTTGCTGATGCTATCAAAACTAATAGGGGCTTGACCAAATTAGTATTAGAAAAAGAAATGTCATATAACGCCGCAAAAATTCTAGTTGATGCGATGGAACATAATCATAATATCACTTATTTGGAAATTAGCTATAACAGAGAAGAGGAAAAGCAGCACTCTGAGGCACAAATGAAAGATGGAGTTGAAAATAAAGAAACGACAGCACATTATCCAACTTTGGATGACAGATTACAATCTTACCTAGAACGAAATAGTCTTGAAAAAGCGGAAGCAAAAAACTCTAAAAATACTTCACCTATTGCAAATAATGAAAGTATAGCTCCTCAAACATCGAATACTAAGCCATCTCCTAAACCAGGAGAGCCAGTTTCGTCTAAATTAGTAACTACTGAAATTGTGCGATAATGCCATTAATCATTAATGGAAAAAAGATAGATTTTTATCAAAATTATTTTCTAGCGGCTTTTTCTTGCAAAAGATTGGTGATTTTTCTAGTAATTTTATTATCGTTTTTTTCAATTTCCAATTCTTTCGCTACGGAAGAATTTTCGCCAAAGCCCCAAGAAGAAAGGGCTCATAATCTATTTTTGCAGATAAAATGTTTAGTTTGCAAAGGTCAGGTGATTGAAAATTCTGATGCACAAATTGCTTTTGATTTGCGGCAATTAATTCGCGATAAAATTTCGCAAGGCGCGACTGATAAGGAAATAAAGGATTTTTTAATTAAAGATTATGGCGCCGGAATTTTAACTTCGCCGCCTTTGAATCAAGAAACTCTGTTTCTCTGGCTCGCGCCGGTTGTGTTTTTAATTTTGGGGATTTTTGTTTTATTTATTTACCATCGGAGAAAATAAATCTACTTCAAAAATTCGTTGAGAACCTCTAAAAATGCGGCCTCTTTCACATCTTGTTTAATAAAAGCATCGCCAATATTTTGCAGTAAAATAAAGGCTAATTTACCGTCTTTGACTTTTTTATCCTTGTAAAGATGGCTCAATAAACTTTCGATATCCCAATCTTGACGCAATTCTTTCGGCGAGCAGAACAGGCCGGCCTCACGCAGATGTTTTTTGATTCTAAAAACATCCTGACTATTAATTAAACCCAGATTTTTCGACATCACCGCCGCCATCACCATGCCAATACCAACGGCCTCGCCGTGATATAATTCGTCAGAATAATTGGTTTCGGTTTCGAAAATATGGCCAAAAGTATGGCCGAAATTAAGTAGTGCGCGCTTGCCCTGCTCTGTCTCATCCTCGCCGACAATTTTGGCTTTAACTTCGCAGGATTTTACAATAATTTGCTGCAAAATTTCCGTATTTCTGGCCTTAATTTTGCCAATATTTTGCTCTAAAAATGAGAAAAAACCTTCATCATCGATCAGGCCGTATTTAATGACTTCAGCATAGCCGGACATTAGATCGCGATCGGGTAAAGTGTGTAAAAAATGCAAATCGCACAGCACCAATTTCGGCTGATAAAAACTGCCAATCAAATTCTTCCCAAATTTGCTGTTAATCGCCGTTTTGCCGCCAACCGAACTATCAACAGCCGCCAAAAGCGTTGTTGGAACTTGAATAAAATCGATTCCACGCAATAAAATACTGGCAACAAAACCAACCAAATCGCCAATAACGCCGCCACCAAACGCGATAAGCAGCGTTTTGCGATCAATTTTTTCGCTCAAAATCCTATCGCATAAATTTTGCAAATTAGTAAAATCCTTAGTTTTTTCGCCGGCTGGAAGAATTATAGTTTGATGCTTAAGATTGGCTTTATTCAAGATTTCCGAGAATTCTTCCAAATGAAATTGCGCCACATTTTCGTCAGTAATCACAAAAATTTTGCTAAAATTGCCGATTTCCACCAAATAATTGGCCAGATGCCCACGGATATTGCTTCCGATCTCAATATTATAACTTCTTTCGCCTAAATTTACTCTAACTTGCATTTTCAAATTTAAATTACTTAATGATTAATTTTAATTGCCCGATTATGTCGTTCACCGTTTGCGTATGGCTCGTGGAATCGCTGTTAATTCTGATGTCGCATTGCCCATAAAACGGGCTTCGAGACAAAATTAATTTAGCCAAAACTTCTCTTTTATCAACATTATTAAGTAAAGGGCGGTTTGATTGCTCGCCGATCCGCTCCATAACTATATCCAGAGCCACATCCAGCCAAACCGAAACGCATTTTTCTTTGATCAAATCCCGCACCTCATCATTCACAAAAGCGCCACCACCTAAAGATAGCACGGAAGGTTGATTTTTCTGGATAATCTCCGCAATTGTTTCCTTCTCAAGCTGACGGAAATACAACTCACCATCCTGCTCAAAAATTTTATTAATAGTTTTACGACATTTTTTCTCGATTTCATGATCGGAATCAATAAAACCAATCTTCAATTTCTTGGCCAAACGCTTGCCAATCGTGGTTTTGCCCGATCCCATAATCCCGACCAACACAATTATTTTCTTATCTTTCGCCGCAATCATAGATTCTATGCTGATAATTTTAATTACTTGAATTTTCCACAGCGCGTAATTATAATAAGATTAAGTCCTAACTTACAATTATCAATTTTTTAAATTTTTTTAGAGGGAACTTATGTTAGATTTTTCAAAGCAAACCAGTACTTACGCTCAAAGCCAAGCCAGAACTCATAGCTATGATGAAGGCCTTAGAAACTACATGCAAGGAGTTTTCAATAATATGTTTATTGCTCTTGTCATTAGCGGTTTGGTTTCATTTTTCGTCTCTCAATCAGCACAATTAATGCAATTATTTTTTGCTACCCCGCTAAAATGGGTAGTGTTGTTCGCCCCTCTAGCTTTTATTATGTTCGCCGGCTATCAGATCAATAGAATTACGGCATCACAAGCCAAATTTTTCCTTTGGACATTCTCAGCCTTAATGGGATTGGGTCTAGCTCCAATATTTTTGCTATATACCAATGCCAGTATCGCTAGAGCCTTCTTCGTTACCGCTTCTCTATTCGGCGCCATGAGTCTTTACGGATACACTACCAAAAAAGATTTAACCGCAATGGGGTCATTCTTAATAATGGGTTTATTCGGCATAATTATTGCTTCCGTAGTCAATCTATTCTTAGGCAGTTCCGGCATGAGTTTCGCAATTTCAGCCTTGTCAGTAATTATATTTACTGGCCTCACCGCCTATGATATCCAAGCAATTAAAGCTATCTATTTCCAAGTCGGCGGCAACAGCGAAGCCACTTCCAAAGCCGCTACTATGGGTGCCATGAGCCTTTACATCAATTTCGTTAACATATTCATATCACTATTACAATTATTTGGTAATAGAAGATAGTAATTGAGAAATTAAAGAGTACGAAAAGGCCGGTTTTAGAAATAAAATCGGCCTTTTTTATTGCCTGAAATTATGAGATTTTTTACTTGAGATCAGGATTTTTCTTACTTGACAGGATTAAAAAATAATTAAACCATATTTCTTTTTTATGGTTGCTTTTTTTATCACAACCCATTAAAAATGCTTCCTCAACTTTTGATTAAAGTCACACTTTAATCAATCCAGCTACATCATTTTCCCTGGTAGCTCAGTGGTAGAGCAATTGACTGTTAATCAATTGGTCGGGGGTTCGAATCCCTCCCAGGGAGCCATAATAATCAAGGCATTAGATGACTTTGAAAGTTTTATTTTTCTCGTTTACCAACTCATTACATCTTTACAGTAGTTTTTTCTTCTTCTTTGAATAGTACAAAAAAACCGAATTATTGGCTATTTTCACGACAAAATGACCCGTCTTCATGCCATCCTTGTTTCCATGATATTTGAGATAACTTTACTTGTTTGGGGTTTTTTTCTTGCGTGATGTCTTCCATGATCCATAAACACTTATTAGCACCATATGTGGTTCGAAATAGATATTTATGATCTTTTTCTGGATAGAATCTTAGATTTTCCTTACAATACATCCCATCTGCAAGCATAATATATTCAAATGTTAGTTCTTTGTCAGCATAAGTTATATGACTTGCATTAGAGTTTCTTTTCATTAATGGAGTATAGCGCTTTCTTTCACATTGGGAAGATTTCTCATAGAAAGAAATTAAAATCTTTCCTCTTGAATCATTCTTAAAATTAATGCTTGCAGTAGGTCCTTCTGATGGCGGAACATATTTAATCATACACCCAGAACAAATAAAAAGTAATATTATTGCAAAGGTAACTTTCATAGATTTATTTTTGGTTTATATTGTTGGCTATATTACAAATCATCTTTAGAAATCCAAGTTTTTATAGAATATATTAGTTTGAAATAAGAATATAGTGTTCTTTATTTCCTTTTCGAATGTTCTAAATTTGTTCAGCATGGGAAGCCATCTACTTAACTTCGCTACAGCGCCGATTTACATAGTGAGATAATTCATGCCTTCCTTACTTCTGCTTTAAAAGCTCCTAAAAATTTAATTCTACAATATCTTATTTAAAAGTAGTTGATGGAATAAGCTTAACTATTTATTCTCAATTCCGGAAATTCCAATAATTCAATATTAACTTCTAAAATCTAAAATTATGAAAATTAAAGCAGCAGTTGCTTGGGGTGCCAATCAGCCATTAAAGATTGAAACTATTGATTTGGAAATGCCTAAAAAAGGTGAAGTTTTAGTTAAAATGATCGCTTCCGGCGTTTGTCATACCGATGCTTATACCCTTTCTGGTGCTGATCCTGAAGGTTTATTTCCAGTAATTTTAGGTCACGAAGGCGGCGGAATTGTGGAAGAAGTTGGAGAAGGAGTTACAACTTTAAAAAAAGGCGATCATGTGATTCCACTTTATATTCCTGAATGTAAAGAATGTAGTTTTTGCTTAAGCGGCAAAACTAATTTATGTCAAAAAATTCGTGAAACTCAAGGAAAAGGCTTAATGCCTGACGGCACTTCGCGTTTTTCTAAAGATGGTAAACCGATTTTTCATTATATGGGAACTTCAACTTTTGCGCAATATTCCGTCATCGCCGAAATTTCTTTGGTAAAAATTAATTCTCAAGCGCCTTTGGAAAAAGTTTGTCTTCTTGGTTGCGGAGTAACAACGGGAATTGGCGCAGTTCTAAATACTGCTAAAGTGGAAAAAGGCTCAACAATTGCCGTTTTTGGTTTAGGTGGAATTGGTCTTTCTGTAATTCAAGGAGCTGTAATGGCCGGTGCAAAACGCATTATTGCTATTGATATTAACGAAGATAAAAAAGCCATTGCTGAAAAATTTGGAGCTACAGATTTTGTAAATCCCAAAAAATTCGATAAAAAAATTCAAGATGTAATTGTGGAAATGACTGGCGGTGGCGTTGATTATTCCTTTGAATGTGTTGGCAATGTTGAGTTAATGAGATCAGCTTTGGAGTGCGCCCACAAAGGCTGGGGCGAATCAATTATTATTGGAGTTGCCGGCGCCGGACAAGAAATTTCAACTCGCCCATTTCAATTAGTAACCGGAAGAGTGTGGAAAGGCAGCGCTTTTGGCGGAGTTAAAGGCAGAAGTAAACTTCCAACTTATGTTGAAAAATATTTAAGCGGAGAAATCAATTTAGATGATATGGTTACTTTCCAAATGCCACTTGAAGAAATTAATGAAGCGTTTGAGTTGATGCATCAAGGAAAATCAATTCGCTCCGTAATTAAATTTTAAAAATATGAATCTAATCAAAGAACATAAAACATTTGATGGAAAAACTAGTTTCTGGTCACATGAATCTAAAACTACAAATTCCAAAATGGAATTTTCCACCTTCATTCCCAACCAGAAAATAAATCATTGCATAATTTGGCTTTCCGGCCTCACTTGCGATACCACAAATTTTATTACCAAAGCTGGCGCGCAGAAATATTTGCAAAACTCAAATACGATGATTATTTGTCCGGACACTTCCCCGCGCGGCTTGAATTTAAAAGGTGAACATGATTCTTATGATTTTGGATCCGGCGCTGGTTTTTATGTTAATTCATTAACGCCGGAATATAAAAATCATTACAATATGTTTGATTATATTGCCTTTGAACTTTTTGATTTAATCGTAGAAAAATTTTCTATTCCAAATACCAATATTTCAATTATGGGTCATTCGATGGGAGGACATGGAGCTTTAATTTTAGGGCTTACTTTTCCGGAAAAATTCCAAAAGATCTCCGCTTTTGCACCGATCACAAATCCAATAAATGTAGCTTGGGGCAGAAAAGCTTTCGCCGGATATTTAGGGGAGAAAAATGAAGAAATCTGGAAAAAATATGATGCTTGCGAGCTGATTAAATCCGGCAAAAAACATCCATCTGAAATTTTAATTGACCAAGGAAATGCGGATGAGTTTTTAAATACCAACCTTTTACCGCAAAATTTTATTGATGTTTGTAATAAAAATAATCAGCCATTAAAAGTTAATTTCCACGATGGCTACGATCACAGCTATTATTTCATTTCTAGCTTTATTGAAAATCATATTAAATTTCATAGTAAATAATCGCTTCAATAAATTTTAACAGAAATAAATTAATTTAATTTCTACAAACCTCCCAGGCTATCGTAAGTGGTGAAAGCTCCAAGAATACCCTCTAATAAATAACTTTATAATTAAGTATACTTTCCCTTATTTATTAAGAATTCGTAAAAGCTTTAACTTTATTAATTTTACTTAACGAAGTCAGGTAATTTTAGAAGTAAGCGTTTGCAACTCTAGTAAAGCTCCAGTAATCTCTAGGGACTTATACTTCACTCCTATATAATTGTGACAACAGATACATTAGAGTCATAAACAATAAACAACTAATTTGAATAATTCCTATATTTTTGTAGTAAACATGAGCAATTATATTTTTCATTATACGAAATTCGCAGGATTAAATGGAATTTTAAGTAGCAAAAGTCTCTGGGCTACAAATGCATTAAAATCCAAAGATTCTGCAGAAATTAAGCTTGGATTCAGGTTTTTATGCGAAAATTTTTTAAAAGGAGTAAAAATAGAAGTAATTAACCAATTCATTAAAGAGGTCTATCTTGAAAACAAAAAGAATATAAAGGAGCGAAAAAAACCTCTATCAATTTTCAGTAAGCCCGGCATTTCTGAAGAGCAAAAATCAATAGCTAATGTGCTTGATGTTTACTGGGGACTTATTGATTCAGAATGTCCAGATACCTTTATTAGATTGGTAGGAATTTCATGCTTTTTTTCGGTAGAATGTTTTAACGAAGAAGATAAAGCACGAGATAAGGAGTTTTTTGAAAACAATGGAACCTTGCCACAATGGAGACATTACGGACAATATGCATTAAAATTTAATAAAAAAATTATTTTAGATTACATACAGGAATATAATACAAAATATAATGGAAAAGTCAGTTCAGAACAGCCAGAAGGACTGTTCTTTGGTGGAGATGTAGAATATTTTTATGAGCATGAGGCGGAAAGATTTGAAAATAATACACGCTTAAAAGAAACGATGAAATTATTTAAAACAAAAGAGCTTCGTGTAATAGCAAATAAGCTTTTTAAAAGCAAAAAATTTTTAGAAGAAGACTTTCAACTTCTTTCTAGATTTTTTAGCGATTTTGCTACATGTTGCTTTCTGGCCAAGCACAGATCTTATAAAGATGAACACGAATTCAGAATAATAAATGTAGTCTTGAACGAAAAAGTAAAAGATGCAAGAGCGGTTAGCAATGATTATGTAGAGTTATTTAAAGAAAGTGGAGTAATTGAGGAAGCGCTTGAAGAAATTATTATAACTCCTATAGCCAGTGACTTAAGCAAAAGCTCAGAAGAAGAGAAAAGAGAAATTGAGGAAATCTTAAAAAATAGTGGATTTAAAAATGTAAAGGTGAAAATTTCACAAATTCCAGTTAACAATAATCGATAATCTCTGAATAATTCTGGGATAACCACTTATTCATTAATTTGTAAATTAAGGTTCCAAAATCATATAAACTCCCCTCAGAAATTTTCGTTGAACTAAACTTCTTATTTCCAAAATATTAGTTCTAAACTTATCAATAACGGGGAACCACATCTTTTTTAGCCTTACATCCACAAGTCTCTAGGAGATTTTCTAATTTAAGGATTATAGTCATGCATCACTGATTTGTAGGTCTGTAAGAATGTATATAACAAATTTTGCTAAAGCCTTACCAAATTTGAGATTTATGGAGTCTTTGCGAAGGCTGCCAACAATTACCGCTACTTTAAATATCCAAAGCTTTAAGAAAAATTCGGGCTGATTACTTTCTTAAACGATAGCCAGTTTTGAAAATCCAGCTGATGATTAGAAGGCAAATAATCGTGAATAATACAATCATCGTAAAGCTGGTTGCGATGCTGACATCGCCTTTTTCATGAAAACTCCAGCGGAAACCGCTTACCAAATAAACTACCGGATTTATCAGAGAAATATTATGCCAAAATGGTGGTAAAATATTGATGGAATAGAAACTTCCGCCAAGAAAAGTGAGGGGCGTTATCACTAATAACGGAATAAGTTGCAGTTTTTCAAAGCCATCTGCCCAAATGCCGATGATAAAACCAAGCAGGCTAAATGTGACACTGGTCATGACTAAAAAAAATATCATCCAAAATGGATGAGCAACTTGTAATGGCGCAAAAAATATTGAGGTAATTAATACAATTATACCGATAATTATTGACTTGCTTGCTGCGGCACCAACATAACCAATGACTATTTCGATAAAAGAAAGAGGTGCGGAAAGAATTTCATAAATCGTGCCCGTAAAACGCGGGAAATAGATTCCAAAGGAAGCATTGGAAACACTTTGTCCAAGAACCGTAAGCATTATCAATCCCGGAACAATAAATGACCCATAAGGTACGCCGTCAATTGCCTGCATACGCGATCCAATTGCTGAACCAAATACGATAAAATAAAGTACCGTCGAAATTACCGGCGAAGCAATACTTTGCCCAATTGTACGAAAAGTACGACCCATTTCAAAATTATAAATGGCTAAGATTCCACGAAAATTCATACTGCCTCCACTAATTCAATGAAAATTTCTTCTAAGCTGCTTTGGCGACTATAGATATCTTTGGGACGAATTCCATTGGTTTTAAGATTGTCCAAAACTTCCGAAATATCATTTTCTATTTGTGAATCATAAGTCAGAACTAGTTTTGTACCTTCATCTTCCAATTTAAATGGATGATCGTCAAGCGCTTTGGGAATTGAAGCCAAAGGTTCGCGCAGCACAAAAATCATCTGACGCTTGCCCATTTTATTCATCAAAATATTTTTATCTTCGGTTAAAATTAATTTTCCTTTATTGATAACGCCAACACGATCTGCCATTTCTTGCGCTTCTTCGATATAATGTGTTGTAAGAATTACGGTCACGCCGGTTTCGCTGAGTGCTCTAACTTGCGCCCACATTGATTTGCGTAGCTCCACATCAACGCCAGCTGATGGTTCATCAAGAAATAAAATTTCCGGTTCGTGTGACAGAGCCTTGGCAATCATAACGCGACGCTTCATGCCACCGGATAATTTGCGAATCTGCTCATCTTTTTTATTCCAAAGCGACAAACGCTTGAGTGTTTCTTCAATATAAGCCGGATTTTTTGGCTTGCCAAACAAGCCGCGACTGAATGTCACGGTATTCCATACTGATTCGAAAGCGTCAGTTGTAAGTTCTTGCGGCACTAAACCTAAAGCTGTGCGCGCCTGACGATATTGCGTGATGTTATCAAAACCCGCAACATTAATGCGCCCACTACTTGGCTGCACGATGCCGCATACTGCATTGATGAGTGTAGTTTTTCCTGCGCCGTTTGGCCCTAGAAGCGCAAAAATTTCACCACGCTTAATTTCAAGATTGATATCCTCAAGCGCTTTAAAGCCGTTGTCGTAAGTTTTATTTAATCCACTTATCTCTATTGCATTTGTCATATAATCTGAATTTATAATTGAGGCATGAAAATCAATTTAACTCATAAGCTTTTCTAAAACAAGCGATTCAAATGTTCTTCAATGCAATAAAATTATTTTCTATATCGGGATTTTTATCACATTATGAGCAGAAAATTTCGACAAGACCTTCATCGCAAAAAAGCGGCAATTCATGTGATTACTTAAGAAATTTAAGATAAGCATGTTTTAAAAATGAAAACAAGCCGTTTGAAATTATACCAAAAACGCAGTAATCGCTCCAAGAAAGACATTTTTAGGGCATTATAAAATTTAACTTCCGTAGATATTAACTATAGAAATTTGCGTGGTTAGATTTAGTACAATAAAATTATTTTCATTAAAATTACTAGCTTTTTTAATTTATACTATTATAGTTTTTCCCCTCCTAAATAGAGTTATTTTTTAGAAATTATAAAAGTTTATTATTTTAAAAATTCCAGAAGTATCACGAATCATTCTCCTTAAAAATTCCCAAATCAGATGAAAATTATAAATCGTTCCCTAGTCACCGCATGTTTTATTGCGGCGTTTTTTAGTGCCAACTTGGCGTTTGCGTCACTTGGCGTTTCTTCCAGCGTTTCTGTTCCCAATATTTATCCGGGTCAAACAGATACTTTAACAATTACTATTTCCAACAGCAGTGCCAGCCCTGTTAGTTTGGTTGATTTGGCTAGTTCTTTGCCTAATATTAATACTGCTGGTGCGAATCATATTCCCGGTTTAAAAATTGCCAGCGGCGTAGTTCAATATAATTGCTTTGACCCAGAAACTTCAATTACTTCCGATGGAATTGGAACTGTAACGGCAAATGTTGGAACGCGACCGATTAATTTATCCGGCGGAGTAATTCCAGCGCAATTTAATAGCACCGCGGGAACTTGTACGATTGCGATTCCGGTTACTGGTTTTACCGATGATGGAGCTGGTGGAAGCCCAACTTATGTAATTAATTCCGGCGATTTAACAGCAAACGGAGTTTCGCAAAATTCCTTGCCGGCACAAGTTAGTATCAATGTTCTGCAAATATTAAAACCGTTAGTTACGAAATCTTTTAGCAATAATACTGCCATTCTTGGCGGCAGCGCGCGTACGCTCACGATTACAGTTAGCAATCCGAATTCAACTCCGTTACAAAATTTTAGCGTTAATGATAATTTGCCGAGCATTATTGCGGTTGCGGCAACTCCTAATTCTTCTGCAAATTGCACAGGAAGTGGCGTGGCGCCAGCTTTTACGCCAAGTGCCGGAGATATTTCAGTTTCTGCAGTTAGCGGCACGATTGCCGGAAATGGTAGCTGTACCATGAAAGTGGATGTTGAAGCAACTAATACTGGCGGTTTATATCAAACTTCATTGCAAACCAACACCATCAACGGCAGCACCGATTTTACCAGCGATATTGGAATTATTCCAAATAATGCCACGGCGCAAATTAAAGCCCAATCTCCTTTTAATGTTACAACTGCTTTTGCGCATGCTTCCATTGCCAGCGGACAATCGGATAGTTTGAATATTATTTTCTCAAATACCGGTTCGAATCCTTTAACTGTTACTTCATTTACCGATAATAATATTGATGGAGTTGGCAATGCTTCTTACGGAATTAAAGTTTCCGGCGCGCCAACGGTTAATTGTAGCGGAAGTGGAAGTGCAGGAAGTTACGATGTGAATGGCACAAACACCGGAATCACGCAAACTTCTGATACCACAATTGCTGCGGGCGGAACTTGTACAATTACTATTCCTTATGTTGGAACGGTGCAAACTGCGAATACGCCAATTTCCTTTACCCATAATATTCCAGTTGGAGCAGTGGTCACTTCAACAGCCGGAATTGTTAGCCAAAATGCTTCAGCTTCCGTTTTGGTCGCAGATAATTTACGCGTAACTAAAACGGCTTTGCCTTCAAATCCAACTCCGGGAAACCCTGTAAAATATACAGTTACGACCGAAAATTGGTCAGCTTCAGCGATTAGCAATTTAGAAATAACCGATGGTTTTTCCAACGGCCAAACTTTTTTAACCGGAACAATTAACGGTATTGATTATACTCCAACTCTTAGTGGTAGCGGTTGTAGCGGGCTTTCATCTAGTTCAAATGTTGGTGACGGATCAGCTTTATTTACGATTGCCAATGTTCCGGCGCGCGCCAATGATTTTACACCGGCGAGCTGTACGGTGACTTTTTATTCAATGACTTCGCAAAGCGCAATTAATGGCGCGACTGTTTCCAATAATATTCCGGCCGGCGCAGTTTGTTATAATAGTGGCGCGATCTGTAATGGCAGCGCTTCTAACACTACTTCTGCAACTATTACTTCCAAAACTTTAACTGCGACCAAAAGCTTTTCACCAGCTGGACCATTATTGGAAAATGTGGTTTCTAAAATGACAATTGTGCTTTCGAATGCTTCAGCCGGAGCTTTGACTAGCGCTTCAATTAGTGATAATTTGCCGATTGCGTCAACTGGTGGGCAAATGCGAATTGCAACTCCGCCAAATGCCGCGAGCACTTGTAGCGGCGCTGCAATTACTGCTGTTGCCGGATCAACTTCAATTACAATGAATAATGCAACTATTCCGGCTCGATCTAGCAATGGAACAGGCGCCAATGGAAGTTGTAATTTACAAGTTGATATTGTAGCTCCTGCCGGAACTTATAATAATACTGCGGTTACTAGCGCCACTCAAACTTTTGCCAATGGCAATACGGCGTTAATTAATCCTTTAAATTCTAATACTGCGACTATTACTTTTAATTCGGCGATTGCGGCAACTAAAAGTTTTTCGCCATCTGCGGTAAATTCCGGTGGAAAATCAACTGTAACTATCAGATTAAATAATAGCGGCAATGTGGCTTTGACTGGAATTCAAGTGACCGATCCGCTTCCTTCAGGAATGACTTTAGCCAATCCGGTTAATGCCCACACAACTTGTGCCGGTTCAACTTCATTTACCGGAAATTCTGGCGCTTCAAGCATTGTGATGAATGATGCAAATATTGCCGGAAACGGAAGTTGCGATATGGTATTTGATGTAGTTGCAAGCGGAAGTTCCAATTGGGTAAATACAATTCCAGCCGGAAATATTATTGCTGATGGCGGCGTATCCAATCAAAGCGCGGTTAGCGGAACGCTTATTCATAGCAGCGGTTCGGGAATTACCGTTTCTAAAGCATTCGGCACTCCAAGCTTAGTATTTCCTGGGCAAACCAGTAGTTTGACCGTAACAATTAATAATAACAGCCCGTCTGATTTAACAAATTTAAATGTTACTGATTATTTTACTAATGATGGAAATCCTTTATCTGCTTGGAACGGAGTTCAAATTACCACAAATCCGAATAGCTCTACAACTTGTACCGGTGGAATTTTAAATGCGCAAGCTGATGGCCAATTGGCGAGCATTTCCGGCGTAACTCTTCTGCAAGGACATAGCTGTGCTTTCACTACGAATGTTACTTTAACGCAAACCAATGTTAGTAAAAATAACTTTATTAATCCGGCTTATGTTACCAATGCTCAAGGCTTAACAATATCTGGCCCAGTAGTTGCAAATATTACTACGAACAACGCGATTGGTGTAACTAAAAAATTCACGCCTAATGCTATCAAACCCGGCCAGCGTTCGCGATTGAGAATTACCATTATTAACCCGACAATTTATCCAACTTCCAGCGCCGCAGTGACAGATAATTTGCCGAGCGGTTTAATTGTTCCATCTAATCCTAATCCATTCACAAATTGTATCGGAGCAACAATTACTACTCCGACTTCTTCACAAGTTGTAATTTCTGGAGCCAATGTTCCTGCACCTACAAGCAGCACTCCAGCAAGTTGTTATGCAGAAATTGATGTTACGGCAGCTAATGAAGGAAATTATGTAAATACAATTCCGGGTCATACTCTTTCTGCGGATGTTGGTGGAAAACCTTCGGATAATGACCAACCAGCAACAGATATTTTGCGAGTAAAAAATCCGGTTGAAATTCATATCGCAATTGATGGAAAAACTTTGGATACCGGAAGTTTGCCTTCCGGATTTTCAACAGGAATTGCTACAACAGTTGCCGGAACTCCAAAAACTTTAACTATCGCTTTAAAAAATCCGAATTCCGATGATTTAACTGGCGCAACTTTCCTCAATAATTTACCAGCCGGCCTAGCGATTGCCCAAACTCCAAATGCTTCAACAACTTGTAGCGGCGGATTTGTAAATGCGGTAGCTTCAGGAACTAGCATCGGTTTAACCGGCGCCACATTGGCAAATGGCTCAACTTGTAAAGTTACAGTTGATGTTGTGAGTAATATTTTCGGCACTCATTTAGATACAATTCCAGTTAATAATGTCACGACTTTTGAAGGCGTAACTAACGAAGAACCAACCAATGCGCAAATCACAATTTCTAATCCTCCTGCGGTTAGTAAACAATTTGAACCATCTGTAATTCCGACTGGCGGAATTTCTAAATTGACGATTTTCTTAACGAATGATAATAGCGCCGCCACAACTTTAACTTCAATTTTCACCGATAATTTACCAACAGCTCCGGGAAATGTGCTCGTCGCGCCAACTCCAAATGTAGTTAAAACTTGCCCTGGTTCTGTAACAGCAAACGCCGGAAGCGCAACTGTAAGCTACGCCAATGGTGCGTCAATTCCAGCTGGCGGCTGTTCAATCACAGTTGATGTAACTGCTTCTGTAATTGGATCTTACACTAACAATATTCCTGCTGCAGCTTTAACTACAACTTTCGGCAATAACCAGCAACCAGCCTTCGCCAATTTAGGAGTGAGCGCTGCCGGATTTATTTCAGGAACAATTTTTAAAGATAATAATTCCACACCAAACGGAACTTTTGAATTTGGAATTGATACGCCAATTCAAGGTGCGACTGTTTCTCTGCGTCATGGCGGAAGCTGCGCCGGATCTTTGGTCACGACCGATATTAATGGTAATGCGTTAACCAATCCAACTACCACGGATATTTCTGGTAATTATCTTTTCTACGGTTCGGATGGGCTTGCGGCGGGAACTTATTCCGTTTGCCAACCTGCTCCACAGCTAAGCGGAACTCTAAATGGAGTGACAACGGCAGGTTCTATAACTAGCAATTCCGGCAGCACCGGCGTTGCGGGAACTGCTTCCAATCCAACTTCTTCGACCAGCCAAATTGCCGGAATCGTTTTAAATGGCGATGGCACGGCTGGCGCGATTAGCGGATCGAGCAATAATAATTTTGCCGAAGTAATTTCGAGCACAATTTCCGGTAGATTATTTTTAGATCAAAATAATAACGGAATTCAAAATGGTTCTGATACTGCTTTATCTGGTCAAACTATTGAATTGCTTGACAGCGCCGATTTATTAATCAGAACTGTTGTAACTGATGCAAATGGTGATTATAGCTTTGCCGGCCTTGCTCCAAATACTTATTCAATTCGCCAGCCAAACCAACCAGCCAATAGCAATAGCGGCAAAACTATCGCCGGAACTGTTGGCAATGGCGGAACTGCAGGCACTGGGACTGTACCAAATACCACTCCGAGTAAAATTAGTAATATTATTTTACCGCCAAACACTATTACTTCCGGCAATAATTTTGCGGAAATTCCAAATACGAAAACCATTTCCGGCTCAGTATTTTTAGATTATGACAATAATCATGTTCAAAATGGTAATGATTATGGTTTGAACAATGTGATTTTGAACTTGACTGGAATTGATTCTAACGGCAATTCCGTTAGCGCCACTACTACCACAAATAGCAGCGGTATTTTTGAATTTAGCGGACTTCCGGAAGGAACTTACACCATAACCCAAAATTCCCAACCAAACGGCACAACCAATGGCACGACAACCGCCGGCGATAGTGGCAGCGGATCTAATCCAACAGCAACAACCAGCCAAATCACCAATATCGTGTTGGATAGCGCTACTTTGATTTCATCTGGTCATAATTTTGCGGAAATTCCAAATAATGCGGTTGATTTAACAATTCAAAAAACCCACAGCCCAACTAGCTTTGGCGAAGGTTCAACTACTGGCGTTTTCACTTTGGCAGTTAAAAATATCGGAACTACTCCAACTTCCGGATTAATTACTGTAATTGATAATTTACCAGCTGGAATGACTATCGCCGCACCAGCCGCAGGATCAGGCTGGAATTGCTCCGGCGCCATTGGTGCTTCTAATGTAACTTGTACTTCAAGCAATATTGTTGCAGGAGGTGCTAACGCCAATCAAATCCAACTTCGCGTTAAAGTCGCCAGCGGAACGGCAGGACAGGTTTTAGTCAATAATGCGCGAGTTTCCGGCGGTAATGAAACTGCAGGATTTGATGGCAATAATAGCGATTCTGATTCTGTCGGAATTTCCAATTCTGTCGCAGTTCAAGGAACTATTTGGCGCGACACTAATCACGACAAAATCAAAGATTTAGACGAAGCCACACTAAATGGTTGGATCGTAAATTTATTATTAAATGGCGCGATCGTTGAAACCACAACAACCGCGGCCAACGGCACTTATTCCTTCAACGCTGTTTCTCCGGGAGAAGGTTATAAAATCGAATTCCGTTCGCCAATTACCGGTCTGGTTTTTGGCGGCGCAGTTACCAATGAACATAATAATGGTAACAATCCGGCCAATGCCGATCTGAGCAATAAAACTTTAGATAATTTAAAATTATATTCCGCTACGCCGATTTATTCTGAACAAAGTTTGCCAGTTGATCCAGAAGGTATAATTTATGATTCCGTCACCAGAACTCCAATTTCCGGAGCTGCGATCACTATTTCTGGGCCTTCAGGATTTAATCCAACAACCGATTTAGTTGGCGGAACTAATACTATCACGACTGGAAATGATGGCGCATATCAATTTTTATTAACCTCTACTGCTCCTGTTGGAAATTATACTTTAAACATTAGCTCATATCCTGCTGGATATAATAATGTGCCTTCAAATTTAATTCCGGCTTGTAGCAATACCTTAACTGTTTTGCCATTTCCGAATCCGGCAGCAATTCAAAGCAATAACTCGGTGCCAACAACCAGCACTTCTGGCGCTTGCCCAAGCACCAGCGCGGTTTTATCGGCCAATCCAACTACAACTCAATATTATTTCACCTTCAACTTCAATCCAACTTCTGGAGTGAACCAATCGGGAAATATTATTAATAACCATATCCCGCTTGATCCGGCACGAGGTGACGCGGTTGTAGTTACTAAAACTTCACCTTTGGTAAATGTAAATATCGGCCAATTAGTTCCTTATACTATTGTGGCGCGAAATACCACGGCGATTCCTTTCAACAATCTCAATATTATCGACACTGTTCCGGCCGGATTTAAATATAAATCTGGAAGTGCCACGGTGAATGATATTTATCAAGAGCCGATTTTAAACGGCCGCCAATTGAAATTTAGCGGAAATAATCTTTTGGCAAATGGTACGATCAATATCAAAATGCTTTTGGTTGTTGGTTCGGGCGTGCAAGTTGGAAAATATACCAACAATGTTCAGCTGTTTAACAATACTCTAACTCCTATTTCAAATATTGGCTCGGCAACTGTAAATGTTGCGCCGGATCCGCTTTTCGATTGCTCAGAAATTATCGGTAAAGTTTTCGACGATGCCAATGCTGATGGTTATCAAAACGAGAATGATAAAGGAATGCCAAATGTCCGCGTCGCAACTGTGGATGGTTTGCTAGTCACAACCGATTCATTCGGCCGCTTCCATATTGCCTGCGCCGCGATTCCTGATGCGGATAGAGGCAGCAATTTTATCATGAAATTGGACGAAAGAAGTTTGCCAGCCGGTTATCATGTAACTTCTGAAAACCCGCGCGTTGTAAGGCTTACTCGTGGTAAAATGACGAAATTAAATTTCGGAGTTTCATTATATAAAACTCTGCAACTTGATTTGAAAAATGACGCTTTCGAGCCAAATTCGCAAAATTTAAAACCAGAATGGAATAAGCAATTACAAGGCTTAGCCGAAAAAATGACGGATGGCAATTATAAAGTAAAAATCAATTACTTAAAAACTGTCGATGAAAAATTGCAGCTGGTTAAGCAGCGTTTGAAAAATGTTATCAAATCGTTAAAGACTTTCTGGAACCAGCAAGAATGCTGCAAGAATAAAGATCTCGATATTGAGGATAAAATTATCAATCAATCTAAAGACCAACTAAAGGCGTCTTCAAAAACACTTTCGGTTAAATCAAATTAAAAGACGCTATTATGAAAAAAAGCTTAATTACCAATTTTAAAACTTTGCTTATTTTAACTTGCGCTGGCTTTAGCCAACAAGTTCATGCAGAAAATTTAATAATTCCCACAGATTGCGCCAAACCTAAATTAGTTGATTCGCCTTTCGTCGTTTCAATTGATGATGATTTAATGTCTGGCCAAGGCTGCAACGATTTAAAACTGAAAAAAGCCAATGTTCAAATTCGATTTGATGGTTTGGAAGTTTCGCCAACTTTAAATTTAAACGCCTATCCTGACGGCGCAGTTCGTGGCTCTGTCGTTAGTTTCACGCCTTATACCAATTACTCAGCTTTCATTAAAAAAGCAGAAATTAGAATTTTTGACAAAGATGTTTCCACGCAAACCACGCCACTAGCGGTTGTGCCAGCGGAGAAAAATTTGAGCAAACCGGTATATTTTAAAATTCCGGATGTAAAAAACGATTCTTTGCAATATGTTTTGCGCGTTTACGATCAAAAAGGCCGATTCGATGAAACGGAACCAAAATCTTTAAAATTACTCAATAAAGAAAGTCCGGTTGGCGATGAGCAAAGCCTCGCGCGCGAGCAAAATATCGGTTATGGCGAAAATCATTTAAGAATCAGAAATATTCCAATTCATGGCGGAACAATAACCGTTAATAATGCCAATTATGATGAAATAATTGCGCCAAACAGCAAAGTTTTTGTCATGAATAAAGCCATATCAGACAATGTTCCACAAGAAATTCCAGTTGATGCAAATGGCAAATTTGCTTACAAACAAATCGTGCCGAATGGCGATCATCAAGTTGATGTGATGATTGAAGATAAAAACGGCAATCAAACCAGTTTCAGCCGTGAATTAAATATTCCCAATAATGATCTTTTTTATGTTGGTCTTGCCGATTTAACTGTTGGCAAAAATAAAACCACCGGCCCTGCTGCGCTGGTCACTAACGATAATTCGAATCGTTACAGCAATAATGGTTTTGCCGCCGGCCGTTTGGCATTCTATTTAAAAAACAAATTTGATGATTGGCAATTAACTTCCAGCGCCGATACGCAAGAACAGCCGATTGGCGATTTATTTTCCAATTTCGCCTCCAAAGATCCGCGTTATTTATTGGAAAGATTAGATCCAAATTCTTATTACCCAGTTTATGGTGACGATTCCACGGCAATTGAAGACGCGCCAACCAAAGGCAAATTCTATACTCGACTTGAAAATGATACGACCAAATTAGTTTGGGGTAATTTCCAAACTAAACTTACCGGAAGTGAATTGATCAATTACAGCCGCGGTTTATATGGCGCCGGAGCAGAATTTAAAGGCCGCGATATTACCAAATATGGCGAAGCGAAAACTGAAGCGAATGGCTTTGCCGCTGATCCCGGATCAATTTCTTCGCTGGAAGAATTCCGCGGAACTGGCGGATCGCTTTATTATTTGCGCTCGCAAGATGTAGTTGTCGGATCAGAACGCATTCGCATTGAAGTTCGTGATCGCGATTCAGGAATTGTTTTGCAAACCAAATATTTAACTTACGGCGAAGATTACGATATTAATTATATGCAAGGCCGTTTGGTTTTGCGCGATCCTTTATCTTCAACCGCAAGTAGCGAACTTCTGATAAATAATGGTTCGAATGGCGGAAATCCAACTTATTTAGTTACAACTTACGAATATACGCCAAGCGCCAACGAAATTAATAATTTCACCAAAGGCGGCCGCGTTACACAATGGTTGAACGATTATGTACAATTGGGCGCAACCGCTTATAATCAAGGTGGATTTGGCACAAACCAAGATTTAAAAGGTGCGGATTTAACTTTGCGTTACAAACCGCAAACTTATTTAAAAATCGAAGGCGCCAAATCTGACGGTGCTGGAACTGGTTCTTTGGCTTCGCAAGATGGCGGTTTTAATTTCAGCAGCACAACAACGGCGGAAGATGTTGCCGCAAATGCTTATCGCGTCGAAACTGCTTTAGATTTATCCGAAATTACCGATAAATATAAAGGCAAAATTGATGGCTATTATGTAAATCGCGAACAAGGCTATTCCGCACCCGGCCAACTTACCGATGAAAATGTGGTTCAATCAGGATTAAAAGCGCAATTTCCAGTGAATGAAAAATTGAATTTAAATGTTAAAGCTGATTTGAAAAAAGGCGATTTAACTGGCGAAGTTAAAACAGCACAAATCGCTGCGGATTATGCTTTAAACAAACATTGGACCAGCTCGCTTGCTCTTAGCGACGATGAACGCCATCTTAGTGCAATTGGTTTTGGCGATAGTTTAATCATGGCCGAAGAAGGCAAAAGAGTTGATGTTGGCGGCAAATTAAATTACGCCTCGCTTAGTAAAAATTACGAAGTTTACGGCTTAGCGCAAGCAACATTAGCCAAGGATGAAGGCCGTTCGCAAAATAATCGTATCGGCGTTGGCGGAAAATATGATGTTAATAAAAAAGTAACAGCAAGCGGCGAAGTAACCGGCGGCGATGGCGGATTGGGAAGCAAAGTCGGCCTAGAATATCGCCCTTCTGATCGCACTTCATATTATAGTAATTACGAAATGGATACGCAGCGCTCCGACCTTGGAATTCGCGGCCGTAACAGCTCTTTCACTACCGGCGGAAAATCGCGTTATACCGATTCTCTTTCAATGTATGCCGAACAAAAACAGCAAAGTTTTGCTGGCGGAACTTCCGGTTTAATGGGCGCGTTCGGTCTTGATTTGGCGGCAACTGATCGTTGGAATGTCGGCGGAAAATTTGAAAATGGCGTAACTTCTGATCCGACATCCGGCGATATTGAAAGAACCGCGATTTCGCTCAATACCAATTATCATCACGAAAAAACCAAATTTAATAATATAACCGAATGGCGCGTTGAAAATGGCAATGCGATTGCACGCCGCAATTCTTATTTAGTTAAAAATAATTTAGCCTATCAAACCACGCCAGATTGGCGCTTTTTGGGTGACGCCAATTTTGCCATCAGTGATGCCGGAGTCGGCGATGCGCTTGATGCAAATTATGTTGAACTTTCCAGCGGCTATGCTTATCGACCAGTTGAAAATGATAAAGTTAACGCTTTGGTAAAATATACTTTTTTAAGCGATTTAGGCAGTCCGGGGCAAAATTCACCGGCTAATAATACTGTTTCCAATATTCAAACCAGCTCCGCGCATGATTTTGAACAAAGAAGCCATGTTTTCAACGGCGATGTGATTGTAGATGTGATGCCGCAATTATCGGTTGGCGGAAAATTGGGTTATCGTTTCGGACAAATTCGCGCGACAACTCCGGACAATTCGCCATGGTTCGGCAGTCACGCTTATTTAGCAATTCTACGCAGTGATTTGCATGTCACCAAAAAATGGGACGCAACGGCAGAAGCCAGATATTTAAACGCTTCCGAAGCCAAAGATGCCAAATCCGGCGCGTTAGTGGGTGTCTATCGCCATATCAACCAAAACGCTAAATTCGGCATCGGCTATAATTTCACCGACTTTTCGGATGATTTGACGGATTTAGATTACAGAAGCCACGGGTTCTTTATTAACATGGTTGGAAAGTTTTAGAAGCTGAAGATATAAATCTTATAAAGGGAACAGCATACCGATTTTAATTAGGTATATTGTTTCCTTATTTCTTTGAATTATATCTTTTATATTATTGATCTTTATTTTAACTTTTTTAATCAAATAACTTAAATATTATGCGCTTAATTTTAGCCATTTTTGTACCTTTCTTACAATTTTTCACTATCGGCAGACCGTTCGCAGGTATTATTTGCTTAATTCTTCAATTAACTTTAATAGGCTGGTTGCCTGCTGTTATATGGTCAGTTTATGCTCTTAGTCAGTATAAAACTGATGAGAAAATTAAAAAAGCTCTTAAAAAAGATAGGAGCTAGTTTCTAAGACTTGCTAAAATTATTCTTGTTGCAATTGGAGAAAATTTTCATAACATTCAATCAAATGATTAGTTTAATCAAATGATTAATAAAATGAGATTTTTTAATTTAGTTTTCGGATTGGTGTTAGCGCTTTGTTTTACGAGCTGTAGCAGCAATCAGGAATTTAAAAACAATATAAAAGATGAGATACCGTCGCAATTTTTGAGTAAATCAAAGAATGTGAACAACGGCGATGTGACCGATATGTGGTGGCAGGAATTTGATGATAACAAGTTGAATGAACTTGTGGAAATCGGCTTACAGAATAACAAAGATATTAAAATCTCAAATGTTGCGATTCTTAATTCGCGCGAATTGAACAATATCACTGTCTCACAATTTTTCCCTTCCGGCTCAGTTAATTTAGAGCGTCAAAAGTTCGCCTCCCCAGTTTTTGGCCCAAATGGCATAAGTTATGATATTTATCAGGCTCTGGCAAATGTCAGTTGGGAAATTGATTTATTCGGCAAAAATCTTGATCACTATAACGCTAATAAATTGCGCTTCTTCAAGGAAATGGAGCTTTACAAAACCAATGCCTTACGCGTTGCAGCGGAAATTACACAAAATTATATCGCACTCAAAACCACTCAAAAACAAATTGCTAATTTGGAAGAAATTCTGAAAGCGCAGGAAAAGTTAAAGGAAATTGCGAATAATAAAGAAAAAAACGGTCTCACTTCAAAAGATCTAACTTATAAGGCGCAAATCAATTATAATGAGGCTTCAAGCAATTTGATTTCTATCAAAACCAATGAAAAAATCATCACTTATCGTCTGGCAGTTTTGCTTGGAACCACGCCGGAAAAAACTTTGGAGCTTTTAAAAAATCAAACCAACAAAGAAAAAAACCGGCAGATTTTTGATTATAATTCCGGAATTGTGCCGATTGGTTTGAAATCTGATATTTTAAAACGCAGGCCAGATGTGCGTGCGGCGGAATATGAAATTGATGCGGCGCTTTATGAAAAATCGGCGCAGTTTAAAGCATTTTTCCCAAGCTTTTCTATTATGGGAACTGTTGGTGGCGCCAATAAAAATTTGAGCGATGTTTTGAGCGATCCAACTAATATGCAAAATATTACCGGTGGATTTTCGCTGCCTATTTTTTCTTATGGCGGTTTAATTTCACAATATAAAATCAGCAAAGCTTCAGAGAAAAAAGCGGTATTAAATTATGAAAAAACCGTGCTGGAAGCAGTTGCAGACTGTGAATCACAACTCATAAATTATATAAATGCACTAAAAATTGAGAAAACAACTGCTGATGCAAATTTAGCAAATCACAAAATTCTGGAAATTACCCAAAATAAAAGGCAATTTGGATTTGCTTCCGATGAAGAAGTTTTAAATAGCAAAATCGCGACTCTAAATAGTGAAAATATTTTAGCCCAAAAAAAATACGACAGCCTAGCTTATTTGATCGCCTTGCATAAGGCTTTGGGCGGCGGCTTTGAAGGATATGATATGAAGTTTGAAAAAGATCATGTTTCGTTTGTAAAAAAATAAAAACGCCTTAAGCAAAATGACAAAAAACAAAAAAACAAAAAATTTTACAAACTCGAAGGAAAAAATCCTTGATGCTGCCGTAACGATTTTTTCAAAACACGGTTTTGATGGCGCTAGAACCCGCGATATTGCTGATTTGGCGAAAGTAAATATTGCCACTTTGCATTATCATTTTAAAAGCAAAGACAATATTTATGGCAGCGTAATTAATCAGATTTATGAAGTATCTAACAAATATATGATGCCGACGATGATCGAGCAAAAGCGCATAATTGACAACAGCACAGACAAAAAGGAAATAATTGAGGCGATTAAAATTATGTCTCTAACTTTTATTACAACCATCACGAACCCAGATAATAAGCGCTATTCCAAGATTATCGCTCTTGAACAAATTGACCAAAGCAAACATTTTAAGACGATTTTTGAAAGTATCATGAAACGCGTTTGCGAACCTTTTACGGAAGCGATTGCGAAAATTATGGGCAAAAAATCTGACTCAATTGAGGTGATTTTGCTGACGCATTCCATTCATAGCATGATGACTGCGCTGCAAAACAATAGATCGAGCCTCTTTTATTTAAGCGGCTGGAAAGGCTATGATGAAAATAATATTAAAGATGTGAAGAAAAATATTTTGGGCGCGATTGATTCACTTTTAAAACCTTATTTATAAAAATATGCAAGATACCGAACAACAAAAAATCCCTGTTAAAGCTGATAATTCCAAAAGAAAAAAGCTTTTTAAATTATTGGCACTCGCCGTTTCTACCATTTTTTTACTGTATTTTCTTTATTACTATTTCATCGGTTCAAAACATGTGACAACTGATAACGCCTATGTCGGCGCCGAAACTTCACAAGTCAGCGCGATGGTTGGCGGAATTATTAAAAAAATCAATTTTACCGATACGCAAGAAGTGAAAAAAGGCGATGTTTTGGTCGAAATTGATAATTCCGATTCTAAACTTTCTTTAAACATTGCCAAAGCCAATTTAGCCAAAGCTGAAGCGGTTATGAAGCAAACACAATCGATTTATAAAAGACGCGAAAAATTAAAAAAACTGGCATCGACTTCAGAAGAAGATGTGATCGATTCTAAAACCAATTTTACCGTGGCGCAAGCTGCGGTTTTATCTGCAAAATCCGAGCTGGAGCAGGCCAATCTTGATCTTGAACGCACAATTATCAAAGCGCCGATTAATGGAATTATCGTGCATCGACAAGTGCAATTGGGTGAAAGAGTGCAAGTTGGAATGCAGTTATTATCGATCACACCAACTTATGATTTGCATGTTGATGCTAATTTTAAAGAAGTGCAGTTAAGAAAAGTAAAAATTGGCCAGAAAGTGAAAGTTACTTCTGATAAATATGGCAGCTCCGTAGTTTATCACGGAACAGTTGCCGGATTTTCCGGCGGAACTGGTTCTTCCCTTTCAATAATTCCCGCACAAAACGCTACTGGAAATTGGATTAAAGTTGTACAGCGCGTTCCGGTTAGAATTAAATTAGACGAAAAAGAGCTACACGAACATCCATTACAACTCGGGCTTTCTATGCAAGTTGACATTGATGTTTCTGATAAAAAATGAGTAAAAATATCACGCAACCCAATCAAAAAATAATTCTCACAAATGGCGAACTTGCTGTCATTGGATTATTGCTGGCAATCGCCAATTTTGTTGTGGTGCTTGATATGACAATTGCCAATGTCTCAATTCCCCATATTGCCGGCGGTTTGGCCATTTCCCCAAATGAAGGAACTTATGTAATTACTTCTTACGCCGTAGCCGAAGCCATATCGGTTCCGCTCACCGGCTGGATCGGCGCGCGTTTTGGCAATGTCAAAGCCTTTTGCACCTGCATGATTTTGTTTGGAATATTTTCCGCAATTTGCGGATTATCCAGTTCAATCGGATTTTTAGTTTTTGGAAGAATTTGCCAAGGCCTTGCCGGCGGCCCGATTATGCCACTTTCCCAAACACTTTTGATGCAAGTTTTTCCCAAAGAAAAACGCGGAATGGCTTTAGGTTTATGGAGCATGACAACATTGGTCGCGCCAATTCTGGGGCCGATCTTCGGCGGATATATCAGTGATAATTGGGGTTGGGAATTTATTTTTTATATCAATATTCCAATTGCCATAGCTTGCGGTTTTTTTGCTTATGAATTGATTAAGAAATTTGAAACAAAAATTATTAAAGCCAAAATTGATTATATCGGATTCGCCCTTCTAGTTTCATGGGTGGCGCCGCTGCAATATATGTTGGATAAAGGCAAAACTTATGCTTGGTTTTCTTCACCTTTAATCGTGACTCTTGCGGTTATTTCGGCAATTATGTTTTGTTGTTTTTTGATTTGGGAATTAACCGAAGAACATCCGATTGTCGATCTTAAAGCCTTTCGTTTCCGTGGCTTCACCGCCGGAACGATCACAATCAGCTTTGCCTTTGGTGCATTTTTTGGAACTGTAGTTTTAGTGCCGCTTTGGCTACAATCTTATATGGGTTATACCTCAACTTGGTCAGGATTTGTCGGCGCTTCAACCGGAATTTTAGCAGTTTTTGCCGCACCTTTTGCGGCGATGATGTCCCAAAAATACGATCCGCGTAAATTAGTATTTTTTGGTGTCGCGTGGCTGGCTTTATGGACTTTCATTAGAAGCGTTGCAACGACAGATATGACAGCTTGGCAAATCGCTTGGCCGATGATTTTACAAGGAATCGGCATGCCTTTCTTTTTTATTCCACTTACCAGTTTGGCATTAGCATCAGTTAGTGAAGAAGAATTAACTTCTGCCGCAGGATTAATGAGCTTTCTGCGTACACTTTCCGGCGCAATGGCAACCTCACTGGTCACAACTGCTTGGGAAAATAACGCCGCAAAATTCCGCACCGATTTAATAACAAATTCTATAAGCCCAGACCAATTTTCACAAATGACCGGTGGCGCAAATCCAGAACTAGCCTTAAATAACTTGGATTATATGATTCAAGCGCAAGCCATAATGCTTTCCACCAATCACATGCTTATGATCTGCGGCTGCACTTTTATCATCGCCGCTTCCGCAATTTGGATTGCTCCAAAACCCGCGAAAAAAGTTAATATGATGGCTGGACATTAATTAGCTGCGAAAAATATTTTCATACTCCATTTCATCAAACCCAATAATCTGCTTTGACCCAAGATCGATTATAGGACGCTTAATTATTGATGGTTTTTCCAACATCAATTCCGGCGCGGCCTCATCATTAATTATTTTCTTCTGCTCAACTTCACTAAGTTGCCTCCAAGTCGTACCTTTACGATTAACCAATTTTTCCCATCCGAATTTCTTAACAAATTCTCTAAGCTTTACCAAATCAATCCCATCTTTTTTGTAATCGTGAAACTGATATTCTATACCATTCTCCGCCAGCCATTTCATTGCCTTCTTAACAGTATCACAATTTTTAATTCCGTAGAGTTTTATCATGTAAAATATTTTAAAATAGACGATGAAGGACGAGTATACAATTATCGCAGATATATTGTTATCTTATTTTTAATTCAATTTGATTGATTAGTTTTGCCGTTGAATTTGGCTAATGAAATATCGGGAGTCACCACCACGCAAACCCAGCGTGTTGTTATCTTTTACTGCAAAGTTGTTGTATGAATAACAACTCCCGATGGTTCTAAAAGTTAAATTCCAGCACATATTTTACAAGCATAATTTTTGCTTTTTTTAAAAATGAGTGTTATTTTCATTTTAAACAAATTAATTTATTTTCTCTTGTAGTGCGTTATAAAATCCAAGCTAAATTTATAAATGAAAACCAGCCTACCGGCCAAATCAAAGCTTCACCAAGATCGCATCAATCAAATCAAGATGACAAAAAGCACGACTTTAATTTCAAAGAGTTGATGGATATATGGCAAGAGAAAGGAATTATTCAAAGTGGTAAATATGAGTTTGTGATGAAAGATGAAGTGCTGGAAGATTATTGATTACCTATTATAGCATTGAACACACGACAAGCTCACTCAATAGAAAGAAGGGGACAGTATACCTAATTAAAATAGCTATACCGTCCCATTATTTCATTCAACCAACTTCATCCATTTCTTACTAAGAAAATAACCACGATTCTTCTTTGCTGCTGAACTCACCTGAAAAAAGCCAGACTCAACCCATTTATTGCAAATATTGCTGGCGGCTCGTATTCCGATTCCGAGCATTAAAGCAAGGTCTTTGGTAGTAATCACTTTTTGCTTAAGAAATAAATCCAAAGCTCTTTTTTGTCTTTCATCTAAGTGATATAGAAGATCAGATTTTTCCTTTTCGGTGTCGCTTACTTCCAAATTATGAACTACATTGTTTCTAACATTCTCAAAGGCTTTCGACATCCCAGCACAAAAATATTCCACAAACCCTGTTATTTCTGATTCAGCGCGTCCCATGTAGTAGTTATGATGGTTGCCAATCGTGAGAGCCTGATAATAGGAACCCAAGTCTTTAGCATAATACTCTTCCAAACAATAAATACCTTTCAATCCGTATCCACCAAGATGAAGAATCAGAGTGGTTAGAAGTCGTGCCGTTCTTCCGTTGCCATCGTAATAAGGGTGAATGGTTGCAAATTGGTAGTGAGCAATTGCTGCAATGATCGGAATTGGAAGTTCTTTTTGATTTATTTGATGATTTAACCAATTGGTCATTTCTTTCATTAATGCTGCCACATCTTTTGCTTCCGGCGGCATATAAACAATTGCTCCGCTTCTGCTATCTCTAATCACATTCTGACCATCACGATAAGAAGTTGGCTTAGCTTTTTGATTACCGGAACTCATTACAATTCCATGAATGGTTTGAATTAATTTCTCTTGCAATGTAGGATTCTTGGAAGCTATTTGATAAACATGCTCTAGCGCGGCGTAATAGCCCAAAACCTCTTTTTCATCGCGCTGCTTGGGGTTGATTTTGTTGCTTTTGATTACCTTATCTATTTCCTTTTCATTTAGCTTATTTCCTTCAATCATCGTTGAATAATGAGTGGTAGTGAGTTTGGCACTTTCTCTAAGCGAAGCCAATATTTTAGGTGTTATTGGCAAGCTATTCACCAACTCCTTATGAGCCTCAATGGACATTAAGCTTCTGGAAATAGCCAGAGTAATTTGAAATTTTGGATTAAAAACCATAAGTTTCTCGTTTAATTTATAAGCATCTTATATGCTAATAAACTGCGAATAAAATTCTATTAAATTTTATCATTTAGATCATTTTTTACATTAAAAATTATTCAACAAAATCCAATATCCCATTCGCTGCAGCTACTGCAGTGCTGAAACAACCCTGCAATAAATAACCTCCAGTTGGAGCTTCCCAATCTAGCATTTCGCCGGCGATGAAGACTCCGGGTTTGGATTTTAGCATGAAATTTTCGTCTAAAGATTCTTGGCAAATTCCGCCGGCGGTGGAGATGGCGCGGGTTATGGAGGTGGTTGAGATTAGGGTGATTGGGAGGTTTTTTAGATATCCGGCTAGGATTTCTGGGGTGGTTTTTGCTAAGTGATCTGCGGGAAATAATTCGTGGAGTAAGGCGTTGGCGATAGGTGGGAATCCGGCTTTGCGGAGGTAATTGCTTAAGGATTCTTTTTTGCGAATATGTAGTTTCCGCGCTAAATCCGCAACCGACATTTGTGGGCGCAAATCTAAATGTAAAACCGCTTTGCCTTCGCTTGTAATGGATTCGCGCAACTTTGCAGATAAAGCATAAATCGCGCCACCTTCGATTCCTTGTTTTGTTATAATTATTTCGCCTTTGTGGGAAAAATTTTTATGGCTGACGGCGATAGATTTTAAGGGAGTTCCGGCGAAATGGCTCACTAAATACTCTGACCAATTGGTTATAAAACCGCAATTTGATGGGCGCAGTTCGGAGATTTTTACACCGCATTCTGAAAGTATTTTAATCCAAGAACCGTCTGAACCTAAATGCGGCCAAGAGGCTCCACCAAGCGCCAATAAGGTTGCATCGGGTTTTATTTTGATTATTTGTTGATTCGCATCTTTAAATATTAAATTCTCACCATCAAAACCTTGCCACAAATGACGCGGCCGATATTGAACGCCGAGCTCATTCAATCTTGTAAGCCACGCCCGCAGCAATGGCGAGGCTTTCATGCTCTTCGGAAAAATTCGGCCGCTACTGCCGATAAAAGTTTCTTGCCCCAAATCTTCACACCATTTTCTTAATTGTTGCGGATCAAAGGCTTTAATATGTGGTTCAAGCCAATTTGCTGCTTCAGAATAGCGAGTTATAAATTTTTCTAGCGGCTCGCTGTGCGTCAAGTTCAAACCACCTCTTCCAGCCATCAAAAATTTGCGCCCAAAAGTTGGCATCGCATCATAAATTGTGACTTGATGTCCCGCCGCGGCAATAATTTCCGCCGCCATTAAACCACTAGGTCCGCCGCCGATAATTGCGATATTTTTACTATTTTTCATTTTGATTTATTATAAGAAATCTGACCTTTATTTGTTTTCAGTCATGAATAGTTTGAAGAAAAATTTATATTTTTCTATAACTTCTTATAAGACATTGAAACTTTTAAGATTTCCTAAAATTGAAGAAAAAAATTAATCATTTCTTACTTCGCAGCTAATTCACCAAACCAATAAGATGCGGTTACGCCGCCATCCATTAGGAAATCACTGCCGGTGATAAATGCGCCATCTGGACTCATAAGTAATGCGGCAACATTAGCTACTTCGTCTGGCGTACCACCGCGTCCGGCCACAGAAGTTTCAAGCATATGCCGATAGCTGGCGCCGCGCGGGCCATTCAATTCGTCATTTGCAAGTGGAGTAATAATAATACCAGGGCTGATTGTATTAACGCGCGCACCGCGCTTACCCCAATTTACAGCTTCCATCATCACTCGAAGTGAATTTCCTCGTTTCGAAATTTGATAGGCGTGAAGTGTATCTTTTATCTGACCTTGCTGCAACATTGGAAGATCAAGCAATTCTTCAACCGGAGTTTTGGCAAGTAGAAAGTTTTGCTCAGCGGAAAGTGCAGGCAAGCGATGTCCGGATTGGGATGAAATTACGATTCCGGAGCCATCTTTGGCAATAACTTTACCAAATTCTTCTAATATCAGCGCGGTTCCATAAAGATCAACTTTCAAAATTGTTTCTATTGATGCTTGAGAAGGAGAAACTCCGGCCGCGTGAATTACTCCAAAAATTTCGCCAAAAGATGTAGCTGTTTTTACTAGAGCTTGAATTGAAGCGCGCGATGAAACATCAGCTTGCGCGGTACTCACACTGAAACCAGCATCACTCAATATTTTTGCCGCCGCATCCGCATTTTCCTTACGCAAATCAGCCAGAACTAAATGTTTTCCTGCACTAACCCGCCGCGCGATTGCTTGACCGATTGAACCTGCGCCGATTAATACAATAACATTTTTCATAATTTATTCTTCATCAATTTAAATTTAGCATATTAAAATAAGCGATTCAGATTTTAATTCTATAAAATACCTTTAAATTATTTCAATGAAGCCATATCTATCACGAAGCGATATTTCACATCGCCTTTTACTGTGCGGTTGTAAGCTTCATTTATATTATCTATATTAATTTTTTCGATATCGCAAACTATATTATGTTCGCCGCAAAAATTTAGCATTTCTTGAGTTTCCGGCAAACCGCCAATTAATGAGCCAGCCATGCTGCGGCGGCGGAAAATGAATGGTATGCCGTTCACTTTTTTTAATGGTTCAACTGCGCCAACAATAACCATCGTTCCGTCACGCTTTAATAAATTCATGTAAGGATCAACATCATGGCCAACTGGAATTGTGTTGAGCAGAAAATCAAAACTATTTTGCGCAGCTTTCATTGCGGCTTCATCTTTTGATAGCAACACTTCATCGGCACCAAGTTTTTTTGCATAGGCGCCTTTTTCCGGTGAAGTTGTAATCATAACCACTTTTGCGCCCATCGCATGTGCCAGTTTTACGCCCATATGACCAAGTCCGCCTAAACCAATAATACCAACTTTTTGTCCCTTACCAACTTTCCAATGTTTAAGCGGTGAATAAGTAGTAATGCCGGCGCAAAGCAAAGGCGCTGCGGCTGCGGCATCAAGATTTTGTGGAATTTGCAAAACAAAACGCTCATCAACTGTGATCACATCAGAATAGCCGCCAAGAGTAAATTTATTTGCCGTGCCGCCAATTTTATCTTCGCCGTTATAAGTTCCGACAAATCCATTTTCGCAATATTGTTCAAGCCCATCATGACAAGAATGGCAATGACGGCAACTATCAACTAAACAACCAACTCCTACTAAATCACCGATTTTAAATTTGCTAATTTCATTGCCAATAGCTTGAACGCGCCCGACAATTTCATGTCCGGGAACAAATGGATAACGCGTACCGCCCCATTCATTGCGAGCTGAGTGAATGTCGGAATGGCAAATGCCGCAATATAAAATATTAATCACCACATCATTTTTTCTCGGATCTCTTCTTTCAAAATAAAATGGTTTAAAATCTGCAGTAGCTGATTCAACCGCGACTCCTTTAGCTTTAATCATATTCGTCTCCTATTAATTGTTGGTTAAATTTAAATATTAATGTTCTATAACAAATTATAAATTATCTATAACAAACTACATAATTTATGCTCCCTTTATATATAAAGCGTTTCTCATGATTGATTTTTTATTAATCTTAGAGTGTCATGAGAAGTTATAATCATATCGAAATTATAATTCTTTCAAAATATGAAGACAGTAAGCGAAGTTTTAATAAAATTACTTAGTGACGCTGGAGTGCGCCATATATTTGGTGTACCGGGAGATGCTATCAATGCACTTACCGAAGCAATTCGCCTTCAAGATAAAATAAAATTCATCCATGTTAATCACGAAGAAAGTGGAGCTTTTGCCGCTTCAGCACAAGCAAAACTAACCGGAAATTTAGGCGTGTGCTGCGGCACGGCTGGGCCCGGCGCTATACATCTTCTCAATGGTTTATATGATGCGAAAGGCGATTTCGCGCCGGTTTTGGCCATTACGGGACAGATAGAAAGTCGTTTCATCGGCAGTAATTATCATCAGGAAGTTGATCTGCATAATTTATTTAGTGATGTGGCGATCTATAATCAGGTGGTAACTAACCCCGAACAATTTCCTTATGTGGCTATGCAGGCTATAAAAGCAGCGCTGGAGCATCGCGGCGTGGCGCATTTAAATATTCCTGTCGATATTGCTACCAAATTAGTTTCTCATCCCGATAAATGGAAATTTACTCCATCACATAAAATACGAACACTAGCCAATGAGGATTCTATTAAAGCGGCGGCGTATTTACTAAATTATCGTAATAAAATTGTGATTCTTGGCGGCATCGGATGTTATGATGCAGTTGATGAAGTTTTTGAACTGGCTCAGCGTCTAGCGGCGCCAATTGTTCACGCATTAAAAGGCAAAGAATTATTTTTGGAAAGCCATCCGCTTTCAATCGGCGGAATTGGCGAGCTTGGCGTAAAACCTGCAGTTAAGGCCGTTGAAGATTGTGATTTGATAATTTTAATTGGCACTGATTTTCCTTATTTTGATTTTTTGCCTAGCAATAAAAACGCCATCCAGATTGATATTAATCCGCACAAATTAGGTCGCAGAATTTCGCTGGATATCGGACTTGCGGGCGATGCAAAAACAATTCTAAACCAACTTCTGCCATTGATTGAAAAAAAATCGGATCAAAGTTTTTTGAAATCAGTACAAAAAAATAAAAAGGATTGGCAAAAAGAATTTGAAAAAGAGGTTAATGATAAATCGAACCCAATAAAACCAGAGCGTCTGGCTTATCTTGTTAGTGAAAAAGCTGATAAAAATGCCATCATAGTTTCTGACACCGGACTTGTCACCGCTTGGAACGCCCGATATTTCAGAATTAAAAAAGGCCAGCGTTATATTCTCTCCGGCGCGTTGGCAACAATGGCATTTAGCATTGGCGCATCTATCGGCGCGAAACTTGCTTATCCGGACAAACAAATTATTTGCGTTACCGGCGATGGCGGATTTTCAATGTTGATGACTGATTTTATCACTGCGGTAAAACATAAATTAAAAATTATTTTCATTATTTTTAATAATTCAAAACTAGGATTAATCACGCTCGAACAAGAAGGAAAAGCCGGAGTTCCCGATTATGAAACCGATATGTGCAATCCCGATTTTGCCCAATTTGCCAAAATTTGTGGCGGTGATGGAATTTTAGTGAGAGAAGAAGTGGAGCTCGAAACTGCGCTGGATAAGGCATTTAGCAGCGATTTGCCATTTATTGTAAATGTAATGATTGAGCCGAAAGAAATTTTAATGCCGCCAAAAATTTCGGCAGCCGATGCTTTCAATTACATAAAAGCCAAAATTAAAGAAAAATTAGCTTAAATATATGTTATTTTATCTTTCCACTTTCTCATTTTACGCATCTTTGATTGCTAAGATCATGCTGGTTTTTTTTATAGCTGTTTTGATCATAACATTTTTTTGCGATTTAATTCAGGTTAAAAATCCTCTATATCATAATTATCCGCTGATCGGCCATTTGCGGCCTATTTTCATTAAGCTTGGCGTTTTTTTTCGCGATTATTTTTCCATAAAAGATTGGGAAGGATTGCCTTTTTCTCGCGGCGCCATGGAATATATTTCCAAATCCAGCAAAGGCGCGGACATGCATTTACAAGGATTTGGCTCGACTAAAAAAATCAATTTAGAATCGGATGTAATTTTTGCCAGCGCCATATTTCCCGTTGAAGTAAGCGAAGGAAAACCCGCGGCCAGATTGATTATCGGCCCTTTATGTGCCAATCCTTATTCGCCAAATTCTTTTTTTAATATTTCCGCCATGAGTTACGGCGCACTTTCGGAAGCCGCTGTCCGAGCGCTTTCACGCGGTGCCAAACTTGCAGAATGTTTTATGAATACTGGAGAAGGCGGACTTTCAAAACATCATTTAGAAGGTGGCTGCGATATAATTTATCAAATGGGAACTGCGAAATATGGCGCGCGCACCGAAGAAGGACATTTCTGCCCTGAGAGATTTAAAATAATTTGCGATCATGAAGAAGTAAAAATGATCGAACTTAAATTAAGCCAAGGTGCAAAACCGGGAAAAGGCGGAATTTTGCCTGGAGAAAAAGTTACAAAAGAAATCGCCGAAATGCGTTTTATTCCTGAAGGACAAGATTCCATTTCACCCAATCGCCATGAAGAAATATCCAACACTGGCGAATTGCTGGATTTTATTGCGAAATTAAAAAAAATAGGCGGCAAACCAGTAGGATTTAAGACTGTAATTTCTCATCCGGGTTGGCTAGATGAATTTTGCGAAGAAGTTAAAAAACGCGATTTAAAAGATGCCCCGGATTTTATTACAGTTGATGGCGGCGAAGGCGGAACTGGCGCGGCGCCGATTTTATTACTACATGGTGTTGGCATGCCAATCAAACAGGCTTTGCCGATGGTAGTTGATAAAATTACCCAGCATAATTTGCGCGACAGAATAAAAATTATCGCATCAGGGAAATTAGTAACTGCGCTAGAAGTAGCGTGGGCTTTAGCACAAGGCGCTGATTATATAAATTCTGCGCGCGGATTTATGTTTGCTTTAGGCTGTATTCAATCTTTGCGCTGCGACTCAAATACTTGTCCGACAGGAATTACCACGCATAATAAATATTTGCAAAAAGCTTTGCGGCCGCAAGATAAAGCAGTTCATGTCGCAAATTATGTAAAAAGTATAATTACCGAAGTTGAAATGATTTCCCATTCCTGCGGCGCTATTTCGCCACGACATTTAAATCGTGAAAATTTAATTCCCAATTATGAAGATAATAGCGTGTTTGAGATGTTTAGGAAACTGGAAAAGGATTCAAAAGCTTCAGCAATTAGTTAGAAATTTCTCTAAAGAATATGATTAAGGTTTCGGCAGAAAATCTACGGACATCATCAAGCTCAGAACGGTAACATTCACGATTGAAAGGATGAAGATTTTGCGCGCCCAGAGACGATCGTCAGGGGCTTTGTAGCCGGACAGTGCTAAATATAGCCAATAAAAGCTGGTTAGGTTTACGATTGCTAGATAGGCGTAGCCAGTGTAACCGGTGAAGGTCAGCATGGATTCAGCAATTATTAAAGCGACGATGTAGAAAATGATGTGGTTTTTCGCGGTGCGCACGCCGGATTTTACGGGTAATACTGGAATGTTGGCTTTGGCGTAATCGCTTTTGTAGAGAATTCCGATCGCGTAGGAATGTGGCATTTGCCAGATGCTGAAAATAATTACTAATAATGCAGCTCCGAGGTCGAAATTATTGCTGATGGCGCAGTAGCCGATGACTGGTGGCATGGCGCCGGAAAAGCTGCCGATGAAGGTTCCAAGCACGCTGTGACGCTTCAAATAAAGGCTATAAACTGCGACATAAATTATAAAACCAAATAAGGCCAGAAGCGCGCTGAGTGGATTTACGGCCTTGTAAAGAAGAATAATTCCGGCTGCGAGCAATAAAGAAGCGTACGAAAGAACTATTTTTGGGGAAATCAAACCTTGAACCAAAACGCGTTTGTGAGTGCGTTGCATTTTGGCATCGATATCGCGATCGATAAAATTATTGAAAATACAACCGGAAGCAATCACCAAAGCTGTTCCGACCATTGATGCTAAAAATAATAACAAGTTGAAGTTTCCTTGTGAGGCAAGCAAAAATCCGCCGGCAACTGATATTAAATTGCCAAGAATAATTCCCGGTTTCGTGATTTGGAGATACTTATTAATAACCATTAATATTTAGAAAATCTGAAAGTTTTCAGCCCTAGATTCTTCGTAGAAAATTTTCAGAATCCTATTGCATCGGATCATTATTGATTGGGCATGACAAATGGAGGTGGCATCAAATTATCCATGACATTAATCATAATCCATATTGTTCCGCCAACTACAAGTACAACAATCAAAACTGTGAAGACGAAAGAAACAATATTCCAATGACCTTCCGGCGAGTTGTTCAGATGCAAGAAATAAACCAGATGGATAAATATTTGAATGAGTGCCAACGCCACAATTGATACAATAATTGCAGTTTTAGAAAATCCCGGATTCATTACCATCCAAAATGGAATCACCGTCAAAATAATCGACAAAATGAAGCCGGTAATATAAGATTTATGAGTGCCATGATGGGCACCAGCATTAGCTGCGTGAGTGTGTTGATTCATAATACTCCCAATAAATAAACAAAGGTAAAGACGCAAATCCAGACGATATCAAGGAAGTGCCAAAACAAGCTGAGGCAAGTCAGGCGTTTCCGAATCGTGGTGCCAAGTTCATGGCTTTTTAAAACTTGAACCATCATAACTGCCATCCAAATCAAACCGCAAGTAACATGCAGCCCGTGTGTGGCAACTAGAGTGAAGAAGCTGGATAAGAACGCACTTTTATCAGGGCCATGGCCTTCAGCGATCAGATGATGAAATTCATTTATCTCCATAGTTACGAAGGTCAAACCGAATAGGAAAGTGATCAAGAGCCAGGAAATAACCTGCTTTTTCGCTTGTTTATAAAGAGCCAACATCGCCATTCCGTAAGTTACGCTACTGATCAAAAGGCAGAAAGTTTCAACTAAAACATATGGTAAATTAAATATATCTTTGCCGGTTGGGCCGCCGTAGAAATGTCTGCCCAAGGCTCCATATACCGCGAATAAAGTCGCGAATAATATACAGTCAGTCATGATATAAATCCAGAAGCCGAATACGGTTCTGTCTTCATCGCCGTGATCATCATGATGGCCGTGAGTATCCGGTTTTGGTGCGTAAAGTGAATATTCGCCTGGAAGTTGAATCGGAGTATTTTTTGTCATTATTTTGTTGCATTTATATGATGTTGTTCGATGCGTTCGACTTCTGCTGCCGGCACATAGTAATCAATGTTGTCGTCAAACATTCTTACCATCAACGCAGCGAAGATACCCAAAGTTCCCAAAATAGCCATCCACCAAATATGCCAGATCATGGCAAAGCCGAAAATAAAGCTGAATCCACCGATTATGATACCAATCGATGTATTTCTAGGCATGTGAATATCTTCATAAACTGGAGTTTTGTGAATTTTTCTTTCCTTCATTAAAGTAAATTCATCACGACCATGAATGTGCGGAACTTCAGCAAAGTTATAGAAAGGTGGAGGTGAAGAAGTTGCCCATTCTAAAGTGCGGCCATCCCATGGATCTCCAGTTTTATCAATATTTTTCTTTTGATTTTTAAAGCCGAAGAAAATTTGCGCTACTTGAAATAAAACACCGAGTGCGATAATAGCAGCACCTCCAGCAGCAACCAAAACATAAGGATACCATGCCGGATTATCAAAATGGTTAAGACGACGAGTCATTCCCATGAAACCTAGAGCGTAAAGCGGCATGAAAGCGACATAAAAACCTATGATCCAGCACCAGAATGCGCCTTTGCCCCATTTTTCACTAAGAGTGAATCCGAACATTTTTGGGAACCAATAAATGAAGCCGGCAAAATATCCAAATAATACACCGCCGATAATCACATTATGAAAATGTGCGATCAAAAATAAACTGTTATGCAACATGAAATCCGCACCTGGCATAGCAAGTAATACTCCCGTCATACCGCCGATTGAGAAAGTTATGATAAAACCAATTGTCCATAGAATTGGCGTGTTCAAACGCACTCTTCCTTGATACATTGTAAACAGCCAAGTGAATATTTTAACGCCGGTCGGAATGGCAATAACCATCGTCGCTATACCGAAGAAAGCGTTGACATTGGCGCCTCCGCCCATTGTGAAAAAGTGATGTAGCCAAACCACGAAAGATAAGATTGTTATCGAAACCGTAGCCCAAACCATTGATTTATAGCCGAATAATCTTTTGCTGGAGAAAGTTGCCGTGACTTCCGAGAAAACGCCAAACGCCGGCAGAACTAGAATATATACTTCCGGATGTCCCCAAGCCCAGAAAAGATTGACATATAACATTGGCGAACCGCCCAAATCATTGGTGAAGAAGTGCATTCCCAAATAACGATCGGCAGTCAACAATGCAAGGGTAATAGTTAGAATTGGGAAAGCTGCGAGAATTAGGATGCTGGTGCATAATCCAGTCCAACAGAAAATCGGCATATCCATAAATTTCATACCTGGTGCACGCATTTTTACGATGGTGACAAAGAAATTTACACCAGTCAGCAAGGTTCCTATACCTGCTATCTGCAGACTCCAAATATAGTAATCGACGCCACTACCCGGACTGTAAGCTAATTCAGATAAAGGCGGATAGGCTGACCAGCCGGTTCTAGCAAATTCACCGATGAAAAGCGAAAGATTAACCAAAACCGCACCAACGATATTTAGCCAAAGACTAACTGAATTTAAGAAAGGAAAAGCCACATCGCGCGCGCCGATTTGTAGCGGAACGACAACATTCATCAATCCAACAAGGAAAGGCATGGCGACGAAGAAAATCATAATAACGCCATGAGCGCTAAATACTTGATCATAATGTTCCGGAGGTAGATAGCCGTGATGCGAGCCAAAGGACAAAGCTTGTTGCGAACGCATCATAACCGCATCAGCAAATCCGCGCAATAACATGACCAGAGCAACAACGATATAAACGATACCAATTTTTTTATGATCGACGGAAGTTAGATATTCTGTCCATAACCATTTCCATTTACCAAGATAAGTGATCAGGGCAAAAAGAAAAATGCCACCTAGAATCATGGAACCAGCCGCGCCCATGATGATCGGCTGATCAAACGGAATATTGGCAAGAGAAAGTTTACCTAATATATTATCAAACATAATTTTGCTTTTATAACTTTAGTTAAGATCTAATTTCACGAGATTACATTTTCATGTATTTAACAATAATCTTTTGAAATAGATCGGGATTAGCTTTAGAGTAATATTGAACTGGATTATTTTCGCTTGGTTTTGCAAGCTCAGCAAAACTCTCATCAGTAAGAGTATCTTGAGAAAGCCTGACTTTATCTAACCATTGATCGTAATCAGCTTCGGAAAGGGCGTGCGCTTTAAACTTCATTCCAGAAAATCCGTCACCACTGAAATTGGCAGAAATACCGTCATAAACACCAATCTGATTGGCGATTAGGTATAATCTGGCATCCATTCCAGCCATGGCGTAGATTTGGCTACCAAGTTGCGGAATAAAGAAGGAATTCATAACTGAATCGGAAGTGATTTCAAAGCGAATCGGAACATTTGCCGGGAAGGCGATTTCATTAACAGTTGCAATATGTTCATCAGGATAGATAAATAGCCATTTCCAATCCATGGCAACAACATCGATTTCTATAGGTTTTACGGCAGATTTGATTGGAACGGAAGGATCGAGTTCATGAGTTGATTTCCAACAAATGACGGTGAGAAAAATAATAATTAAACAAGGAATTCCCCAAACCACAGCTTCGACATTATAAGAAAAATCCCAATGTGGTTTATAAGTTGCTTTAGTATTTGAGGCGCGGTATTCAATGACGAATCCAATTGCCATGATAATAACTGGTATTACCACAATGATCATTGCACCAAGTGAGATCATCATCAGCCATTTTTCACTAACACCAATCTGACCTTTGGAATCAATCAGAGCTGCTTTGCATCCTCCAAGAAGAGCAACGCTACAAAGTAAAAATAAATTAATGAGTTTCTTATACATTAAGCAATTATATTGATTCAATGTGGATTTGCGTATCAAAATTCTTAAGCCCAGTTTGAAAAATGGAAGATATTTGAACTGCATTTACAAGTCAACTTGTATAAAAGATTAACTCTAAATGTCAATAGACTTTCCTTAAAGTTCATATAAAAATTGCTACTCCTAATATCATAGCTAATCAGGTTTTTTGTTTAACAAATTTGGTGAGAATTTATGTTTAGTGAAATATTTGTCAATCAGCTCTGGCGTTCCGGTTTGGTCTATTAGCGCAATGTAAGTATCAGGACGCAATAAATATATGGCATTGCGCGTAAAGCCAGCGGATTTGGATTCTTGGTTCCAATCGAATATTTGGAGTGGAACTTTGTTAGAAGCGCACCAGCTGGTTAATTCCTGGCTCGGAATGCCGTAAATATGGACTTGCCAGCTCATTATTTTCAGCGTGTCGAAATTATTGTATTTAGCGCATTTGACCCACGGCAATCTTTCGCCGGCGCTCATTTTGCCGGCTTTGCCTTCGCTAATTGGGCTGTGGCGATAATTGATTTTGATTTGCGAAACTGTACGAAAAGCAAATTCGCGCACAAAGTTAAGGCTGTAAAGGAACGACATCAAATAAGGCACAACTCGAACTCGCATAAAATTGGCCAATTTACTATCTTTCGTAATAAAACTAAAAACGCGATCGGTAGTTTGAACCAATTGCGTAGCGAAGGCACGGCGCTCGATTTCGTAAGTATCAAGCAAAGAATCCGGCGCTTGACCTTTCATCACGGCGGCCAATTTCCAAGCAAAATTTATAGCATCGCCAATTCCGGTATTCATGCCCTGCCCGCCCGCCGGACTATGAACATGCGCCGCATCGCCCAATAAAAACACGCGATCCAGACGATAATGGCTGGTAATTCGATGATGCACGCGATAAGTTGAAAACCAATTGACCTTGTCAATCGTGAGGCCAAGACCTTTAATCGCGTCGGAATTTATATCGTTAAATGTAATATTTTCAGCACCTTCACGCGCATCGTTAATGATGCCAATCAGCCGGCCTTTTCCGTGATTATTGTAAGAAAGCCACGCCACGAAATCGGATTTTGTAATTGAGATATTTATTTCGCCATTAGCATTTTCGCCACTCGCTTCCGCATCTGCGACATAAAAAAAGTGGCTGTAAGTTCCGCCCGGAAAACCAGTATCCATTTGATGACGAATGGGAGAACGCGCGCCGTCACAACCAGCAATATAAGCAACTTGCGTTAATTCTTCTTGGCCATTTGGCAAAAGAATTCGCGCGATTACAGAATCGCCTTTATTTTCAAAATCGAGAAATTCCGTTTGACGCTCAACCGTAATTCCCAAAGTTTGCAACTTATCAACCAAAAGCTGCTCGTGATAATCTTGCGGATACATTAAAATAAACGGATATGGACTAAATTTCGCGCCAACTTTTGCTAGCGGAAGTCGCGCGCGTTTTTTTCCGGAAACCCAAAGATTCAGCGCGGCATTTTTACAACCCGCCGCCTCGACAGCCTTCGCCAAATCCAGCTGCTGATACAACTCCAAAGTTCGAGCTTGAACTGCCATAGCTCGCGAAGTCGTTCCCGGTTGCGCCGTTTTATCGATAATACGAACTTTGATGCCAAATTTCGTCAGCCATAACGCCAAAACCAAACCAGTAGGCCCAGCGCCAACAATTAAAACTTCGTCTAATATTTTTTTCATAGGAATTTTTATTTATGCGATATTAAATAAACATTAATATAATCTGCTCTTAAAAAACTATAAATTTAAAAAATTATGTCAGATATTGAACTTATTATTCCGGCTAGACAAAAGGATTTGGGCGGGTTTAGCGTGAATCGACTTTTGCCTTCAGCCAAACGCCGAATGGTCGGGCCGATTATATTTTTCGATCATTTAGGCCCCGCAGAATTTGCCGCCAGCGAGGGAATTGATGTGCGTCCGCACCCGCATATCGGGCTTGCAACTGTAACTTATCTTTTTGAAGGCGAGATGATTCATCGCGATTCGCTCGGCTCTTTTCAGGAAATTACTCCCGGAGATGTCAATTGGATGACCGCGGGCAAAGGCATCGCTCATTCCGAAAGAACCAGCGCGCAGGAACGCGGTCATGCTCACAAAATTCACGGAATTCAAACTTGGGTGGCGTTGCCGAAAAATGTCGAAGAATGTGATCCAGAATTTTTTCATCATGCAGCGCAATCTTTGCCGCAAATTAATTTGCCCGGCGCGAGCTTAAGAATTATTGCCGGCGCGGCTTATGGCCAAACTTCTCCCGTCAAAACTTTCAGCCCGATTTTTTATGTTGAAGCTCATTTGGAAAAAGGCGCGATTTTAGAAATTCCGCAAAATTACAGCGAACGCGCGGTTTATGTTGTTTCCGGAGATGTCAGTTTGAATAATGAAAAAATCGAGCCGCAAACTATGGTCATTTTCAATAAAAACGCCAAAAATCTGATTGCCAAATCTTCGGCGCATTTGATTCTTCTAGGCGGCGAGCCTTTAACCGAACCGCGCCATATTTATTGGAATTTCGTTTCCAGCTCACCGGAAAGAATCGAACAAGCCAAAAGCGATTGGGAAAATGGCCGCTTCGCCAAAATCCCCGGAGATGAAAAAGAATTTATACCATTACCAAAATAACTAAAAAACTATGAAAATACGCAAAGCCAAAAAATCTGATGCAGATCAAATTTTGAAAATATTTTACGAAGTGATTGCGCCTGGCGATACTTATGTTTTTACGCCTGATATTAGCAAAGAAGAAGCCCAAGATTATTGGATGAATGATAAAATTCATTGTTATGTTGTCGAGGAAAATGACACGATTTTGGGATGTTATGTCATAAGAAATAATCGTCCGGGATTAGGCTCTCATGTGGCAAATGCTAGTTTTATAGTCAGCCAAACCGCGCGCGGCAAAGGTGTTGGCAAATTAATTGGAAATGATGCTTTGAAGGAAGCGAAAAATTTGGGCTATCAAGCTATGCAATTTAATTTCGTCGTTTCCACCAATGAAATCGCCGTGAAACTTTGGCAAAGTCTGGGCTTCAAAATCATCGGAACTTCACCAAAAACCTTTAATCATAAGACTCTAGGCTTGGTCGATACTTACATCATGCATCGTTTTTTGTAACCCAAATTATATCAACTTTTAACTTTACCTGTTGGTGATTGAACAATCGCAGCTTGATTTGGCTTTGTTACGGCAGAAGGTGCTGACGCGTCTTTATCGGCTTTAGTTTCAGGCTCTTTAGGACTACATTCCTCGAGAAATTTTCCTACATCTCTCAATTTTGAAAATTCCGTTAAATTTTTAATATCACCTTTTTTAGCCAGAAAATCTGCAACATAAGCACTGCATTTTTTCTTGCAAACATTAATCAGACCCAACATCTGCAAACTTTTCGCAGCATCTAACTCAACATTTTGCGCGAATTTTAAATCATTATTTTGAATAATTGCATGAAGCGCTACTATGACGATGTTCAATTTCTCAGTTGAATTAATTGGCTCTTTGGCAATTTCCGGCATAACCTTTGTTACTAAATAATCCAAAGTTCCTTTATGATTTTTCTGCGTAGATAAAGCCAGATATTTCAAGGATTGAAACACATCCCTTTTAGTTCCTGTTTCCTCATTAAACATTATCCCGACATTAAATTGAGAAGTATCTTCACCTAAATCTGCAGATAATTTGAAATGTTTGAATGATTCTTCATCACTTTGCGGCAGAATTATCTTTCCTTTATTATCTACGAGCCCTTGATTATAATAGATCTCCAGCCTATGCAAACAATTTGGGCAATTTTGTGCTGCGCCTTTTTTATAAAAATCGATGGCTTTCACTGGATCTTTTTTGACGCTTATTTCTTGCATCGGATTGCCAATTCCCTTCATATAAATTATTCCGGCAAGATATTGTAAACGCTTATCGCCTTTATTGGCACCATCCTCAACAATTTTCATATCTGCTGCCGGATTTTCTAACCCCACTTTTCCGTGCATCAGCATTTGCGCAAATTCGTGGCTCGCCTTTTCATGCCCTTGAAGCGCCGCCATTCTATAAAATTTATAAGCTTCTTCCTCATTTTTTACTACACCACATTCTTGATCGCCAGTTGCATATTTCTGCGCCAATATATATTGAGACTTCTCTGCTCCTTGATTTGCAGCTAATATTAACAATTTAATTGCTTCTTTCTTATCAATTTTTTTAGTGAATTTATCGGCAAGAATAAATTCTGCTAATCCATGTTGAGCAGAAGCATCACCTTTATCTGCCGCTGATCTATAAAGCCGCAATGCTTCTGCTTCATCTTTAGCAACAAAGGAGGATCCCTGTAGATAAAATAGCGCGCAATTAAATTCAGCATTGGCTAAACCTTTATCGGCAGCTAATCTAAAAAGGCGGAATGCTTTTTCTAAATCTTGTTTTTCAACCATCCCAACTGAATATTCTAAACCCAATTCATTTTCTGCTTCTGCTTCCCCTTGTTTTGCTGCTAATTTAAAAAATCGAACTGCCTCTTGTGGATCAATTTCTACACCCCATCCCTTTTGGTGCATTTTTCCTAAATAATATTGCGCGAGGGCAAGATTTTGCGCGGCTGCTAGCCTAAAAAGATCTATCATTTTACGATAATTTTCTTCTGTATTTTCTTCATTTTCATAAATCACCATCGCCAAATTAAATTGAGCTTGGGCAAGACCTTTTGCTGCAGCTGCTTTTAAATATTGCAATCCCTTTTCACGATCTTGAGTTAAACCATTACTGCCATCATAAAGCATCATTCCTAAATTATTTTGCGCCGCTGGAACACCTTCTTCGGCTTTGCGTTTCAAATAGTTAATAGCTTTCTGACGATATTTTTCATTTTTTTCATAAAAACCTGATGTTAGTATAAAAGCTGTATTTCTTATTTCATCTTCAGGAGATAATCTTTTGCGAGGCTTTCCCGACTTGCTGGTTTTAGCTTTAGATTTAATTTTAGTAGATAATTTTGCTTCTAAAGCTTGCGCTAATTCTTCTGCTTTAGGATTTTTAGTTATAGTCGCAACCGAAGCCGTGACTACAGATTCCTGTATTTCCTCTAAATCATCTTCCGCCATCTCTTCTTCTGATTCCTCATCCGGCGATTCTATTTCCTTTTCTGATTCCTCAATTTCTTCCGAATCTCCTTTAGTTTCCTTTTCAGTTTTATCGCCTTGTTGTACAGCGGAAGTGGAAGCTAAAGCCTCAGCAAAAGCGGGCAAACCAACCTTTTGCCGAATTTCATTAATCAATTGGTCTGCTTTAATTATTTTCCCAATTCCTTCAGCAATTCTTTTTGTTGCGGCGATAAACTCGGTGGCAAGCTATTAATAAATTTATTAATTTCGGCATTTAATTCCGTATTCCATTTTTTATACAAAGCCGCCAATTTATTGGCATCGCCTGTGTTTTTCCCGCGAATCTTTCGACCTTTACATTTCTCATACAACATATATCGGACAAAATTTACGACATAAACATGATTGTCCGCATGTAATTTGGCCATATGCGCTTCGCCATTTCTGGGATCAAGAATTCCTTCAATGCCGAATTTTGCATTATTATTCTTGGTATCTACCAGATAAAACATAGCCGCTAACATGCGATATTCTATAGTCCGAATTTCATCTCTATCGTCTTTCTTGTCATGTTTGGAGGCAAAAATTAATTTCTGCGGCATATCAAATTCCGCATGAGTTTTAGCTTTTTGTTCAGCAGTGGCTTTGGTCGTAGTCTTTGGGGGCATTTTGTGATAAAATAGTTAAAAAATGCTTAGCATACCCTATTTTAAAGCTTCCGTCAAGCAAATCCTGAATTTGCAGGTGCAAATTTCAATATCAAAGGCAAGTTGCCAGAAATTTAGGATATTGACTCAAAGCTAAAATCATGTTATGGTTAGTGATATGCCAAATAAATTCTATAATTCTATTGAAGAAAGTTAAGTTAATTGCACTTAATTCCGATAGTTTATTTGGTATAGAGCTACAATTTTTAATTAATTTTTAAGACTACAACATATGAAAGATTCAAAAAAGAAAAAAGGGCAAGGAACTGATGATACATCGACACATAGTTTCGATGATATAAAACAAGGACGAACAAGTGGAAGTGCATATTTCTCAGCTGATATAGATGATAAAGATAGCAAAAGCCCTTTAGTAATTAGTGCTGCACAAAGCGAGAATAACCCCAAAGATAAAGCGGAAAAACATGGACAACAAGATAGAATGGGCGTTGGAAGAGTAACAATTGAGGGTGATCCTGCAGTGTGGATGAAAGATAGGATGCAAGAGATGGTGAAAGCAAATACTCCGCCACCGCCTCAAAAGAAAGGTTTTTTTTCTGCTTTTAAGAAACAAGAAGAGCCGCCTGCCTCTTATAAATCTGGAAGCACAGGTGCTATCTGCAATATTGATCCATTAAACGGAGAAATAGATGTAACAAGCATTGGTGATTCCCGAATTTATTTAACAATAGAAGATAAAACTAAGCAGCCACCACATAACTGTTTTACAGTATTATTAACAGAAGACATGGTGCCAAAAGAGGTTCTGTCAAAAAATCAACCGAAACATGGAAAAGCAAAAACGGAAGATGGAAGAATAGCTAAGCATATTAAAGATCATGGAGGATTTGTAACTTCTGATCAAAGAGTTGTTTTAAGCAATGCAGAAAAAATAGCATATAATAAAGCAAAAAGAGAACATCCTAATGAAACACCACCATTTTTATCATCAGGTATGGGCGGAAGTATTGGTGATGGACAATTTGGAAATAGAATGCTTAGACATCCAGACCAAGCAAAATTTAAAATCCCTGGCTTGATAGACGAAATTGCAAAGCAAACTGGTATTAGTACAAACCCAGCAGATCTTACATTGACTGCAAGTATTATGTCCGATGGGGCTTATGAAGGACGAGGACTAAAATTTCATGATTTCGAAGTTAATTACCATCAAAATGCCGATGATAAAGGAACTAAGCAAGAATATACAATTAATCATAACAAATATGTTAAAAAAGATGAAGCATCAGTACTTTCCACACTAGTTGCTAACCACGGTGACAAGCCTAATTTATCCGAGCATCTGAAATCTGAAGCCTTACTTCATGGCTCACAAGACGATGTTTCTATTATTACCTTGGGTTTCAGCGCTGCGCTTATAGGATCTGAAGCGGCATCTAAAGAAAAAGGAGTATGTCTATTTATGTTTGATGGTCATGGAGGTGAAAAGGTTGCTCAAGGCTGTAAGGAACATATGGAACGCAACATCGAAGCAGAGAGAGCCAAAGATGTTCAACCAACTAAGAGACCTGAAACCGAAACCCCGGCCAGAAAACCGTCCGGAGAAACTAAAGATGTTACTCCAGCTGGGCTGCCACAAGCTGGTACTCCTCGGAGTTCTCAATCTGCCGGACATCCGCCAAGCGGCGATCCTTCACCTATAACAAGTGTTACTAGTATGAAACCGACGCAAGAGCGGGATCAAAATCAGCATTAAACTTATAATATCACTATAACCTCTGGTGCTTCATAGCGCCAGGGGTTATATCCCAAATCTATTTCCTCTAAATCCGTTTCCAATTTCAGCTTTTTGTTCCGCACTGGCTTTTGACTTCTAAAGTTTTAGCCTTATCCTTTTTAGGCATTTTGTTTAAAAAAGGCGTATCATAGCTTAATTTTCAAGCTCGCGCCAAGCAAATCCTAAAAAAATGGCGATAAAAATAAAGAATCTCAACAAATCTTACGGAAAATTTAAAGTTCTCGATGGCTTAAATCTCGATATTGCCGAAGGTTCACTCTTCGGATTGCTTGGGCCAAATGCTGCTGGGAAAACAACTTTGGTTTCGGTTTTGAATTTTCTGATTTCCAAAGATTCCGGCGATATTAAAATTCATGGTTTTGATTTTGATAAAGATTCTGCGAAAATTAAGAAGATCAGCGCCTTCGTCCCGCAAACTTACGCCTTTTATCCCAATTTAACTGCTTACGAAAATCTAGAATTTTTCGGCGCTTTACATGGCTTGAAAGGCGCGACATTGCTGAACGCGATTAATTATTCAATTGAAGCAACTGCACTAGAAAAATTCCGCAATAAACAAGCGGATAATTTCTCCGGCGGCATAAAAAGGCGGTTGAATATCGCCATCGGATTGTTGAATAAACCAAAAATTTTATACCTCGATGAACCGACAGTCGGCATTGATCCACAATCGCGCCAATATATTTTGGATGTCATTAAAAAGATCAATCGCGAGCAAAAAACCACGATAATTTACACTTCGCATTATATGGAAGAAGTCGCGTATTTATGCGACGAAATCGCAATTTTGGATCAGCATAAAATTATTTTGCAGGAAAAACTCGATTCCAGTTCCGGCGCCAAAAATCTGGAACAACGCTTTTTATCCTTAACCAGCAAGGATTTGCGCGATTAATTTCAACTAAAATTCAATAGATTGATGTTTAAATATATTTTGAAAAAAGAATTTTTGCTGATCAGCCGCGATATTCATGCCTTGCTCGTGCTTTTTATTATGCCGACCGTGTTTATTTTGATTATGTCGCTGGCGTTGAAAAATACTTATTCCGATTCGGTTGATGTCAAATTTAATATCGGAATTTTGAGTGAGAAAAATGCTAATATCCAAGATTTAAGCACGCAAATTAATAAGAATTTGTTTTTTAAATCGGAAATTATTGACGATAAAAACGCCGATCCGAAAGCCTTAATTTACAGTAAAAATTACGATTTTATCGTCAAAATTCCACAAAATTACAAAACGCAAATAAACCAAAATAACCCTGATTTTGCTATTCAAATCTACCAAAAACCAGATATTTCCAAACAAAATTATCAACTTCTGAAAAACACGATTTCCGAAAATATTCTAAAGCAAATTATGGACGATTTTCTGGCACGGAATCCAGAAAAAGCGACGGTTTTAAATTCACTAAACGACAAAATTCAAAGTTCCTATATTTACAAAAACTCCGAATTCAAAATCAAGCCAAACTCAGTCCAGCAAAGTGTTCCAGCTTGGTTGATCTTCTCGATGTTTTTCATTTTAATTCCGATTTCCAATACTTTCATCAATGAAAGAAATCTCGGCACAATCGCTAGAATTCGCAGCATCAATGTCTCTTTCGCCCCGATTTTACTGGGCAAACTCATTCCCTATTTTATCATCAACCAAATTCAAGTAATTTTAATGATTCTCATCGGAATTTTCGTAGTTCCTTTCCTCGGCGGCGATAAATTAACCATCACCGGCAATTATTTCCTGATTTTCGCCATGACTTCCGCCATTTCTCTCGCCGCAATTGGCTTCGCACTTTTCATTGCCAACATCAGCAAAACAACGGAAGAAGCCACAACCATCGGCGGTCTAGCCAATATAATTTTAGCAGCAATCGGCGGCATTATGGTTCCGAAATTCGTCATGCCGGAATTTATGCAAAATTTCGCCAACTATTCGCCAATGTCGTGGAGCCTCGAAGGAATGCTCGAAATTTTCGTGCGCGGCGGCGGTTTTGCTGACATCAGCCATTACATTTTCTATCTAACATTATTTTCTCTTTCCTTCCTAATTTTGGCCTATATTTTATTAGCTCGAACCTTCAAATAATGACCAATAAACAATGACCCAAAACCTCAAACAAGAACTCAAAGAATTAATCCTCCACGAATGTGAGCGCGACGACGAATATAGCGTTGATTCGATTAAAGATGATGAATTGTTATTCGGCCCAAATGCGACACTGGGCTTGGATTCCATCGATGCGCTACAAATTTCGATGGCGTTACATAAAAAATATGGCGTGAAAGTTACGGATAGTAAAAAAGTCCGCAAAATCATGGCGTCAATCAACAGTCTGGCTGATTATATTGAAAAAAATCGAAGCTAAAATGCACAAAGTTTATATAACTGGCTCGGCGATAATTAGCGCGATTGGGAATAATAAGGCGGAATCGGTTGCGAATATTAAGCGATTGGATGAATCTGGTGTTGCTTCGTTAAAATCAGCAGCAAATTTTTACAACATCAAAAAATCCTTCAAAACTCAGCAGGAAAAATTTTATTCGATTTTGGAATCAACCGTCAAAGCAGCCATTGTTGATGCCAAACTTTCAGCCGCAGAAGCTCAGGATTTGCATATTTTCCTCGGCTCAACTTCGATGAATATTACTATCAATGAAGAAGCGCATTTAGATTTTATCGAAGGTCGCAGTGAATTTACCATGAAAGAAGTTGGATTCGGCGTCGTCGGCGATTTTGTCGAAGGATTAATCAACGCCAAACATCAAGCCACAATCCTGCAAAGTGCCTGCACTTCAAGCGCCAACGGCTTAACTTACGCTTTCAATTTAATTCGCCACGGCAAAATCAAAAGAGCGCTCGTGATCGGCGTTGAAGTATTCAACAAAGCCACTTCTGAAGGATTCAATTCCTTGATGCTTCTAAGCCCAAGCGGCGAGTGCCGGCCGTTCGACAAAGATAGCGATGGCATAATTTTGGGCGAAGCTTGTTCTGCCGTAATTTTGGATTCGACCAAATCCGCACCAGATAATTTCGAATGTTTGGCGGCGAATACTAGTTTCGATAATTACAGCATCACCAACTCACATCCTGAAGGAAATATCACTTTTGATTGCATGAAACTCGTGCTTGAAAAAGCGAATTTAAAGCTCGAAGACATCACCATTTTGAAAGCCCATTCCACCGGAACGCCCTCCTCCAGCCTTTCCGAAGCTTTGGCCATCGAGAAATTATTCGAATTTTACGGCAGAAAAGTTGATGTTGTGGCATTAAAACCTTTCATCGGACATAGTTTAGGAGCCTGTGGAACCAGTGAAATCGTGCTTTTATGCGAATGTATCAAGAGCGGATTTATTCCAAAAACTTTTGGTTTTAACGAAGCTTATGACGGCATTTCTTTTGAGATGTTGACAAAAAAGAAGGAAGTGCGTGGAGCCACGATTTTATTCAATTCCATAGGATTTGGCGGCAGTAATAATTCAATTATTTTGCGTAATTAATGTATATTCACTCGACCTACAAACTTATCAATGACAATAGCGAAGCTTCGATTTACCGCAAAGATTTGCGCGAAATTTCGAAAATGAATCTGCGCCAAAGCTCGAAATTCAATATTATCGCGGTTCTCGGGGCTTTACGCTGTTTGACGAATGTGAGTTACGATAAAAATCTTTCGATTTATTTAAGCACGCAATATAGCTGCATCAAAAATATGATTAGCGTCGTTCACCAAGCCAATATCAAGGGTGAAATCGTGATGCCGTTCGATTTTTTGAATGTGAATACCAATAATGTCGGATTTTTTATCGCGCAAACTTTGGGAACTTTGGGCAATCATTTAAATATCACAGTTCAAGATATGTCTTTCGAGAAAGCTTTCGAGCTGGCCTATTTTGATTTGCTTCACGGCGAGGCTTCTGAAGCCTTAATCGGCGGCGTTGATGAATCTTTGCAAGATGTTCCGGAAACTCATAAATTGATTTCAAATGTTGAGAATCTAGAAATGAAAGACGGCAGCTGCTGGATTTTCATTTCCCCAAAAAAAGACGGCGCAATCGCGACAATAAAGGCTGTAGAGACTTACGAAAACCTGTCCGAACTAAACGCCAAACTAAACGCCATAAATTACGACCAACTAACCCTAAACCAATTCGCCCGAAAGCAAAAAGATTCCCTAGCTATCAACCAAAACCTCCTACTTCCAAATCAAAACGAATTCTACGGCACCGAATCCGCCGCACTGATCATCAGCCTCCTAACCACCAACCAAAAACACCTAGCTCACATCAGCTTAGACGCCAAACAACGAGCTTATTTGTTTTTGCTTGAGAAGGTTTAGAATAATGATCTGCAAATATAAATTTTTATATTTGCAAATATTGCTTGAAATGCAAATATAATATATTATTATTGCAACAACCAATTTAAATGCAAATAAGAATCCTTATATTTGCAGCAATAATAATTATAAAAACTATGAGCATCACCAATTTTAAATCCGGAAAATTAATTCAGCGTTATCAATATCAAAGCTTCGAGCCCACTCTAATCGATAAGGAATGGACGCTAGACGATGCACAATTGCAGCTGCTTTTGAGTGACGCCAATATAAAACTCGGCGAATTAAATGCCTTTTCGCAACTTATTCCCAATGTCGATTTCTTTATCAAAATGCATATTTTTAAAGAAGGAACAGAAAGTAGCCGAATCGAAGGAACACAGACCAATATTGATGAGGCGGTGCAAAAAGAAGAAAATATTGCACCAGAAAAAAAGGATGATTGGCAAGAAGTACATAATTATGTGAATGCTATGAATCAATCAATTAAAGCTTTAGATAAGCTGCCATTGAGTTCTCGCCTTTTAAAACAGGCTCACAAAACTCTGATGCAGGGCGTTAGGGGTGATCGCAAAACTCCTGGTGAATTTCGTAGAAGTCAGAATTGGATTGGTGGAAGCAGTTTGCGCGATGCTGTTTTTATTCCACCACAACAGGATGGTGTTGATGGTTTAATGTCAGATTTAGAAAAATTTTTGCATAATGAAAATACGCTACTTCCGCATTTAATTAAAATCGGAATTGCGCATTATCAATTTGAAACTATTCATCCATTTCTTGATGGAAATGGCCGCATTGGCCGTTTATTGATTACACTTTATCTGGTCAGTAACAGAATTTTATGCCAACCGACACTTTATCTTTCAGATTTTTTCGAAAAAAATAAAACTTTATATTACGATAATTTGACGCGCGCGCGAACTCATAATGATTTGACTCAATGGCTTAAATTCTTCCTCGAAGGCGTGCGTAGCACTTCGGAAAATTCAATTCAAACTTTTAAAAATATCATAAAATTAAGAGAAAAACTTGATCATAAAATAATAACTCTTGGCAGAAAACAAGATCTGGCAAAAAGATTTTTATTACATTTATATGAGCAACCAAGCCTTGATACCAGCGATGTTGAGCAAGCTTTAGAAATCCATAATTCAACTGCGAAAAGACTAATCGATGATTTTATTAAATTAAAAATCATAACCGAAATCACCGGCTTCAAACGCAACCGAATCTTCCTTTTCACGGATTATGTTAAGTTGTTTAGGTAGTTTAGAAATAAGGGATAACTTATATTAATTAGGGATACTGTATTCTTATTTTAGAAGATAAAAAGTCTTCCCTCAAATAAATAAAAATTATGCAAGAAAAAACGATTCAATTAGTATCAAAAGCAATTGAAGAAACATCAAAAACTACTGGTAAAGTTCTAGATATTGTTATTGGAGTTGGTAAACATTTAGAACCAGCTGGAAAAATAGTTGAGGATTTAATTGGGATCGGATCTGATTCGTTGTATATTTATCGAAGAGAAAGAATGAATTCTCTGGAAGAAAAAGCTGGAAAAACATTAAGAGAAAGAGGAATCAAAGATACGATTCCAATTCCTCCTAAAATTGCATTACCACTAATAGAAGCAGCTACACTTGAAGACAATGACTATCTTCATACAAAATGGGCAAATATGCTTTCAAATGCAATGGATCCTAATTATAAAAATAAAATTACGCGTAATTTTATTTCAATTCTTGAAGATATGAACCCAATTGATGTTTTAATTCTTGATACAATTTGTAAAATTTGGTTATTGCTTCCGAAAGATGAACAAAATAATACTTTATTTGACCAATCAAAAATTATTATTGCGCTAGGAATAAATGAGAAAGAATGTGAGTTATCGTTTAGAAATCTTATTAGATTAGGTTGTATTAAACCTGGTGTAATTATTGGAGAAAATACAAGTGCAATAGAAGCAAATATTGCTAATTCCAATGCTCCACAGATTTATAGAACTGTTTTTAGCCAACTAAATAAAAGTATTCCAACTTATAAAGACACAGAATTAGTAGGTTTAACCGAACTTGGATTAGAGTTTTATAAAGCTACTAGTATTTAAATCCCTTTCAAAATCCCAAACGCCTCTTCCTCAATCTCTGATGCCTTCACCAAAATTGCCGCAACAGCTTTGGCGTTGAATTTTTTGGGGTGTTTGGAGGATTGGACGCATTTTAGGGCGAAGTTGCGTAAGGTGTCGCCGGAGTTGGTGATTAACTCGCTGGCTTTTTTTAGTTTTTGGGTGTCTAGATTGTAGTTTGTGGCTTCTTGGAGGAAGGCGGCGTAGAGGAATCTAAAGCCGCCGCCGCCGGTGCCGATTTCTTCTTGCATTCTTACAATGTGCGTTAGGAAATTTTTTATGTAGCGTTCGTCTTTTCCTTGGAGGGTTTCGATTTTTTTGGCTAGAGTGCGCATGCCTTTGACGCCGGCGTAGGGGAATTTGGTGGTCATGGCTTTGGCGTTTTTGTGGATGGCTTTTTTGATTATTGGGGTTAGATCAACACTCGACGGCACATTTTCCGGGTAATATAAAAAACCTTTTGGAGCGAAGACGCCTTTGGCAAAGCGCGCTATCGTTAAATCCTTTTCGGCACATTCGACATTTTCTTCAAAAACCGGGTCGGAAATTTGGTAATTTTTACCTTTTTTGCCATAAACTAACAGATTATGAGCGTTGAAATGGAAGCGCATATCGGCGGGAAAATATGGCAAATAGAAAACGGAGGTTTGCAATCCGACTAATTTTCCTTCTTTGACCAATTCAGTCAGCTCGGAATTGGCTTCAATCGCATCTTTATATTGTTTTTTATGCATCTTAATCCCAAGAGTTTTCTCGATTTTTTTGATGATTTTTTTTGGTATTCCGCGATAGGCGATCAGCGGCAAATTGCTTATTTTGATAATCGGAAAATAGGCGAAATCCAAGTTACTTGTAATTCCAAAAACCATCGGCTCGGAAATTTTCAAACCGTAATTCGTCAATAACGATGAAACGACACCGCTTTCGCAGTGCGCAAATTGGGTGTGTTTAAAGTTTTTCACCTTTGAACTCCTTTAAATCTTTTAACTTAATATTAAACGCTTCGGCATATTTCATCAAAATCTTATCGCTCAATTTTTGAAAAATCGGCGCTTTTAAATGGCGTTTGACGCGGAATTGAAAGAAACCAGCAACTGCCGCTAAAGTTGGAATATCCATGCGATTTTTATACATGAAAAATTCGATTGGCGAAGCCACGCCAGCACGAATTTTTTCTAGAGCTTCTTTTTGCAGAATTTCATATTCGTGAACTGCGGTTAAAGTGGCGAATTCTTCCGTGGCGCTGGCATATTTATAGCGCTTGAATTTACCGTGATCATTGGGCGCGTACATTACTTTGCGTTTGCCTTCTTGCACTGAATTCTTTTCTTGAGGAATTTCGATTTTTTTGATCATTCTACACCACTTTTAGTGACATGAAAGCAGTTGAAAAGCGGCCGCTTTCGGGAATGTAGCATAGAATTTTATCGCCTTTTTTTAGAGTGTCGGAATGAAATAATTCTTCAAGCATGATGTAAATCGAAGCACTGCCGGTGTTGCCTTGAGTTTCTAAATTGGTGAACCATTTTTCATACGGAATTTCGAAATCAGCTTCTTGCAAACCCTTATAAACTCGATCGCGGAAATATAATGAAGAATAATGCGGCAGAAAATAATCGTAATTCTGCACCTTCAAATCTCTTTTTTTGATGATAGTTTTTATCGGTTTTGTGACGGTATATTCGATAATTTTTTGATTGAGCAATTTCACGTCTTGAACCACGCTGAGCAAGGATTTATCCATGACTTCTTTTTGCGTGAAACTACGCCAACTTTTGGCTTTTGCATCAACAACTTCTAAACCGCTATACATGCAGACTGGCATTTCGCCAGCGTAGGAAATTATTTCGATAAATTCAATTTCAAGCGATAGGCCATTTTCATTTGGCACATTTTCCAATTTTACCGCTCCGGCGCCATCGGAAAGCATCCAACGCAGGAAATCTTTTTCAAAAGCGATATAACCGTTTTTTTGCAGCTCTTCGATTTTATATTTTGATTCTTCTTTGAAATTTTTGGCGCTTAAAATTACCGACGCAGTTTCGGAGCCGCTGGCCACGGCTTTGCTGAATTCGCCGGATTTAATTCCGTAATAGGCATATTTTAAGGAATTGATTCCGCTCAAGCAAATTCCAGCGGCAGACATGGTTTCGATTTCGCTGATTCCTAATTCGCCCTGAACCATTAAAGTGTGGCCGGGCATTAATTGATCTGGGCTGGTGGTGCCGCAGGCTAGACATTCGATGTCGTTGATTGAGAAATTTTTGTCTTCTAATTTTTTGATGGCGGCGGCGGTGATTTGCGCGTTGGTGAAAAGCGCTTTTTCGGTGCCTTTTTCCAAAACATAATGGCGGTTTTTGATGCCGTTACTTCTTAAAACGATCTCTTTCGCCTTCGATTTTTTGCCGCTAATTAGGCCTAAATAACTATCCATATCCTTATTGCACACGGGCTCACCTGGCATAAATTTTTGGATGTTGTTGATGTAAACTTTTAAATTTGAACTCATTAAAATTCTTTCATTCTTTTGCTGCCATTGCCGGATGGCAACTCGTATTGCGCTTTTTGTTTTTGTACGGATTTTTTATTCAATCTTAACAAAATTGATTGAACAACCATATTTATCGGAACTACAGTTAAAAGCATCAATACTAAAAAAACCATATAAATTATTAACATCGGCTTTCTTTTTGGCGATCCGCGCTCGCCGAATTTTCTAATTAAAGCGCCCCAAATTCTGAAAGATCTATGAATAATTTTTTCACTTTTGATTAAATTAATATCGACATTTACCGCTTCTAAATCTTGTAAAAGCGGCTGATTTTTCTTTTCTTCATCATGCTTTAGAGCTGCAACTAGAGCGCTGCCAAAGCGATTTGACTTTTTAATTTCCTCTGTGGCGATTCCAGCTTCAGTTAAACCCCAAAACGAATTTTTGCGACCGGTTAAAAGCCAGCGCGGCGTTGTAATAAAGGTTTCGAGCGATTTGCCACGATCGATTAAAACGACATTATCAATTAGATTTGCACCCAAATCTGAGAGCAATTTTTTCATTTTTTCCTGCGCCATCAGCCACATATTGCGGCAGCCAATCAGCGTAATTACGGGTTTATTTTTGAATTTCTCACGCGCATAATCCGATTTTAAAAAACCCACAATCGGAATCGACGGCGATAAAAACCAAACTTGGTAGGATAAAATAATTAAATCATAATCATTTTTATCAGCCGGAATTTTCTCAATTTCGCATCCGCTCAAATTCACCGATTCGGGAAATGTATCCAAAAAAGTCATCAAATCCCAAGGAAATGGGAAAGGTTTGGTAGGTTTGATGATTTTATAAACAATCTCAACCGATTTATCACTTTGCAATGGCGCAATAAAATTGGCCACTAAGTCAGTCAATTGGCCGGTTTGAGAATAGGAAATTACTAAGATTTTTTTTGGATTCATAATTATTTAGACGGCTTAATTGTGGTAATATATTAAAGAAAAAATATTGTTTAAATACCATTGCAATAATTTTGTCAACTCGCTTTCGCTTCGCAATGTTGTGGTAATTGAAAAGGTTATTAATTATGCAAATCTTATCTTAGTAGCATATATAAATTATTGCTTTTTCTTATAATTATACACAGTTTCTTGACTATTGCGGGAAAATTCGTATAATCCTTCATTTCTAAAATCTCTAACTTAACGGATTTATAAAATGAGCAAGTATAACAATAGGACAGAAGATAATGACACACCAGTATTAAACACAAAAGCAGAAAATACGGAATACAAAACGGCAGCAGAAGTAGCTGCTTCAGGAAATACTACAGAAGAAGCAATGAATATTTCCGAATCTTTTCTAGAAAATCTTTTCAGTGAAAATCGCAAAACATCAGAAGCGACAAAAATAAAGATAAATATGCTATGGTCAATTATTGCTTTTAATCTCCATATTCTACCGAAAAGCGGTCAAGATGGCGAAGTAGCAAATTTAACATCTCGTAGCGTAAACTATATTGGAGACTCAGATCCACAACATGATGAGTTAATAAAAAAATTCCTCAAATATATTATTTTTGAAAAATGCGATGGCAATTTTGCGCAATTAAATGATTTCTTGAATGGATGGTTCCAAAATGCACATAATAAGATTAAAACTCTTCAAACCGAATCATCTCCAGAAGAAAAGCAACATGGTAGACATAAAGTTGAAGATACTGATTTAACAACACAAGATCCTCTAATATTAGAAATTCTCGAAAAAATAGCGCCAAACGATCAAAGTCCAGAGGCTGAATCAAAAACAGAAACACCAGAAACTGCGAATGCAGAAACCAAATCCGCTTTACCTACAGCAGAAATTACAAAAACCCAACTTTTAGAAAATATAAAGGATAATATTGCTGAAGCTTTGATTTGGGAATTTCGCGGCGATTTCCAAAAAGCGCAAGAACTTTACGACAAGGCTTTAAACTCAATCTGTACAGATATTGATCCAGAACCAAAAAATGCTGATAAATTATCTCAGGAGGATCACCTTAGAAACTTTATCTATCATTGCAATTTTTTGATTAGTGACCAAAGAGAGACAATATCATCTGAAGCAATTTTAGCTTATCTGGAAAAGATTGTTAGTAAAGAATCAACAGCAGCCATAAAAGATTTTGCGATTAGCCATGAGCTACCAAACTTACAACTTCTTAAATTAGCAGCAGATCGAGGTGATGATAAGGCGCGCTATGAGCTGGGAAAAATTTATTCTGATGAAACTGCACTAAAACCAAATTTTCATGAAGCCTATCGATATCTTAATGGACTTAATATACCCGGTCGCGAATTCGAAATCGGAATAAGGCTCGCATTAATTAAAACCTGCTTGGGAGAGGATGGAATTAAATTTAGAGAAAATATCGCAGCTTTAGAAGAAAAATATCAATCCTACAAAAAAACACCTGAGGATAAAACTTTGGGTGACATAAAATTATTACTTTCTCAATGTATTAAATATAATATTGCCATTAGAACAGAATCTCTCAAAACAGATACGCTTTCTAGAGAAATAATAGAAAAAGGCATGGAGCTTTTGCGTATGCAAAAAGCGGCGGCGCAGAAAGATACTACAAAGCAAGAAGCACCAAAAACTGCGGAAACAGAAGAAAAGACGATTAAATCATCAAAGGATTTCTTTAAAGCATATCAATCATTGGCATCAGATAATCAAAAAGGAATTGCCGGAGCACAAGAATCTCTTGAAAAATTAGGGCAAGAATGGCACCAAAAATATTCTAAAGATGTAGAATTGTTAAACAGCTATTTAGGAGAATATGAGGCTTTAGACTTCGAGAGCGACTCTTCAAATAATTCTGGAGAAAAAGCAGAAATAGTAAAAAAGGTAGAAGCATTACTTCCTCAATGTCTACAATATTGCGAAGTCTACAAAGAAGGATCTAGAAAACCAGGTTCGCACCAGATAGCAATGTTTGATCATCTAAAAAAGATTATTGCAGAAAACAAACCCACCACAGCTTTAAAAGCAAAAAGCCATGGCGAAGAAGAAGTAAGAACCGAGAAGCCTACTTCTGCAATACCAACCCATATGATAGGAAGGACTGCTGTAATTAAGGTATCGTCATCTAAGGAAGCTGATGCTATTCTTAGTGGAGAAACTACCATAATGACCTCAGATGGCCCACTAAAATTCAAAAAGGAATTATACCGGGAAAAACTTTCTATATTCAATGGAGATACGAAAGCATTGTTGGAAACGCTTAAGATTAATAAAGATAGTAATGCAGAAAAGAAACATCAGACCGTAACAAATCAACTAGATCCAACACTAGAAGTCGATAAACCCACTGATGAAACAACCGCAAATATTGAATTATATGATAACGAAACTGACGAGGAAGAGAAAGAAGAGGCTTTAAAAAAGACTACAAATGAAGATTTTGAAGCTCATTTTAAACATTTATTAGAATTCCACCCAGAAAAAGCCCTTAATTACGAAAAAAGAGCAGCCGATCATGGAGTTACTGCTGCGTTAACAAATCTTGGCACACGCCACTTTAATGCAAGAAATTTTGAAGAAGCTGCCAGACTTTTTAAATTAGCCGAAGGTTATCCGATAGCAAATAGATCTTTAGGAATGTCATATGTTCAAGGATGGGGAGTTCCCGTAGATCTTGCAGAAGCTGAAAGACTATTGCTTTCATGTCCAAAAGATGCAGATACTGAATATGGCCTGGGATGTGTATATTTTGAAAAAAGTCAATTAGAAAATAATAGAAGAGCAAAAAAATCACTTCTGGAGAAGGCAAAAGAACATTATCAATTATCCGCAAAGCAAGGTGATATAGCAGCTCACTTTCAATTATTCAAAATCTATAAAAAATTAAAGGATCATAAAAGCGCATTTGAAAGCCTTTTGGTTGCAGCAAATAACAATTACCAGCTATCATCATATCAAATAGGCTATTACTATTTAACAGGCAAAGGTACTCCTAAAAATATTGCGGAAGCAAAAAGATTTTTCAAATTATCTTTGGCAACAGCCGGTATAGAAGCCAGAATTAAGTTAGGAATCGCCAATTTGGAAGAAGGTGAAGAACAAAATTTCATGGAAGCCTATCACCATTTAAAAACGGCAATTGTTGAATATCCAGAGGGCAAAAAACCGGGAATATTATTAGAAATTACGACTAAGCCGGAAGATATTGAAAAGAAGTTTAGAGAAGCGAAAGAACAATGGAGTAAAAAGTTTCGTGAAGACATAGAATCATTAAATAGAATGCTTGCAACAGGCCAAGTTTCTGAAGAAATGAGGAAATTAAATCATGATTGTCAGAAATATATTACAATCTATAACAATAAGGAGCTCAAAAATTACAATAACTACCTCAGTCAACCAAATGAAAAGAGTTTAGAGACTCTGAAGAGTATAAAAAATCTACTCACGAAGAAAGAACCGGAGAACAAAGAAATAGAAAATAAAGAAAATGTAATAACCACTGAAAAATCCGCTGAATATCGCTTATGGGCGGCTTTAATGTTGGGTAGAAGGAACTTTGGTACGGAAGGAATTATTAACCCGAATGAAAGGACATATTCTCTAGGAAATTTAAAGACGGATGATAAGCAATTCTTCAAAGATGCGTTGCAGATTCTTTTGACAAAAAATAGCATGAAGATTGATGAATTCAGAGCTGAAATCGCCCAATGGGATGAAGAATTTGGAGAAAAGATCAACGATTTACTTGCAAAAGATTTACCTATAGAAGAAAGAAATGCCGCAATAAAAGAATTAGTTAAAAAAGATCCGTTAATTCAGGAAATCCGTCAGCAATTAACTGCTGCGAACCAAGATTCTAAGGAAGCAAAAGCACCTTCTAATCCTAAAGGCAAAGCTCCTATAGCCCCGATCAAATCAGCGCCAGAATGTTTTATTGACGCTGTATGTTGCGAAATTTTTCTGAATAAAGAAGCAACTAAAAACGCTTATGAAGCAGTAAAAAAAGCCCCACATCACAGAACTGATCCTGGTACAAAAGAAGCATTTTTGCAAAATAATCTCAAATATTCGATTTATCAAAATACTCGCGATTTTTATACAAAAAATTATCCAGATAAAGTCGCAGAATATGAGCAAAGTGTAGCCCGAGATATAGCCTATATCCAAAATGAGCTCAGCCCAGGTAAGTTAAAGGAATATGAAGAAGCTGCACAGGAAAAAGCAGAACAAGAAATCAGAAAAAAAGAAGCTCAAGAAAAAGCAGAAAGAGAAAGAAAAGACGCCAGAGAGAGAAAAACTAAAGAAAGACTAGAAAAAGAAAGGCTCGAAAAGGAAAGACTAGAAAAAGCAAGACTGGAAAAGGAAAGATTAGAAAATGAAAGACTGGAAAAAGAAAGACTAGAAAAGGAAAGATTAGAAAAAGAAAGACTCGAAAAAGAAAGACTGGAAAAAGAAAGACTAGAAAAGGAAAGATTAGAAAAAGAAAGATTAGAAAAAGAAAGACTCGAAAATGAAAGACTAGAAAAAGAAAGACTAGAAAATGAAAGACTAGAAAATGAAAGACTCGAAAATGAAAGACTGGAAAAGGAAAGATTAGAAAAAGAAAGACTAGAAAAAGAAAGACTAGAAAAAGAAAGACTAGAAAAAGAAAGAGTAGAACAGAAAGCTAGAGAAGATCAAGATCAAATACACAATAAAATTCATAACTACTGGCACTGCTCCAGCTTGGAAAGATCATTGGAATGCAATCACGCCATCCACGAATTATATCGAACTTTGACTAAACATCACTTTTTTGAAGCCTTCCCAGATGCGGTGATAGTTTTAAAGGGCAGTTCTTTATATCAATTTTATGTTGATACTCAATCGCAAGAAGAAATAGAAGTAAAAGATATAGATTTAGAAATTAAATGTGATTTAACCAAGGTTAATGACGGTAATTATTTATGGTTTCTTCGAGATCTATCTGAACAATTATCTTTGGAAGAAGCAACAAATCCTAAACCACCTACGATATGGAGAACTTCAATAACTGAAAATCTGCAGATTATTTTTAAGCATAATGATTTTAGTTTGCCTCTGGAAATAACTTTGCGAAATCAGACCCAAGAGATCATTCCAGATCATGATTGGGTTTGCGAGTTTGATAAGATAAGAGTTTTTATGACTGCGAAAGGATTTCATGTTGGCTCAACAGCGGGAAGTTTTGATGAATATTGGAATGAAATTAACACAATAACAACCACCAATGGCGAATATTCAATTAATATTAACAACCCAAGAATCAGCAAAAAAATTGCTGCTTATTATGAAAGGGGAATTTTGAGCAATGAAAATATTGTACATTTTATTCAAGATAATATTCACCACGAATGCGCCGGAAAAATAATAGATGAACTAGCAGGATACGAGGTGCTAGATGAGTCGGATCAGGCCAATTTGAGGCAACAATTATTTAATGCAAAGATTGCCTTTTTACAAACAAACTATGAAATGAGCCAGACTGCATATAATGACTGCCTAAACTATTACAGACAAAACCAGTCATTTATTCAACCGCAAACAGCTGAGCAACTAAGACAAATTGGTGTCAGATTAGGTAATCCCTATGATTTTGCACCACCGGCATATTCTGAATTCCAGAACCCGACTGAAAATAAATCGCAATATGTAATGCCAAGCTATCCGATACTGCAACCGGAAGCAAGTCTGACTATCCATATGCCGCAATATCCGCAAACTCAACAAGCTTATCAACAGCCAACATCTCAACAAGAGTTAGAACAACAAGGGCTACATCAGCAACAATTGGCAATGCAACAACAAATTTATCAACAGAGACAATTGGAACTTCAATATTTAGCAATGTCATCTGCTCTACCTGTCAATCCTGCAATGATTTCTTACGCCCAAAGAAGCGGTGGTCAACAACAGCAAGGAGCTCGTCGCTATGATAGAAAACCAAATCATCATGCTCCAAAAACCGCACCGCATCGCACAGAAGCGGAAAGAGCGGAAACAAAGACTCAAGCAGCTGGAAGAAGATTACCACATCATCAGGAAAACCCATCTTCAACACAACCTCGCAGACAACCTTCTTCCCAACCAAATGGAGTAAAATCTGCAGCAATGATCCAAAGGCAACAAAATACGCTTTAATCTCCCTGCAAGGCAGAACTTTGAATCATTCGTTGCAAAATAAAATCTAAAAAGCTACCTAGTTTTGAATAGAGGTTCTAGTATCTCCTACTCCAAAATTAGAATTTTCAGCATCGGAAATTGAAAGCATCGGGAAGCCGGAGTTTTTTAGATTGATGATTAGGTTTTGTTCGATTTTTCGCGCTTCGCTTTTGCCGGAATTTATGGCGATGTAGAAGAAATCGCAATTGATTCCGAATTTGTTTCGGTGCGCGGAGACTCGAGCTAGGAAATTGTCAGTTTCGCCGGCGTAGAAGAAATTATTCGCGGTGCGCAAAATATAAACAATGCTATGGCCGATATCTTCTAAAGGTGGAGTTTCGGATTCGGTTAAGGTTTTGATTTTTGTGGTTTTACTTTTGGCAGTTTCAGCTAGAATTTCTTTTATTTGATCATCCGAATTTTTGTTATTTGCAAAATTTTCCTGCACATTTTTCCCGTAATTTGACAGCGCAAATTGATCGTAACCTTCCGCAATTGCTTGCGCGCGGGCGATTATTTCTGCTTCGACACCAATTTTTTCAGCAGTATAAAAAGCGGAAGAATTTAAATCTACACCTTCAACAGCTTGATAGCTTGGAATTTCGCCATCGCAATGCATTTTAATCAATTTTATTCCATCCAATTTCACTTGCGGATTGACGAAAATTTCGTGCCAATGTGTGGCAAAAATTGAACGAATTTGGCGTGCAGCTAAATGCTCTAAAACGCTGGCAGCAATAGCGTGGCCAGCTTTGGATTCTGTACCTTTTCCGAGTTCGTCAATTAGTAAAAAACTTTTGTTTGAAGCATCGCGTAACGCAACTTTTATGTCTGTCATTTCAACGGCGAAGGCTGATAAACCTGCTTCGGGATCATCAGAAGCGCCAGTTCGGATAAACCAACCGTCGATTTCTTGCGCAATATTAATTTTTCGCGCCGGAAACATAAAACCGCACGAACTTAAGAGAGTCGCAGCTGCGAGCGATCTGATCAAAGTCGATTTTCCCGACATATTATGTCCAGTCAGCAAACAGGCGCCATCAAACTCCAACGAATTGGTCACTGCCTGATCAGATTTCATCCAATATGGAAAAAAATTCTCTAGAGAAATTGCATTCGAGCCAGATTTTTCGCTCACAAAATTCACCGTCCAATTTTTCGGCTGACATTCTTTGATATGCAAATAAAGCGTTTTGACTAAATTAGAAAAGGTCGCGAGGTGAATGATTGGCAGGCAATGTGGCGCTAATTCTTTCGAGACTTTTTTCAGAATTTGTTTGATCGAATCATAAGTTTTGGCGGCGATGGCTTTATATTCTTGCAGCGCGGTTTCAGCTTCTTTCGTCGTCCAGCGATCCTTGACTTCTTTGCCGTAACGATCGAGCGGACGAATTAATTGATGTTGTTCGATCATCGCCGAATTGACACTGCCCAACAGCCAAATCGCGTCATTGTGAATATCGTAAGTCAGCGCCGGTTTGCGCGTTTTTTTGCCTTTTTCATCTTTGTGAGATTTGATAATTGGGAATAATTCTTGCGTCAAAATTTCCTCGTAATTTTTGGCGAATTTTTCGGCAGCTTCATATAAATCAGCAATTTCCGCCGAAGAATTGCGCGAAATTCTGCCACGAAATTCTTCTTCGATACGCTCAAATAAAATCGCCGGAATTAATTCGCTGCTCGGAATATAAGCGTAATCTTCATCGCGCGGCAAAATCGGCGCTAAAATCTCGATAATTTTTTTGCTGGTTTTCTCCAAAATCTCCGCTTCAGCTTTGATCGCAGAAATATAGGAAACGATTTCCAAACTATTAGCGATAAAATTTTTCGACAAATTCTGCTGGCAATTCAGAAAAATTTCGGCGAGACAAAATAAATCCTTCAAAATTTCGGGATGCGCCTCGCTTTTATTGAGTGTTTTGATATAACGCACTGGATTAGAAACGATCAGAATCGGCAATTTTCCGCCGCCATCACGCAGCTCCAAAATTGTGCGGCGCAAACTATCAGCATAATTTTTTGGCGCTGGATTTAGGAGCAGATTGCGAATAATATATTTGCAAGTCGCCGGACTTCCTTTCGGCAACATTAACGCGACTAGATCAGGAATTCCGCGGCGCGGAAGGATTCCGATTTGTTCGGCAGTATGTTGATAAAGTGGCAAAGGCGAATCTTGTACATTTAGCTTTTCCGTTTTCAAAAAGGCAATCTCAGCATCTAAATCCAAATCGATTTTAATTAATTCTTCCATTCTTTTCGGAAAAGCACGCGAGGAATAGCCGGAAATTTTTACCAGATTTTGGAATTTCAAATTCGCTGCATCGAGCAAAGATTTCGGCGTTTTTTCGTGCAAAAAAATCCGATTCATGCGCCCAGAATATTTATGAAGACGAATGATCGCGGCCTCTTCAGTTAATCCTTCAAGAACTAAAGAAGTGCGTAAATCCGGATTAATTTCAACTAATTTTATGCCTTTGCTATTCGCCGCAATTCCAAATTCCGGCGGCGCTTCGGGAAAACAAATATTGGCTTTGTGGCTCATGGCCAAACCATAAGTATATGTTGGGGAAGATGGAGTTATGATCTCGGAAATGAAGCGGATTTTGCGGCCTTTTTTGTGCAAATCATCAGCTTGTTCGCAAACGACAATAGAAAATCCAGCTTGCGTTAAATCATCCAAAACCGATTGAATATTAGCCAGCGGCATTCCGGCGCGCGGGCCTTTGCGACCCATTCTGTTAATTCCGCAATATTCGACCAAAAACACCGAATCAATGCCCCAAGTTTCATAAAATTCGCCGATCTGAATCAGCGCGATTTTTTCCGGATGCTTTTTTTTGATGCGTAACAGGAAATCAATATTGGAATCTTTTTTGCCGTCACCATGTTTGAAACCTTTCCAAAATGCTTTGTTGCCATCGCCAATTCCAAGCATAGCGCCAATTTCCAGATCCTGCGCCATTCGAATCGCAACCGGATGCGACAAATTCTCCAATTTCGCGCTCCAAAATGGCGAGCTAATAAATAATTCCTGAGGAAGCTTTTCCGTCACCCTACAATAAATCCAAAGTTAATAAAGATTTTGCGGGCTAGAAAATGTGGCGTGGAAGATAATTGCGGGAATTAACTTAAGATATTTTTAGTAGGATTGTCAATTAATTTTACCAATTGACTTAAATTCATCATTTTATAGGATCCAGTTTTTTTACTAATAATTAAATAAAGCCCATGACTAGAGATTATAATAAAGAACAATGGAAAAGAGATAAACAAGATAGGTTAGATACCGATCTTCGAGAAGCAGCCGGATCTTATATTGATAATCCTAAAAAAGTTAATGCACTTTTAACACAAAAAACAGAGCATGGATTGAAACCTCAACTTAACTTTCCAACCAATGCTCTTCCTCTGATTGAAGCCGTAAAAGCTGATAATCCAAAAACCGTTAGAGTTTTATTGGATCATGGAGCTTGGATTTGGCAAGAAGACTTTACAAGAATGAATTCCCTTGAATATGCTGTAAGAGAAGATAATGCGGAAATTCTTTTTATGCTTTTAGATGAAGATAAAAAAATCGAAGAAAAAGTGAATCCGAATTCTCACCTTAAGCATCTTAGAACTACCTTTCGTCAGGCTTCCTATTATGGTAGAACTACGCTTATGTTAAAACTTTTGGACAGAAGTTTGAGTTCGAAAGATCCTCAAGAGCTAAATCTAGCTCTTTCATATGCGGCTGCTTATGGCCAAACAGAAACTATGCAAACTCTTTTACAAAAAGGCGCTACTGATATAGATAATGCGCTAGCTTACGCTACACAGAGAGGTCAAAAACAAGCCGTTGAACAACTTTTAAACGCAGGAGCTAATCCTAATAATAGCAATGCTTTAGAATCAGCTATTACCGGGAAAGATAATGTTCATAATGTTTCGGGTGTAAAAAGTTTAGCGTTTAAAGTAAATAATAAATTGAATGCTCCGCTTAATAATGTTGCTAACAGGGCGGAAATAGTTGCTTTATTGATTCAACACGGGGCAAAACTTACCGAGAATGATAAAAAGGCTTTAATTAGCGCCAATGAACCGCGTTATGTTCAGGCTTTATCAACTCCGGTTAATGAAAAAGCTGTAGATCAAAAACCTAACTCTGCAGCAGTTTCCCCAGAACAAGAATTAGAAAATAAAGAAGAGAAAAAAGAGCAGAATGTAAAATATTCCGCAGCGGTAGATTTCCAAGAATATCGTCTAAAATCTCAGGCTCAAAAAGATAAGAAGCAAAACCGAAGAAAGTTACATGAAGAATTTATAAAAGCCGCCAGCGAAGGTCGAACAGCAGATGTTATAAGACTTCTGGAAGAAGAAGGAGCTTAAATTAATACCAGATATAAGTCTGAAGATGCAGCTCTGAGTGCTGCTACCAAAGGTGCTCACAAAGAAACAGTTGAGGCTTTATTGGAGAGAGGTGCTGATATTACTCAAGATCGCAAACGAATAACAGCTATTGAAATTGCTGCTGAAGAAGGTAATACCGATATCGTTTTTACGATTTTCAACAAAACAAATGATCAAAATCGTCAATCGCAATTCGATAAGGCATTTTACGCTGCATCAACAAACGGTCATCTTGATATTACTCTAAAACTTGTAGAAAAATCTAATGATCAAGTAACTGCAATTGTTGAGGCCTATCATAATGCTCATCGTAATGGAAAAATTGAATGCGCTTTCGCACTTTTGGAGAAACTACCTCAATCTTATAATCGTCAAACATTACTTGATAAAGGCCTAGCTTATGCTGCTGAGCATAATCAAACTAAAGATATCTTAAAGTTTTTACAAGCTGGAGCAAATATCGAATATCACGATAAAAATGGAATGACACCATTATTATTAGCCGCAGAACATGGCGGGAATGACGCTATTGCGACTTTAATAGATCAAAAAGCTAATGTTAAAGCTGTAAATAACAAAGGTGAGAATGCACTACATCTGGCCGCTGCAGAAAACTATCCTAAAACTGTTGTAGCTCTTTTAGAATCTGGTAAATTTGATGTTAATCAAAAAGATCATGATGGAGATACAGCGTTACATTTAGTTATTATTCGTACCAGCTTTTTAGATATATATTCAAACGAAGAATTTTCCTCCACTGAAAATAAGAAGATTGAGGAGGAGCAATTTAGGGAGCAAATTAGTAAAAGATCCAGCATCATTTCTGCTCTTTTAAAACATGGAGCCTTTGTTGATGAAGTTAATTCGAGAGACAAAACACCTCTTGCTCTTTCTGATCCTAAAAAAAATTATGGAGAAACTGCTTATAGGAAGGCTTTTCAAAATTATCTGCATCAAAAGAAAAATAACGCTGAGGAAACAAAAGCTGCTTCACCATCTCAAGAAGAGCCAAAGGCCGAAGTGAAAAAAGCCGAGGAAAAACCCGTCAAACAATCTACATCTGCTGCTAGAGAACTTACAAATTATGGTTTAGCTGATGAGGATATACCTTCCAGCATGAGTTCGAGCAGTTCGCAACCTCCTGCAATATTACATAATGCTAATTCTGAAACTCCTACAACATCACCAAAATCACAGAATTATGCACCATTATCAACAAAAACAGTTAGTAGAAATTGCTAAAAATTTGGTAAATTATAACCGTTCTTAAATAGCATAAGTTAGGAATTGAAATCCTAATTAGAATAGGTATTGCGCGAGTTTTTTATGATTAATAATGACATAAAATAAAGAAAAAAAATTACTTTTTGGGTTGGAAGAATCTATAAATTAGTTACGAAACTTCCCGATTAATAATTAATTTCCTCACTTATTTTGTCTCCAAAAAGAATTTCCGCTTCCAAACAAATGTTCGATCGTTTTTCGCGACGCAAAAATTGGCGGCGCTTTGTCGGGATTTCTTATTTGGCGCTTTATTCGGCTTATTTAATTTGGCGTTGCACTATTGTAAATACTGATTCGATCGTGTTGTCGATCGTTTATTTAATCGCCGAAACTTTTGGATTAATTTTAGCTTTCAGCATAATTTTGAAATCTTGGAGTTATAATCATCGTGCGCCCAAACCCTTGATTTACGGGCTTTCAGTCGATGTTTTTATTACGACTTACAAAGAACCGCTACACATAATCAAACGCACTGTAATTGCGGCGAAAGAAATCGAATATCCACATAAAACTTGGATTTTGGACGATGGCAAAAATCCTGAATTAAAGAAATTCGCAGAAGAAATCGGCGTAAATTATTTGGCGCGAGAACAAAATTTAAATGCCAAAGCCGGAAATTTAAATTACGGTTTGCAGCACAGCAGCGGCGATTTCGTTCTGGTTTTCGATGCCGATCACATCGCTTTACCACACGCTTTAAATATCACGCTCGGATTTTTCGCCGATGAAAAAATTTCCCTCGTACAAACGCCGCAGGATTATTACAACACCACAGCTTTCCAATATATGAATTGCAAAAAAACCGGCGCGATTTGGACGGATCAATCGTTTTTTTATAATGTCTCCGAGCCTTGCTACGATTCGCTCAACAATACTTCCTGCGTCGGAACCGGCGTAATTTATCGGCGCAAAGTTTTAGAGGAAATCGGCGGAATTCCAACCGCGACAATCACTGAAGACACGCACACTTCGCTCAAAATGAACAAACTCGGCTATCACACGGTTTACATCAACGAAGCGATTGCGTACGGAATTGCCTCGTCCGATCTTTCCGAATATTACAAAACACGCCGGCGTTGGGGTCACGGCAATATTCATGCCATAAAAGAGGAGAAAATTTTGACTTGTAAAGGCCTGACTTTGCGCCAACGCTTAATGCATCTTTCGCCGCTTTTTAATTGCCTTGAAGGCTGGCAGCAATTGCTTTTGCTCAATATTCCGGTTTGCACTTTGATTTTCGGTCTCGCACCGTTTCAAATTTCGATTTTCAATGTTTTGATTACTTTTTTCTTCCCGTTCGTCAGTTACATTATGCTGCAAGAAATCGGCTGCGGCTTTTCGCGACTTTGGACAAACGAGATTTTTTCAATAATCCGCTGGCCGATTCATTTGCGCGTCAGCGAAGCTTGGTTTGGCCGCAAATTAGTTTGGTCAAGTTCGATGAAAAATATAAAAGGCAAAGTGAATTATCGTTTGATGTTGCCGCAGCTCACGGTTTTGGCGCTCAGCATCACTTCTTTGATCGTCGCTTTTTTCACTTTGCAGCAAAAAGGTTTCAAAACCGGCCCGCTTTTTTCTTATTTGAAAGGCAAATTTCTCGGAATTCCACAAACTGCCGATATTCATCATGTGATGGCGTCCGGATACACGGCTGATCTGGTTTTGGTCGCTGGAATGTGGGTGGTTTATAATATTATTCGCACGATTTACTTCGTTTATAAAGTCATTCACGATAGCAAAAATAGCCACGAATTTTACCGTTTCCAAACGCCGTTTCCGCTGACGACGAGCGCCAAAAACCACGGTTATGTTTTAGAAATTTCCGAAGAATGGCTGAAATTTATTGATTATGATTTGGATTATGGAACGCACAAAATCGGCGAAAAACGCGCAATTCAAATTCATCTTCCGGCCAAAATTCTGACGCTACAAATCATCATAAAAGACATTTCCGGCAATATTTTTTCCGCTGAAATTATTCGCGATGAAACGCAAGACGATTTAGTGCGCGCACTTTATTCCGTTGATTGGCACCGCGAATTTCGCAGTCGCAACGCTTATTTCATCACACCGTCCGATTTTATTTTGAAAATTCTGACTCTAAAATCACCAAATCCGCAAAAATATAAAGAATGGAATAGTTTCCTTTACAACGGCAAACCGTCAGTTATCGCCGATTTCAAAAAGGAAAATGGCGCGACAATTATCGTTTTCGAAGAATTAAAAATCGGCCAAGAATTATCCGGCGCGCGAATCGGACTCAACTTCGCCCGAAATGTAACATTAAAAATCAGCGCCGAAGAAAATTTATCATCATTAGTTGAAAAAGGTTTGGATGGTGCTATTGTCAGGCGTTATTCTGTCACTCAAAATTATTCCTAAAATGTCAAAATTAGCTTCGCTTTCAATTAAAAATTCGCCGATCACAATTCCAAATCCGATTTTAAATCTCAATTCCTCACGCGCCGAGATTTTGGATTATTTTCAAACCGGCTGGAATTTGACTGAAACAATATTTAGCGGATTAAAAAATGACGAGGCGTTTTATTTGCGTCCGTACCACAAATTGCGCCATCCGCTGATTTTTTATTTTGCGCATGTTTCGACTTTTTATATCAATAAATTGCGCGTTGTCGGATTGATCGAAAAGCCGCTAAACCCTGAATTTGAAGCGTTATTTGAAGTTGGCGTTGATGAAATGCGTTGGGATGATTTGCATGAAAGCGATCAAAAAATTTGGCCGAAAGTTAATGAAGTTCGCGAATATCGCCGCCAAACTTACGAAATTGTTTGCGATTTAATTAAAAATCATCCGCTTTTTGAGAAATTGCCGATCACGCAAGAATCCAAGCTCTGGGCGCTTGTAATGGCTTTTGAACATGAAAGGATTCACCTGGAAACTTCCAGTGTTTTGATGCGCGAATTGCCGATTGATTTGGTGCAAAAACCCCAAAATTGGCCGGAATTTTATGATTTAAATTCGGATAAGATTCTTAAAAACGAAATGATTTCGGTTGCTGAAACCACAATCGATCTGGGCAAACCACATAATTTTCCAACTTTCGGCTGGGATAATGAATATGGTTACGAAACGCACAAAAACGGCGAATTTAGAGCAGCGAAATTCCTCACCAGCAATCGCGAATTTTTGGAATTCGTCAAAGATGGTGGCTACACCAAAGAAGAATTTTGGTCGAAAGACGGCTGGAATTGGCGCAATTTCCGCAATGTAAAACATCCAGTTTTCTGGGTAAAAAACGCACCTTCTGGACTTCACGAATATAATTTGCGCACGATTTTTGAAATCATCGAAATACAATGGAATTGGCCGGTTTGCGTTAATTTTTACGAAGCGAAAGCTTATTGCAATTGGCTCGGCAGCCGCGATGGCAAAAATTACAGCTTGCCAACTGAAATCGAACATCACGCTTTACGGGATGAAAAAACCAACGATTATAATTTAAATTTATGCAGCGGATCAGAAAGTTCCGTCGATGCTTTTGCCCAGAATGCAAAAGGTTTCCACGATGTTTTTGGGAATGTTTGGCAATGGTGGCTCATCCAGCTCAAATTCTGTAACTCGATAATTCATAAATGATCTTCATTTAAACTGTGAAGATCATTTATAAATATAAATTTGCAAAATAATTCAAAGCCAAAAATAATAATCAGCGCCACAAAATAATTTAAAAAATCTATTGGAGGTGAAGAATGATTATAGTAATTTCCATCGCAAAAATTATCTTCGCGGCTTTAATTATTACTTTCGCTTCTTGGCTTTCGGGCAAAAATC
>Ga0207104_1003_pt1 | contig 69020 bp, 63 predicted proteins | sample Alteio_BWMinHeat_79_FD_153538 | JGI IMG/M metagenome (GOLD analysis project Ga0207104, IMG submission 153538) | Enriched cells from forest soil in Barre Woods Harvard Forest LTER site, Petersham, Massachusetts, United States -... | ecosystem: Environmental > Terrestrial > Soil > Temperate forest >...
TTTACGTCAAAAAGTCATTGCAAATTGGGTGGGCAGAGAAGTGGTGAATGAAGCGCGGTTACAATTAATTACCCTACCCACGGCGCCCAATACGTTAGATCTGGAAAAAGAAATGCTTGGAGAAACCTGGCAAGTCAAAGGCTCACTCGTTCCCACACCAAATCCAAAAATTCAAAAAATTGAAGTCAGTGTTTATCAACATGAAAATAAATTCAGTGAATTAAAGAGTTATTGGTATGCGCAATAACCTCGGATTTACTTTGCTTGAAATATTGATCGCGCTTTCTATTTTCACCATTGTATCGATCATGATGACAGGAACGTTGCATACCGCCATCAATAGCCAGACCATCACGGCAAAAAATGCCGAAAAATTAACAAAAATACAACTCAGTTTATTATTAATGTCGCGCGATTTCGAGCAGGTCATCGATCGACCGGTTATCAACGCGAAAAATATGAGTGAAGGTGCATTGGTCGGAACTCCCCGCATGGTCACTTTTACGCATAGCGGGTGGGCAAATCCCGGAGGAATTGCTCCTCGCGCGACTTTGCAACGCATGCAATATTCCATAGAAAATCACCGATTGATCCGATCCATCTGGCCCGTGCTGGACCAAACCGCCAAAACAGAACCGATTCCCCGCGTTTTATACGATAAAATAAGTAATTTGCGGTTTGAATATTTAGATGATAAAGGCAAATTTCAAAATAATTGGCCAACAGAAAATGCGCCCACAGCTCTACCCGTTGCAATTCGTGTTACCCTCATTCTAGAAAATTGGGGTAAAATAACCCAAATTTACCTTTTAAAAGGACAAAATGTACCAAAATCCTCATAAACAACAAGGGGCTGCCATTATTGTTGCGCTTTTTGTTGTAAGTATCGTTGCCATTTCTGCCGTGCTCATGTTGGAACGCTTTTCGAAAGATCTGCGAAGCACTGAGCTGATTCACACCGCCAGCAATGCGGAATTATTAGCGGCAGGTTCTGTTGCATGGGCGATGGAACAATTGAACGAGAATTGGAAAAAGCAAAAACCAGGACAAATCGTTGATGCCACTCCCATCACTTCACCTGAAAATACGATGGATAATGCAACGATTAGTAGTACGATTGAGGCGGCCGATGGAAATTTCAATATTAATAACATAGCCAATCCAGAATATGAGGAAAATTTCATTCGGTTGATTCAAATAGTGCAACCGGAAATGACGGAAGAAAAAGCGAAAAATATCTCAACTGCCGTTAAAAATTGGATTGCAACAGGATCGGGGAATCTCGATGAATATTATTCAAAACAAAACCCGCCTTACCGTGAAGCGCATCGCGCCATGACAAACATCAGTGAATTACGTTTAGTGAAAGGGGTCACGAGAGAAATTTATATGGCATTATTTCCCTATATTTTTGCACTACCGGAGATTACGGTGATGAACGTGAATAATGCCCCACTTCCTGTTTTAATGTCGTTAAGTCCTTCCATGACCAAAGCATCCGCTGAAACCATTAGGAAAAGCACGCCTTTTCAAGATGTGGCGAAGTTCATGGAGTTAGACGTGGTTAAAAACAACAATATTTCAAAGGAAAAAATAGGGATTATAAGCAACTATTTTTTGGTAAAAACGCGTGTTAAAGTAAATGATCATGAAACCGTTTTATTTACCTTAATTCATCGTGAAATCAAAGATAAGAAACCTATCGAAACGGTATTATGGCAAAGTAAGGGATTGCAATGACCTCAAAAATATTGCTTTATTTACACAGTAATGACAACACTATCATCAGTTGGATCAAAACAGATAGCGACGATATCGTCCAGGAAGAACGTCATCGCGTCCCCATCACCGATTTAGCAACCCTCGCAAAAGATAGTGTGGTGACTGTCATTGTGCCTGGTGAAGAAGTACTCGTCACTTCCATCGATTTACCGAAAATGCAACGTTCAAAATTAAGAGAAGCGGTTCCCTTCGCGCTTGAAGAAAAACTTATTTCTGATGTGAACGAATTACATTTTGCGATTGGAGAAAGTGAAGTAGGCGAATCAACGCCTGTGGTCGTTGTCAAAAAACAAAAAATGGAAACTTGGTTACATACCATTCGTGAAGCAGGATTGTCACCAACCGCTTTTATACCTTCCATTTTCGCCATTCCTGATCCATGGCATGTTTGTCTCGACAAAAAAATTGCGATTGTCCGTACGCATCGCTATAGTGGTTTTGCCTGCGATTTATATAATTTACAAACGCTACTAGCGCTCGAATTAAAAAAACAATCGACGAAACCGGAATGCGTGCATCTTCATTGTTTCGAAGATGCGGAGATTAAATTAGATTTCGATTCAGTTTCTGTCAAAGAAATGAAAAGTAATAAAAATATATTAACCTGCATGCAAAAATGGTTAATGACATATCCACGTATTGATTTATTACAAGGTGAATATGAGATCAAAGAAAAAACAAATTTTTCTAAAAAAATCCTGGACCCTCACTTCCCTTTTAGCCATTGCGTGGATTGCAATTTTATTTTTCAATCAAATTTCTTCATATGTTATGCTTCATCATGCGGTAAAAAATAGCGATCAAGAAATTGCAACCATTTATAAAAAACATTTTCCAAACGCGACAGATATTGTAGCGCCACGCGATCGCATGAATAGTCAATTACAACTATTGACGCAGCAGTCTTCAAAAAATTTATTTTTTTCATTGTTAGTCGATATTGGAGATGCGTTACAACAAATTTCTGGGATTGAGCTCGACAATATTGATTATCGTGATCATCGTTTTTCATTACAAATATACACAAAAAATTTCGATGATCTAGAACATTTTGTCAAAATATTCGCGGAAAAAAGCCTCATGGTCAAACAACAAAATGCCAATATGTCAGGATCGATGGTAAAAGCAAATGTCTTAATCGGGGCAAAAACATGATAAAAGAATATTGGTTTCAATTAGCTACTCGTGAAAAACAAACTATCATGATAGGTGGGTTTTTCGCATTCCTATTTTTATTTTATTTTTTGATATGGTCTCCGTTTACATCTAAAGTTGAGAATTTAAAAAATACCGCGAGTAGTAATGCCGTTTTGCTAAAAGAAATGCAAGAGATCGATCAGAAAATAAATTTTCTTCAAAAAAATAGTATTAGCACGCATGGTTCCTCTTTAAGTATTTTACAAAATGCCATTCAACAAAGTAGCGTTGCAAAAAACCTTACTGATATGCAACAAAAAGAAAAAGATTCCGTGCAGCTATATTTTAAAGAAGTTGACTTTGATCAGCTTATCACGTGGCTTATCAACAATTCTTCTGAAGGATGGACAATTTCAGAATTTTCAACTACGAAGACCAGTAAACCGGGGATGGTTTCGGCAAGATTTCAATTAAGGCTTTGAAGTTTATGGCATTATTAAAATTAGTTTATTACGCTTGTCATCCTGCGTTACACAAAGTAGCGGAACCCGTGACCATTTTTGACGAAGCACTCGCAACCTTAGTCAAAGATATGTATGAAACCATGTACCATGAAAACGGCGTGGGGCTTGCCGCACCGCAAGTTGGTATTACAAAACGTATCGCGACGATTGATGTGTCTGAAGAACGGAATAAACCTTTTGTGATTATTAACCCCGAAATTATTGAACGAAGCGGCGAGGCGCTCATGGAAGCCGGCTGTCTTTCCGTCCCTGGGACTTACGATAAAGTCCCCCGCGCAACTTATGTCAAAGTACGCGCGCAAGATGAGAAAGGTAATTTTTTTGAAATAGAAGGTGAGGGATTGTTAGGACATTGTCTTCAACATGAAATCGATCATTTAAACGGAAAATTATATATTGATTATTTATCTCCATTGAAAAAAAGAATGCTGTTGAAGAAGATGGAGAAGTTTTTGAAGAAGTAAGGTATCAAAGTAAAAATAAAATGCCTAACAAAACTTGTCATTCCCGCCCCCACCGTCGTCCCGCGGCTTGTCCGCGGGATCCAGAGCAACATCAATGCAGTTCTGGATCCCGCGGACAAGCCGCGGGACGACGAGGTTTTCCATTTATTTTTTCACCATCAAAACCTTCTCCTCCTCTGCATCAACCTCTTCAGGAATAGGTTGCTGAAACACATGTCGAACTTTTGAGAGCCAAGAGGATTGCATCGTGGGTGTTTGTTTATCTAATAAATAATTCTGAATAAGCGCGATGCATTCAGCGCGGCGTTTTGATAAATCAAAAGTTTTCGTCAAATAATTTTCAAAATTTAAATCTACTTTTTCACAATTTGGTTTTTGTTGAATTAAAAATAGAACGGTCTCAATATGCCCATATTCCGCAGCGACCCTAAAAATTCTAGGCATTTCAATATTATTCACGTTCGCATTATGTTGAAGAAGCGTACGAACCATCGCTAAATTTCCAATTTTTGCTGCCCAATATAATGGAGGAAGTTCGCATCCAGACAGCAAACCATACTGATACTCGGAAACGGCTTGATTAGGATTTGCTTTCGCTTCTAATAACGTTTGCACGATCTCTATTTCCGATTTTTGAATCGCTGCAAAAAGCGCCGTGCCTAATCTCGATTTTTTATTGACGATTGCTTTCGCATCCAAAAGCAATTTTACCGTTGCAAGACCACCTGTTTGCACTGCAACATGCAGGGCATTATCATAAGATCTTTCAAAATTAACATCCACATTCACTCGAATGAGTTGGTCCACTAATTCTGGATCATTTAACTTAGCAGCAAAATATAATAATTCTTCCACTTGCGTTTTTTTAAGAAATATCACTCGCGTCAACAATGTGCGAATAAGCTCAATATTATTTGAATGCATGGCACAATCTACCGCGAATCGAAAAATATTATCCGCACAATCTTTCAATAGTGTTAGCGTGAATTCATTTAATTTATATAAAATGACATGATGAATTAAATCGTGTTTATGCATGGGATAATTTTTTAAAAACAAATTCATTAAATCGAATTTTTTCCGAGAAGCCAGCAAGCGACACAATTCAGAAACATCTCTTATCGTCACGAGATTTTCTAGCAATAACTCAATTGCGATAAAATTTTCTTTTTCCACCGCAATTTGTAAAGGAGTGAAATAAGGTGTGCCATAACTCATATTCGCATTGGCTCGAATTAAGAGTTTAATAACATTCGGATCTCCCTTTAAAACTGCAGTCATTGACACGCTATTATGTTGTAAATCATGATCATTAGGATCGACATTTGCCTCAATTAATAATTGCGCGCATTCATAATCTTCATCTTCAACACAAATCATCAGTGGAGATTTGCCATGATAATTTTTAGCGTTTAATGTATCAGCCTGCAATTTCGGCAAAAGTAATTTTAATTTTTCGGCGCGAGAAATTTGATTTTTTTCCTCTATCGTCTCAAATAATAATTTTTCTTGTTTAGTGAGTGGCATAAAAAATCCTTTTTTTATTTTACTTTTAATCGCTGTAATGGAATATATTCAATTTCTTTTTCATCCAACATTTTTTGTTTTTGCATAAATAAAGAATCAATGAATGTCACTTTAGTGGATGGTTGCACTTTTACCGAATTGAAAATACTCATACATTCTGCGAATTGCAATACATTGGTATTTTTAGATGGTTTAAAGTCTTCTGATACTTGTTTTAAATCTACCTTTGCCTCAATCAAATATTCAAGACAATCAACGCGACCTAATTCAATGGCTTTTTTGATAGACTTTTCTACTCTTGGATAATCAATATTCGCTTTATATTCCACTAATAATTTCATCATGGGAAGATTATTTCGCATCATCGCAATATGCAAAGGAATGATATCCTCCATTATACCAAGGCCTTCTCCGCATAATAATAACATTTCATTACGTAACCCATTTTCATAATTAGGATTCGCTTTATGCTCTAATAATAATTTCGCTCCATCCAGATTATTGATGCTTATCGCTACAATTAAAGGCATCTTATCTGCAACCTCTAAGTTAGGATCGGCTTTAGCTTCGAGTAACGAACGAATACATGATATTTCTTTTGCTTGAATGGCAGCATACAAAGCGGTTTTACCAATATACTTTGTGTTCACATCCGCTTTGATATCCAATAATTTTTTTAAAGCAAAATGAGATTTTTTTTCTGCCGCATACACTAATAATTCGTTCATACCTAACATTTGTAATTTGCGACGAGAAACGCTTTTTATATAACTAATGCAATTTTCTTTAATCGCCGCTTTCAACAAATACATTTCGTCTTCGAGGACGAGAGGGAGATGTTCTCTAATTTTTAGAATCACATTAAAATGTGATCCGCGCAATGCATACTCTATACCACGGTCTAAAATATCTGACGATATACGATGAATAAATCGATTGACGATATCAATATCGCCATAATAAGCTGCGCCTTCGAAAATTCTTTCTATGAAAAGATGACTATTATATTTTTCTAATAAGTTAATCAACTCATAAGCTTTAGTTTCGAAAATAAAATGAATTAAGTCATGGATAATTGTAATCTTCACCTTTTTTTCTAGTAATTTTGTTGCTATTCCAAAATTTTTGCAATGAATTGCCATTTCCCATACATTGATATCATCTTCTTTATTCGCATAATTTGTTTTCGCATTGATATCTGCGCCTGCTTGAATAAGAAATCCTGCACATTCGTGGTAATTTTCTTTGATCGCGAGCATCAGCACGTTATACCCATAAATATTTTTGGCGTTTACATCTGCATTGGCTTTCACTAATAATCTTACGGCTGCCATATCATTTTTTAGAACCGCGATCCAAAGCGGTGAATGCCCGCGTCGATTTTTGCAATTGATATCATCTTCTTCGGTTAATTCGTTAATGATTGCGGTGAGTTTTTCTACGCGGGTTTCTTCTTCTTTCATTTCGAGGACGGCAAAAAGTTTTTCTTCATTTTCCTGAAGTGGCATACGTTCTTCCTTAAAGTTTTTTTTATGAAAATGAAAGACTATATTAGTTTTTCTTTCTTGTCATCTGTGCTTCTTTATAATCTGTCATGCCAGCATGTTTTTATGCCACCTTTAAGCATGCTGGCATGACAGTTTTGTTAGGTAAGTGCTGTTATTTACTCCCGCATTTTGAAAGCGGGAGCGAGATGATATTTGTTAACGGTTGCCAGGGCCCATACTAGGACTTTCAAACTGTTCTGGGGTTGGTGCATCAGTAGGGTTAGGTTTGCTAAACATTGTGCTTGGGATGACTATAGTAGTATGAGTTGGCTTTGTCTCAGTGGTTTCAGTCTTAGCCTCTGGAGCAATCGGCTTTTTCTCTGTGGCTACAACCTTATCTTCTGGAGGACACGAAGATAAAGCTTGCACTATACAATATCCAAGACCGACAACTATGGCGAATCCCACGCCACCTGCTATGAAAGCTGCTCCACCGACCCCTGCTGGGATAACGGTTTCATACAAAGGTATATTATCTTTTACCATTGCATCTCCAAGCGCATTACCTGCCATAGCTAACAGAACACCTAAACCTGCAGTTGTTTTGGTTGTATGTTTTGAATCGGAACATCCACCCATCGCACCAACAATCGCGCCTATTACTGCATTACCAGCCGCACTTTGATTAATCGTTGACATTGCATAACCAACGTGACCCGCTGTTTGCATTATTTTGACACCGACTGAAGTTACAATAACACCACTCGCAGCATAACCTCCGCCCGTTAAACCCATTCTTGCTAACATTCTACCTATACTCACAGGGATAACTCCTCTTTTTGTTAATAAAAATAAATACATAGAACATACAAAATAAAACGGGGGTATCATAACGGTATTTCATTTGAAATGCAGTAAAAATTTTATTGCGGGGAGGTCATCCTGAACGAAGTGAAGGATCGGTTTAATTCATCACCATATTATGGAAGTAAACTGATCCTTCACTTCGTTCAGGATGACAAAGCCTCTACATGCAACAACGCCTTTACAAAGGGGACTTTCTCAGTCCAAAAACCGCTTCACCACACCCTCATACGCATCAATACGACGATCGCGTAAAAATGGCCAGCCGCGGCGGACTGTCTCTGTGCGGTCTTTGTGAATGGTTGCCAGTAACACTTCGGCTTTTTCCTGACTCGCTTCCGCTAAGAATTCACCCTGCGGCCCGGTGATAAAACTTGAACCCCAGAATTGTAAACCGCGCTCTGATCCCGGTTCTGCAGATTCAAACCCCACACGATTACACACCACCACTGGTAAACCATTCGCAATGGCGTGCGCGCGTTGAATCAAAATCCAGGATTGACGTTGACGCTCACATTCGGATTTATCATTTTCTTGCGTGCCCCAACCGATGGCGGTTGGATACAATAAAATATCCGCACCGCGCAATGCCATCAAACGCGCCGCCTCTGGATACCATTGATCCCAACAAATTAATACACCTAATTTACCGACAGAAGTTTGAATCGGCTCAAATCCTAAATCGCCAGGTGTAAAATAAAATTTTTCATAATATCCTGGATCATCCGGAATATGCATTTTGCGATATTTGCCTGCGATTTCGCCATTTTTTTCGAAAACGACTGCAGTATTATGATAAATACCAGCGGCACGGCGCTCGAACAACGACGCCACAATCACAATTCCTAATTCTTTCGCAATCGCACCAAAGAAATCTGTGCTCGGTCCCGGAATCGGTTCGCTCAAATCACACAGTTGTGCATTTTCCGTTTGACAGAAATAAAGACTCGTATGCAATTCTTGTAACAAAACAAGATTCGCACCTTTCGAATGTGCTTCTCGAATACCTGCAACGGTGACCGATAAATTTTGTTCGCGATCAGCAGTACAATGTTGTTGCACTAACCCCACTCGAATTTCACTCATCGAACACACCTCGCGGTAGTTGCATCGTCATGCAATGAATACTGCCGTACCATTGCACGACAGGAAGCGAAGGAATCGCAACAATTTCTCGATCGGGAAAACAATCAGAAATGGTGGCTAACGCTTCTTCATCTTTGGCATCATCATAAGTCGGCACAAGTACTGCATTATTCACAATTAAAAAATTCGCATAAGTCACTGGCAATCGTCTGCCATCGAAATCCGCATAACGCGCCTTCGGCCACGGCAAAGGAATTAATCGATAAGGATTGCCTTCAAAATTTTTGAGGGCAGATAATTCCATTTCTAATTGTCGAAAACTTTCATAATGCGAATCTTTTTCATCCGTACAACTAACATAACAAATCGTGTAAGGATCGGTGAAACGCGCAATCGTATCGATATGTCCATCGGTATCATCACCTTCGAGCGCACCATGTTTTAACCATAAAACACGTTCGACACCGAAAGCATCTTTCAACGTTTTTTCGATATCTGCTTTGGAAAGATCGGGATTTCGCTTTTTTGATAACAAACAACTTTCGGTCGTTAACAACGTACCTTTGCCATCAACTTCAATACCGCCACCTTCAAGCGCCAAATCGATTTTTTGCAAAGCCGTTGTCGCAAAACCACCGCGTGCATGCAAGTTCGCGGTTAATACATTGTCATGTTCCGCCGGATATTTATATCCCCAGCCGGTAAAAGTGAAGTCCAATAAAATTGGTTTATCATCTTGAAATACCGTAATCGGACCGTGATCGCGTACCCAAATATCATTGGCACGCATTTGATGAATCATGACTTGCGATAAATCGACGCCGGCTTTTTTTAAGAGTTTTTGAATATGAAATTCATGCGCTTCATTCAAACAAGTAATAAAAACTTTTTGACGCAACGCAATTTCTTTTGTAGTTGTTAAAAACACTTCATCAATGTCGGACATGGTGTCGACCCAATAACTGTCCGGCTGTGGCCACGTTAACATGACCGCACTTTGATTTGCCCACTCGGGCGGCAAATAATTAGTCTTCAAAGTAAGTATACCCCTGCAAACCACGTGTCAAATCACTTAAATATTCTTCACGATCAGAATAGCTAAGGTCGGATTTTTTTTCTAATTGTTCGCGATAAGAGCGAATCAAATGACTACGATTAAAGTTCACATTGCCTAACGCAGATTCGACAGTGTCACCTTCTAATGCTTGCGTTAATTTGTAACCGCCATCATCGTTCAGTTCGACATGTACTGAATGCGTATCGCCAAATAAATTATGTAAGTCGCCTAAAATTTCTTGATAAGCGCCCACCATAAAAATGCCCAATAAATACGGCTCATCAGGATTATGTGGTAACAATGACAACGTGCTATCTAATCCATAATTATTGACATAAAGATCAATGCGGCCATCGGAATCACAAGTAATATCATGCAAAATGCCTCTTTTTGTTGGTATTTCATTTAAGCCAGCAAGCGGCATAATTGGGAAAACTTGGTCGATCGCCCACGCATCCGGTAACGATTGAAATAAAGAAAAATTACAGAAAAATTTATCGGCGAGTTTTTCATTTAATTCATCAATCAATTCGCGATGCGCACGTACGGAAGGTTTTAAGAAGTCACGCACTTTTTCGCAGGTCGCATAATAAATTTGTTCCGCATAAGCGCGTTTTTGCAAATCCATCAAACCGTGGGTAAACATCGTCTGCACTTCTGAATTCCAGTGACAAACATCGTGATAAGTTTCGAGTGCATTATTTTCGGAAAGATTGACGTAACCATCCCACAAATTTTTAATGATTGCGACATCATTATCGGCTGGTGGATTAAAGTCAGTTAAATCACAAGGTGCTTCCGTCGCAATGACATTCGTAATTAACATCGCATGATGCGCGGTTAATGCGCGTCCCGATTCCGTAATAATTTCAGGATGGGGAAGATGATGTTGTTGGCAAGTTTCGGCAAGGATATAAACGATATTATTCGCGTATTCTTGCACGCTATAATTCATTGAGCTCACACTGCGGGAGCGCGTACCTTCATAATCCACACCCAGTCCACCACCGACATCGACGATGCTAATCGGCGCACCCAATGAATTTAATGCAGAAAAATAGCGCGCGCATTCTCGCATACCGCGTTGAATATCGGCAATATTCGCAATTTGCGAGCCTAAATTAAAATGCATCGCTTTCAAAAGATGAAGCAGATTTTTTTCACGTAATTTTTCGACAACACGCAATACTTGTGGCGCTGAAAAACCAAATTTGGCTTTTTCTCCACTCGTATTTGCCCATTTGCCATTTCCAATGGAGGCAAGACGGATACGGATACCGATACAGGGTTCTACTTTTAATTTTTCTGCTTCTTCTAACACTAATGCGAGTTCAGAAAATTTTTCGAGAATAATACAAACACGATGACCTAACCGCTGGCCAATCAAAGCAAGACGAATATATTCACGGTCTTTGTAGCCATTACAAACGATGACGGATTCAGGCTGTGCTGAAAGCGCAAGCGTTGCTAATAACTCAGGTTTGCTACCAGTTTCGAGTCCGACTCTAGTATTCGCGTTATCAAGAATAGCCTCGACCACACGACGTTGTTGGTTGACTTTAATCGGATAAACGCAAGTAAATGCGCCGCGATAATCGTTTTCTTTAATTGCACGTAAGAAAGCATCATTCACGGTTTGAATACGTTTTTGCAAAATATCCGTAAAACGCACCAATACAGGAAATGATAAACCGGATTCTTTAATTTTTTCCGCTAATTCATAAAGGTCAATACTCGCATGCGAGCCCGGACCTTTTGGGTGGGCCTGCATACGACCATTTTCGGAAATATTAAAAAAACCATCACTCCATTGCTGAACTAAATAAGCATCGCGCGCGTGTTGCGCAGACCATTCTGCCATTTCGTTGTAGCCCTCACCAAAAAACAGTTAATGAATATTATCTTGCTCGCGCAGGAAAAAAACCCTTGTCAACTACACAACCGTCGTCCCGCGGCAAGTCCTAAGGGATCCAGAGTGGCATCGCAGACTGTCTGGATCCCTTAGGACTTGCCGCGGGACGACGAGTTTTTTGATAACCTGACGACGCTTTTTACCCCGCCGACGTTTCTTCATTCGCATGCGTCGCGATTTCAGAAAATAAACGGTTATATGCGCGTGCTTTGCGTTTACGCCAGTTACCTTTGTGGTAAGCGTAGCCAGCAATAAGCGGCAGCGCGATAGTCGCCTCGGAGAATACCATCTGTTCGTGCACGACAGATACTTTCCCCCAAGAACATGCTTCTCGCAATGTTGAGCCAGAAAGCGCACCGTCACGTTCATCCGCGACAGTAACTTGCACCGCATATTTATGTAATGGGACTTCGCTGCCTAAAAGTTCGGCCGCGACAACGACATCTTGCGCGAAATTCTTAGGAACACCGCCACCAATCATCAACAAGCCAGTATCATTGGCTTTGATTTTGAGTTGGGTTAATTCGCGAAAATCTTTGACGGAATCAATGCTCACATGCTTATTAGGATTTTCTACTTGATGCATCACCAAACCAAATCCTGCACTGCAATCACTGAATGCAGGTACGAAAATGGGAATGCCTTTTTGGTAGGCGTGTAACACGATGGAATCTTTATTTTTGCCATATTTTTCGAGATAACGACCCATTTCGATAATAAATTCACGGGAAGAATATGCTCTTTTTGGCAACTTATTCGCAATTTCTGCGATGACATTATCACAAACTCTTAAGTCATCTTCGTCAATCAACGTATCATAAATACGGTCGATTGCGAGCGCTTGTAATTCGGTGTCATCCAACAGTGGCGAACCTTGATAATGTTTGAAACCCAATCCTTCAAAAAAATCTTGGTCAACAATATTTGCGCCAGTTGAAACAATCGCATCCACCATATTATTGTCTAACAAATCTAAAATAACTTTTTTTAAGCCTGCGCTGACAAGCGATCCTGCCAAACAAAGAATAATACTGCAATTTTCATCACTGACCATTTGATCGTAAATTTTGGCTGCACGGGAAAGATTTCTGCTTTGAAAAGCCATGCCGTCCATCGCATCAACCAACGATGCAAAATTAAGCTGGGTAATATCGAGATGACGTACTTCGGTCGACAATAATTGGTCTTTACTTTGTTTCATATTAGCGGCACTCCCAAACTTGGCATTCTTCAATGCCCGTTAAAAAAACCAACTCGTGTTGCCACGATTTACAAGGTGCAATAATGTACTCGAAAATGAGTTTTTTTGCTACAATTATTTTAACTCCGGATCCCGCGCTGTCATGGGATATCGACGGTCGCGGCCGAAGGCTTTGTGGTTGATACGAACACCGGGCGCGCCTTGACGTCTTTTGTATTCATTTTTCAGAACGGCACGCACAACAAATTTCACCGTATCTTCGGGAAATCCTTCTGCGATAATCGCTTTGATACTTTTTTCTTTCTCAATATAGAGCGCTAAAATCGGATCGAGAATGTCATAAGGCGGTAAGCTATCCTCGTCTTTTTGATCGTGTCGAAGCTCAGCACTCGGCGCTCTCTCGATGATACGTGCAGGAATAATTGGGGAAATTTGATTGCGATATTCAGCCAGACGATAGACCAATGTTTTTGGAATGTCCCTTAGCACGTTAAAACCACCGACCATGTCGCCATACAAAGTGCCATATCCCATCGCGAGTTCGCTGCGATTGCTGGTACTCAAAACGAGGCTTGTCTTTAGGTTGGATAACGCCATCAGAATCGTGCCGCGACAGCGCGCCTGTAAATTTTCTTCGGTAATATCCGGTTTTTTATCCCCGAAAACAGGGGCAAGTGATTCAAGAAATGCATTATAGCTCGGTTCAATCGAAATAATTTCTTGTTCTACACCGAGGTTTTTAATCAGCGCTAATCCATCTTCCATGCTCATATCTGACGTGTAACGAGACGGTAACATGACTGCCGTCACGTTTTCTTTTGATAACGCATCGACCGCAATCGCTAACACCAATGCAGAATCAATCCCGCCAGACACACCGAGTAAAACGTGGCGAAAACCATTTTTCTGCACATAATCACGAAGTCCAAGCATGAGACACTGATAAATTTTTTCATCTGTTGGAATCTCTTCCCATGTAGTCACATCCGAAATCGACACTTTGCCATTTTCAAAAATACAGTCAAAAGCTCTCACTTCTTCTTTAAAAAAGGCGAGATGCTGGCACAACTCTCCTTTTTCATTAAAGACCAGCGAACCGCCATCAAACACCAATTCGTCTTGACCACCGACTGTATTAAGATAAATAAAAGGGATATGTGCATTTGCAGAATATTTCTGAATTAGTTGTTGACGTCTTGCATCCTTATCAACTTCAAAGGGAGAGGCATTGATGGAAAGTAAAATTTTGGCGCCTTTCTGAATGGTGGCTTCCACTGCATCTTCATGCCAAATATCTTCACAAATGAGTAATCCTACCGGTACATCTTTGATGTTGACCACACACGATTGCGTACCTCTATCAAAATAACGTTCTTCATCAAACACACCGTAATTCGGCAGTTTTTGCTTTGCGTAGGTTGCAACAATCTCGCCATTATAAATTAAGGCACAGGTATTAAATAATTGTGTTCCCCTTTTTTGAGGGGTACCGACTAGGAGGTAAATATCCTTTACTTCTTTTTTTAATGTATTCATCGCATCTTCGATTTTTTCTAAAAATGCTTCACGGAATAAAAAATCTTCTGGCGGATAACCTGTGATGCTTAATTCCGGGAAAATAACTAGATCCGCTTTTAACTCGTCTCGTGCTTTAATGCTGCTTTGAATAATTTTTTGGATATTGCCGTCAATATCTCCGACTAATAAATCAAGTTGTGCGAGGGCAATACGAAGTTTTGCAGTCATGATTCTATCTCACTTATGTCGATCGATGGTATTATGTTGGTGTTGCGAAAATACTTAAAAATTTCTGTCATTCCCGCGTAGGCGGGAATCTATTTGTAATGGATTCCCGCCTACGCGGGAATGACAGAACTACATTAATTCGCGAAACCAACTATTATAATCTTCCGATATATTATAGGTAAAACAAATGATTTCAATTATTTTATATGGGCGTAATGATCAACATGGTTATCAATATCATAAACGCTTAGTATTAAGCTTAAATAATATGGCTGAATTACTTTCCGAAAGCCACGATGAAATCATTTTCGTCGACTATAATACACCGAATGATTTACCTACACTTATCGAGTCCGTTCAAGATATTCTGACCGAAAAAGCAAAATTATTCATTAAAATATTACGTGTGCGACCCATCGTGCATGAACAAAATCGGCATCAAACTTCAAGAAAAATGCTTGAATCGCTCGCTCGAAATATTGGGATTCGCAGATCTAATCCATTGAATCAATGGGTTTTATCAACCAATTCTGACATGATATTTATCCCCAGAGATTCAGAAAATTTAACCGATATCGTGTCCCACCTCGAGAAAGGTTTTTATACCCTGCCGCGTTTTGAGTTACCGGAATATTTTTGGGATATATCACTCGATCGATTGCATCCAGAGAAAAACATTGATTTTCTGCGCGCGCACAGTGAAAAGTTACACCTTCACATGACGGTTCACGACAAACCCTTCGTTGGATACGAAAATGTAGGGGATTTTCAACTCATGTCCCGTGATGATATTTTTCATATCGGTGGCTTTAATGAAAATATGCAATTAGGCTGGAACATCGATGCGAATTTGAGTAAACGCATGTTTTGTTTGCACCAGCAAATAAAAAATTTATCTCATCAACTTTTCGGATTCCATTGCAATCATATTCGCGACACGAACAATGATATGCACGGAAAATTTCATTTGGAAAATGATTGGAAAACATTTGTGACGGAGGTAGAGTCACCTTTTGTGACACCCGAAAAAAATTGGGGACTCAAAGATCAAAAAATTGAAGAAGTGATGTTGTCTCAAAATAAATATGTAGAAGTCTTATCAAATCTCCAACAAAAAACACCTGCGAACGCTTATGAAAAAAAACTCGACCCCAATTATTTTAATCTTTCCACCTATGAAACTTTTCATACTTTCCCTTATCTTGCAGATCATTTTGCAGTCCTACCTGAAAATACCCGCATCGCTTATTTCGGTTACAACGACACTTTAACAACATTACTATCAGATTTTTTAAAAACGATGTATGGCACCACGCTTTTGATCAACGAAACAGTGGATGCAGATATTTATATTTTTGATTTTGGTTTTGATACGAAAGATGAACGTGCTCTTACATTACGAAAAAATTTGCAAAAAAAAATCATGCATCAATTTCTCTCGATTACCCTGTCTCAAAAAAAATCTCGAAAACAAAATAAACTTATCGGCATTCATACCGCATACACTTATTTTCGATATCTTTTCAAAATGAAAGTTCGAATGAATGAAGCGGGGTATAATTCTAATATTTGTTATGGCGTGGCAGAGCTTACTACCCCACCTTTAAAATTTTCCCAAATAAAAACATGGTTACAATATTGTTGTGTCAGATATTTATTTGACTTCAGCGATTCTATACGTGCAATGGTGTTACGAAGTAAATTCGCGCAGTATCTTCTTAAAATGTAAGAGTTGTATAGAACTCCGTCGTCCCGCGACTTGTTCGCGGGATCCAGTGACAGCACCTAAGCCATCCTGGATCCCGCGGACGAGCCGCGGGACGACGTAAAATCCTATACTACAATTCTTAAGAAACTCTTAAAAAGAAAAAATATATATTCCTTTATTATTTTTTTTTATTTGGGAGAATTGTGTCGTTGCGAAATAACTTTTTAGACTGTCATGGAACATGACAGATTTTTTGTAGATTCAAAAAAATAATTATGGAGATTGTCGCATGGAAACTCGTTATACGAAATTACAACCAACCTCTTCCGCTGAACCTTTTACCCACTTTGAAACTCAAGATAATCTGATTGAAGTCAACGAAACAAAAGAAAGTAAAACTATTCCAGACACTTTTCAACATAAAATAGAACAACCGAAAATAGATAAAAACATCGAAGATTTTATTATTCCTTCCGCTTTTTCCAAAATAGATCCTAAAATATTACCGCGCGAAATTGTGAAAGCTTTCAATCACGAATCAAAAGAAGGTGCGCAGGATATTATTGTTGAACCAAGTGTTTTCAGAACCTCCGATCGTATCGACCCCGATCAATTTTATATCGCACATAAAAATAAAGTTCCCAAAATAGAAATAGGAAATGGCAAAAGATTAAATATCGCTTACAACTTTAGCCCATTTAATCAAATCGAAAAAATTGGTGATGGTATTGTTAAACAAACTGCACCCGTATTCGGTGATTTTGGCAGTTATGTATTAAATGTTCCTCCCAATCATTACGCAAAAGCGTGGTCTGGTAATAAACCGGTGTTATACGGCGAAGGCACGCATGTCATTCACGATCCTTTATTTCGATTTGAAAAAAAAGATGGGGATGTCGCACAAAGTTTTCGTGCGGAACATCATTTCGTGAATCAAGCGAACACCTATATTCAACATGGTAATTTTCATATTATTCGTGTGTTCCCCGGCAAATTTGCGAAAATTGTTCTCGATGGAAAACCTTTATTGTTACCGCCACAAGCTGAAAATAAACCTTATTTTTTCGAATCACCCTATTTTCAATTTGATCCGAATCAAAATATCATTGATCAATCAGCGAATTACATCGAACATGGTAATTTCCATCAATTACGGGTGCCGCCAGGCAAAATTGCAAAAGTCGTCATTAATAATATTCCCCAACTTTTATATCCGAATAAAAATAATTCACCTTATATTATTAATACGCCAATTTTCCGTTTTAATCCCGGCACAGATTTAATTAACGAAACAGAAAATTATATTCGTCATGAAAACATTCACATGATTCGTGTTCCACCCGGTAAATTTGCGAAAATCATTGTGGATAATGTTCCAAAACTTCTTCCGCCCACAGAGGATAATCAAAGCCATACTTTTTATACGACTAATTTTTATTTTGATCCAAAAACTGATTTCGTCGATCAAAACACTCCTTATATCAAACATGGTATTCGACATATTTTACGTTTACCGAAAGGAAGCGTTGCGAAAGCATGGTTTGGAAATACGCCGCAATTACTGGAAAGATCGAATGACGAACAAGAACTAAAAGTATTAGACTTTGAAGATCCGCAATTTAAATTAGAAGAAACGAAGAGAAATGGACAATCTTATCTATTTTTAAGTGCGAGTGAAAAATATATTGAGCATGGCTCCATCAAACGTGTCATTCCTCCCATCGGTGAATTGGCGGTTATCAATAAAAACGGTACGCTAGAAGTTGTGCAAGGCCGTTATGATACGGACTCCGCCACAGAAAGTGTTGTCGGTTTTTTTGATACGAGTGTTCAAACACTAGAATTTCCTAGCAAAAAAACGCGTGAAAAACGCATTGTCGAAAATCATGAAGCAAAAACCAATGATCGCGTGATTTATGATGTTTATACGACATCCGACTCTGTCGAAGTGGGGCTTAAAATTTTAGTGGCTTATCGTATCCCTGATATTGCGAGTGCTAAAAAAGCTTTATTGCAGTTTAAAAATATGGAAAACATTGCAGATCACATTGAAGGCGTTGTCCGTTCTGATATGACGAAAATTATCAAACAGTTTACTTCGCAAAAATTTTCCGCACCGATTGAACCAATCGACAATTATAAAAACTTCGAATTGAAAAACCAAGATCAATCAAGGGAGCCATTACCTTTCGCACCCAGCGCGCCCTCAGCTCCACCACCACCTAAAACCTATTTAGAACAAGCCATGGAGGAATTAAAAAAAGATTTAGCGCCATACGGAATTACGCTGATCCGAATGACGATTGAAGAATCTAAAATTCTTGATGGTGATCTCACCAAAAAAATGTCAGAGCAAGCACTGACGACCGCTAAAACGAATGCTGAACTTGCCGTCGTAGAACAAAAAAATATTATTGCCAAAGCGCAAGCGGAACTCAAAAAAGATGTTGCCATTATCGAACAATCACAAGTGAATGATGGACGCATTAAAGCCGCTAAAGCACTTTTAGAAGCTGCAGATTTTGAAGCGCAAGCGAGAGAACGAAAAGCCGCTGCGGATGCAAAAGCCATTGAAAGCACGGCTGAAGCTGAAGCAAAAGCGATTCAATTAAAAGGGGCGGCACAAAATGCAGTTCTACAACAACAAGCTAAATTTTATGAAGACAATCCACGTTTATTTGAACTTGAAATTACCAAAGCAAAATTTGAAGCACTAAAAGGCATGCATTTTACCGTGACTTCGAAGGAGTTCAGTAATTTATTTAATATTCCGGGCCTGTCTTTATTTAATTCCGCACAAACGCAACAAAAATTGGTCTCCATTAAAGATGTGCCGGAGGAGAAGGCGGTGCCGATGATATAACACAACCGTCGTCCCCTTGCTAAAAGACCCTGTCATGCCAGCATGCTTAAAGGTGGCATAAAAACATGCTGGCATGACACAGAATACTTTACAACCTCCCCCCATTCGCTTATCTTTCCTCCAAATTAAAAATGAGGAACAAACTACATGCATCAAGAACAAAAAATCTCTGTGATTGGCCTCGGTAAATTAGGCGCCCCTCTTGCTGCAGTGCTTGCCAATAAAGGACACTCGGTCATTGGTCTTGATCTCAATGAAAGTTTTGTGGACGCGATCAATCAAAAAAAAGCACCGGTTGATGAACCTGGATTACAAGCACTTATTGAGTCTAGCAAAAATTTAACCGCCACCACGGATTATGAAACTGCGATTTTTGAAAGCGATATTAGTTTTATTATCGTTCCGACGCCAAGCTTGCCAGATGGTATGTTTAATAATGCGTATGTTTTAAAAGCAGTCACTGAAATCGGCAAAGTATTACGAAACAAAGCAAGCTATCATCTCGTCGTGATTACGAGTACCGTCATGCCAGGATCCACGAATACGGTCATTAAAGATGCGTTGGAATCCGCCTCACACAAAAAATTAGGCGAACACCTTGGGCTTTGCTATAACCCAGAATTTATTGCATTGGGCACTGTTATTAAGAATATGTTGACGCCTGACATGATCTTAATTGGCGAATCTGATGCAAAAGCAGGTAGTATGATGGCCGGGATTTATCAAACCGTTTGTGAAAACAATCCCCCGATCATGCGCATGAATCTCACCAATGCGGAAATCACAAAAATTGCCGTCAACACTTATATCACGACAAAAATTTCTTTCGCCAATATGTTATCAGATGTTTGCGATCGCATCACGGATGCTGATGTTGACGTCGTCACCAATGCGATGGGCTTAGATCAACGAATAGGTCAAAAATATCTGAAAGCCGCCACGGCATATGGCGGACCTTGTTTTCCGCGAGATAATATTGCATTTTCAGCACTCGCAGCATTGGTACACGCAAGAACGGATTTAGCGATTGCAACCGATGCCATTAATGATTATCAACTCGATCGTATGATTGCTTTTATCAATACGCATGATAAAACCAAAAGAATCGGCGTTTTAGGCCTATCTTATAAAGCTGAAACGAGTGTCGTCGAAAAAAGTTTCGGAATTGCCTTGGCCAATCGACTTACAGCAAATGGATACACCGTATCCGTGCACGATCCTAAAGCGTTACCAAATGCTGATAAAGAATTAGACGCTGCGATTGCACAACACCGTTTTGTCGAAGATTGTGTCAACCATTCCGATATTTTAGTGATTTGCACTAACTGGCCTGAATATCAATCAAATCTTACAAGAGCATTATTAGATCGCCCATCAAATCCTCGCATTATTATTGATTGCTGGCGCTTATTACCGTATGACGTTATTTCAGAAATTGCAAAAATATTATATCTTGGTCGTGGAAATGATTTTTTCGCTGAATCTATTGGGGAATTAAAATATGCATAAAAATGATTTGATTGTGGTCACAGGCGCGGGTGGATTCATTGGCGGACATTTAATTGCAGATCTTCGACGCCAGGGTTTCACATCGCTACGTGCGGTTGACCGAAAACCACTTCATCATTGGTATCAGTTATTTGAAGATGTCGAAAATCTCATGCTTGATTTAAAAAATGAAAGTGCAGCTGATATTGCATGTAAAGACGCGCGATACATTTATAATTTAGCGGCTGATATGGGTGGAATGGGATTTATTGAAACCCATAAAGCAGCATGCATGCTCTCCGTATTGATTAATACCAATATGTTGAATGCGGCTAAAAAATATCGCCCAGAACGTTTTTTATTTTCTTCCTCCGCTTGTGTTTATAATGCCTCAAAACAAACAGAAGCAAATGTCACGCCACTCAAAGAGTCCGATGCATATCCTGCCATGCCGGAAGATGGTTATGGCTGGGAAAAACTTTTTAGCGAAAGAATGTGCCGACATTTTAGCGAAGATTTTAAGCTGATCACTCGCGTCCCACGATATCACAATGTATACGGACCGTTTGGCACTTATGATGGTGGTCGAGAAAAAGCACCCGCCGCACTCTGCCGTAAAGTCATTCAAGCAAAACAGGACGGGACGAATGAGATTGAAATCTGGGGCGATGGCGAACAAACGCGAAGTTTTATGTATATTGATGATTGTCTTTATGGCACGCAAGCGATCATGATGAGCAATATTGAAGAACCGATCAATTTAGGTAGTAGTGAATTGGTTTCTATCAATCACATGGTTGATATTATAGAAGACATTGCGAATGTAAAATTAAAACGACGATATAAACTCAATGCGCCACTTGGCGTTCGTGGACGCAATAGTGACAATACATTGATTAAAGAAAAACTCGATTGGGAACCACAAATTGCTTTACGTGTAGGGTTAGAAAAAACGTATCGCTGGATTTATGACAGCATGCTAAAAACCTCTTCGGTAAATGTTTATAATGATGCGGATTTAGCTTTGGCTTCGGAACGAATGTAGTTTTTAAACATCCTATTAGGACAGCTTCTGTCATTCCCGCGAAGGCGGGAATCCATTATAAATAGATTCCCGCCTTCGCGGGAATGACAGGAGTAAGTTTATGAATCTATCAGGGAAGACCTGAGACAATGTAAAAGATTTAAGAGATTATAATGCAAAAAAACTTTCATTTAAGTATCGTCGCCACCTCGCGAAATGATAATCATGGCGGTAGTTTAACGAAACGCATGCAGCATTTTGTCGATGGATTTGTCGCGCAATGTATTCGACATGATTTGCAGGCAGAACTTATTTTAGTGGAATGGAATCCACCACCGGAAAATGTTCCGTTAAAAGAGGTGTTGCGATTTCCAAAAGATCGCGGCCCCTCAGAAATTCGTATTATCACGGTTCCTCGGGAACTTCATGACAAACTGAAACATGCCGAAAGTTTACCCCTCTTTCAAATGATCGGCAAAAATGTTGGGATTCGTCGTGCACTAGGAAATTACGTTTTAGCAACCAATATTGATATTTTATTTTCGGATGCGATCATGCAATTCTTGAAAAAAAATCTCGACGAAAAATTTCTCTATCGCACCGATCGCGTGGATATTCCATCTGAACTCCCGGAAAATTCTTCTTGGGAAGAAATTTTACATTTCGCAGAACAAAACGCTTTTCGTATCAACGGAAAAAATTCAACGGTCATCAAACGTAATGGTCAATTTGTTCCAACCATTGCTAAAAAAAGTTTATTGCAAAGATTGGAAAAATTGAAAAAAATCCGGCAAAAAAATATTTTCAAATCTATCACAAACTATTACCTTCACTATCAAAAAAGAAAACACTTGAATCATCTGCACACAAATGCCTGCGGAGATTTCACTTTACTTTCAAAACAACACTGGCAAACGCTTCGAGGTTATCCAGAATGGGAAATGTATTCGTGGCATATCGATAGCATTTTGCTCTATCAAGCCCATTTTCATGATATTCCACAGATGAATTTACCGCAGGATCACTGTGTTTATCATATCGAACATCATGTCGGCTCGGGATTTACGCCAGAAAATGCGAATGCATTATTCGATCGTCTCCGTCAACAAAACATTGGCTTTATCGATGATAATGCATTGCATCAACTCTTCGTCGATATGATGGAAAAAAGAAAAAAAGGGGAAAAAGTTTTTTTCAATGCTGAAGATTGGGGATGGCGAGATATTGTGTTGCATGAGGAGTGGGTCTAGTCGCCGCGCTCAGGATGACACTTTCGCATTCGGCGCCGGCGCACATTCTTTGCCTTCGCACTTTTCAATCATCACAAGCGCCTTCATCGCCGGTGGATAGTATTGATCAGCAGATCGCTTAATCCAAAAGAGACCAGACGTGCGATCTAGCGGTACGCCATAACCATAAAAATACATATAGCCGACGGCATATTGCGCTTGTCGACTTCCTTCGACAGCTAAGGGTAACAATTGACAAAACGCTTTTTTAAAATCACCCGACTCAAAAGTCAAACGACCGAGCTGTAAATTTTCCGCCATATAAACTTTTCTAAACGGCGCACAACCACAGAACAAAAAGCAAATCATTAACACTATTAAAACTATACGACCGAAAAAAAACATTTATGCCCCATTCAATAATTTTTTTGGCATTCCTTGGAAAGTAAGTACTTCGCGCTTTAATGGCAATTTCTCCAAACGCCCACTGTTTTCGAGTATAACCCCATTTGGCGTGACAGCGTTAATTCGAATCGAGCCGACGTTATCACCGACACGATAAATTTTCCCGAGCCCCCCGGCTTCAGAAATAATCACTCGCGACGTGTGATCGTCCAAACCTGCAAGAATACCAATTAATTGCAGCTGCAAACTACTGATGGGCACATCTCCTGTGGGATGAAGGGTGGCTTTTCCGAATAAATGTTGCGCCGGAATTTTCGAAATAACTTCCATCGATGTTTCTCTCACGCGAGGATTGTTTTCTGTTTGATTCACGGGAGTGTTTTTGATACTGAAGTGATTTTCTCGAAATTGTTTTTGCATGTCAAAAACAGCAACGCAAATCAAAATAAAAAAAAGCCCCATCAATCCGTAGCTTGAACGCTTGCCCCATGGAGTAAAAAGCCACGAAAACGTAATCATACCTATACCTTATTGACATCCTTCTTTTAACCAAATACCTACTGTTTTCGCGAAATAAGTCAAAATCGCATCTGCACCCGCTCGCTTCATCGCAATTAAAGATTCCATTACGACGGGTCTTTCATCCAACCATCCACGCTCTACGGACGCTTTTATCATGGCGTATTCGCCGCTTACTTGATAAACCAATGTTGGCACGCGAAATAATGCTTTCGTTTGATGCACAATATCAAGATATGGCATTCCCGGTTTTATCATTACCATATCAGCGCCTTCTTCGATATCCATTTGCACTTCGTGCAATGCTTCATTTTTATTTCGCGGATCCATCTGGTATTGATATTTGTCCGCTTTTCCTAATAAATCTTTCGATCCTACTGCTTCGCGAAAAGGCCCATAAAAACTCGACGCATATTTCGCAGAATAGGCGAGAATTCGGGTTTGTGTAAACTTATTTTTTTCAAGTGCAGCACGAATCGCACCGATTCTGCCATCCATCATATCGGATGGTGCAACAATATCCGCGCCAGCTGCCGCATGCGATAATGCTTGTTTGACTAAAACCTCAATGGTTTCATCATTTAAAATTTCACCGCGATCATTCACCACACCATCTTGTCCATGTGAAGTATAAGGATCGAGCGCGACATCGGTAATGACGCCCATGTCAGGATATATTTTTTTGATGTGACGGACCGCACGTTGCACCAAACCTTCTGGGTGGTAGGATTCTTCTGCCGTCAGTGATTTTTTATTTTTATCAATCATGGGGAAAAGCGCAATGGCAGGAATTCCAAGGGCAACGAGTTCTCCCACTTCTTTTTCCAACAAATCAATCGTAAAACGACAGATACCTGGCATGGAGGCTATATTTTCACTGCGATTTTCGCCTTCAATGATAAACATAGGATAAATGAGATCTTTGCTGGTAAGCGTCGTCTCCGCCATTATTTCCCGCGAGAATTTCGCTTGTCGCATGCGGCGGAGCCGCGTCTCTGGGAAGCGGCGGGTTGTGGGGTGAAGTGTTGTCATGATGTTTCCAAAATTTTTTATGTTGTCATCAACTATGTCATGCCAGCATGCTTTTACATAGGTCTCTACACAACCGTCGTCCCGCGGCTTGTCCGCGGGATCCAGAGCGACATTGCGGGCTTTCTGGATCCCGCGGACAAGCCGCGGGACGACGGTTGTGTAGAGACCTATGATGCTTTTAGCTGGCATGACAAGGTTGCTGCGATTATACTACGCCCATGACAATTTCTGAAAAAAAATTTCACACACCTATCGCAGTTTCATGCCATGATGAATCCAGAGAAAATGAGGCCAAAGCGCTCGCCAAAAAACTCCATTTACCATTTACGCAGAACATCACCCCCGACTATGAATATGTCCTGCTTTTCACAGAAGCGCATCTTTCCTTACAAAAAATCGGATCTCGTGAAACGCCGCTTTTCATTGATTTTTTATCAGAAGATGCGCAGTATCGATTAAAAAAAATTTCTAAAAAAAATGAAATACTTGCACGCGCATTGGGCCTAAAGAAAAGTGCGGCTTCATCGATTGTCGATGCAACAGGCGGGCTATTACGAGATAGTTTTATTATTGCAGCGTTAGGCTTTCCGGTGTCTATATTCGAAAGATCACCTATTATCCATGCCCTGCAAGCAGATGCGCTCCATCGCGCACGCAGCACGCACCTCCATGATATTACACAAAAAATGCATCTCTACCACGATGATGCCATTACGGCATTACCGTTATTCGACAAACCCGATGTTATTTATATCGATCCCATGTTTCCGACACGCAAAAAATCCGCGTTACCCAAAAAAGAAATGGTCCATTTCAAAAAAATTGTCGGGGAGGATCAGGATGCTGCGGCTTTACTTACCACCGCTCTCGCTTGTGCGAGGTCTCGGGTTGTGGTAAAAAGACCCCGGATCATTAAAAATTTAACAGAAAATCTCGCGCCTTCTTTTACCCTAGCTGGCAGTAGCTGTCGATTTGATGTTTATTTGTTGAAAGCTCCCTAAACGTCGTCCCGCGGCTTGTCCTGAGGGATCCAGAACTGCATTGATGTTGCTCTGGATCCCTCAGGACAAGCCGCGGGACGACGGGACTTTTTTAATTGTAGGTTCATACTGAATGAATATTATTAACTTTCTTTTAAATTTTATATTGCATTTAGACCAACACTTAATCTCATTTGTCACTAACTACGGCATTTGGACTTATGTGCTGCTTTTTTGCATTATTTTTTGCGAAACCGGGATCATTTTCACTGCCATTTTACCTGGCGATTCACTGCTATTTGCAGCCGGTGCCCTTACCGCGAATGTGTCGGGCATCATCAATGTACATTTCCTATTTATTCTATTAGTCATCGCCTCAGTGATGGGTAATGGGTTGAATTACTTTATTGGTAAATGGCTGGGGCCAAGGGTCTTCCGATCGAATCAATCCTGGATTTTCAACCAAAGACACATTGATAATGCGCATCACTTTTTTGAACGTTATGGCGGCAAAACCATTATTATTGCGCGATTTATACCGATTATTCGTACTTTTGCGCCTTTCATTGCTGGCATTGGTTACATGACCTATCGCCAATTTTTTATATACAGCGTGATTGGGGCTTTCTTATGGATTGGGCTTTTGGTTTATGGCAGCTTCTTATTTGGCAATATTCCGATTGTTAAAGAGCATTTTTCCATTGTCATTATCGCGATTGTGGTATTGTCCATTTTGCCTGCCGCTATTGAAATATTGCGCCGCAAGCTTAAAAAACAACCAACGGAAACCGTGACAGACCAAGTCCCCTAATTTCTGCTAAAATGCGCCCATCTTCGTCGAACTAGACAAATCGTGCAAGATCGTGCAAAATTGTTTTCTTCATTTATTAACTTCATTTGGATAAAAAAAACCTATGGATATGCGTAAAATCCGTAAGCTCATCGAGCTTATTAAAGAAACCGGCATTGCAGAAATCGAAATTCGTGAAGGCGAAGAATCTGTTCGTATTAGTCGCGAAGTCAGTCGTGCAAATGCCAGTCCCGTGATTTATCAGGCACCCCCACAGGTTGCTGTCAATGCGCCGGAAGCATATGCGCAACAAGCGCCCGCTGCAAAAACCGAAGACGCAACGGCCAACAAACACTCCGTGAAAGCGCCGATGGTCGGAACCGTTTATTTATCCCCATCCCCTGGTTCAAAATCTTTTGTTGAAGTGGGTCAAACCGTCAAAGTTGGCGATACCTTATGCCTTATTGAAGCCATGAAAATGTTTAATCAAATTGAAGCTGACAAATCCGGCAAAATCGCAGCGATTCTCGTCGATACCGGTGTTCCTGTTGAATTTAATCAGCCATTATTCGTGATTGAATAATCAGGAGTCTTCGAATGTTAGATAAAGTTGTCATTGCTAATCGTGGAGAAATTGCATTGCGCATTTTGCGTGCCTGCAAAGAACTGGGGATTAAAACCGTCGCTGTGCACTCCACCGCTGATCGCGATTTGATGCATGTGCGGCTCGCGGATGAATCCGTTTGTATCGGCCCACCGGCTGCAAACGAAAGTTATTTAAGTATTCCTGCCATTATTAGTGCCGCTGAAATTACGGATGCGGTTGCCATTCATCCAGGTTATGGTTTTTTGGCAGAAAACGCGAGTTTCGCCGAACAAGTTGAAAAAAGCGGCTTTATTTTTATTGGTCCAAGACCCGACAGCATTCGCCAAATGGGGGATAAAGTGGCTGCGATTCAAGCCATGAAAGCACTGGGTATTCCTTGTGTCCCCGGTTCTAGTGAGCCTATCGGTACTGATGATGCTGAAACGTTGCGTATGGCCCGAGAAATAGGCTATCCCATTATCATTAAAGCCGCAGGTGGTGGCGGTGGACGCGGGATGCGCGTTGTGAACACCGAACCGCACTTATTAAATGCGATTGCGATGACAAAAACCGAAGCACGTGCCGCTTTTAATAATGATAAAGTTTACATGGAAAAATACTTACAAACGCCTAGACATATCGAAATTCAAGTGATTGGCGACGGGTTTGGCAATGCCATTCATTTAGGTGAACGCGATTGTTCTATTCAAAGGCGACATCAAAAAATTATTGAAGAAGCCCCAGCACCCGGCATTACTCCCGAACAACGCGAGGCTATCGGTGAACGTTGCGCGCAAGCTTGTCGTGATATGAAATATCGTGGCGCGGGTACTTTCGAGTTTTTGTATGAAAACAAAGAATTTTACTTTATCGAAATGAATACCCGCGTACAAGTAGAACATCCTATTACCGAAATGATCACCGGTTTCGATATCGTCAAAGAACAATTGCGTATTGCCGCAGGTGAGAAGATTTCTATTGCGCAATCCGATGTGAAAATCAAAGGTCATGCGATTGAATGTCGTATTAATGCCGAAGATCCAAAATCATTCATTCCATGCCCCGGCACCATTACCTACTTTCACGCACCGGGTGGCCCTGGCATTCGACTGGATTCTCATATATATGGCAGTTACAAAGTTCCGCCGTTTTATGATTCACTCATCGCAAAAGTCATCGCTTACGGCGAAACTCGCGAAATTGCCCTCAGTCGAATGCGAAATGCACTCGATGAAATGGTCATTGAAGGTATAAAAACTAATCTAACCCTACATCAGGATATTTTACGGGGAAATTCATTTCAAAAAGGTGTGGTGAATATCCATTATTTAGAACAATGGATGAATGTATAATATTTTTGCTATGTAACTTCCTGTTTTTTATAAAAATACCAAAAATTGACAGGAAATCGCTCAAATAAGAATTGATCGAACAACGATCAATAGTGTATAATCCTGACCTGAGAGAATTTTTTAACCCTGAGCTTTGATTATTTATTGAGAGACGACAATGGCTATTAACAGCACAACACCGATAGACACAACAGAAACTGCGGCAAAAACACAGTCACCGTTTATTGTTGCGCACAAAAACCAACCTTTGCATGATAGCGTGCGTCAAGCACTCGAAAGCTACTTTTTGCAATTGAAAGGACAACCACCAACCAATCTTTATGAAATGGTATTGGCGGAAGTTGAAGTTCCTTTACTTGAAGCTGTCATGGAATACACCAAAGGTAATCAGTCGCGCGCAGCAATATTGTTAGGTTTAAGTCGCGGTACATTACGCAAAAAACTCAAAATCTATGGAATGTTGGATTAGTTTTTTAATCTAATCTTTTCCGTAAGATAAGACAGAAATCCCGTTCGCGCGGGATTTTTTTTGTGTATAATCGCAGTTAACATGCTGGAAGAGGAAAAACTGCGATGCAAACATCAAATAATGAAAAATCTGCGGTTCCACATCTACACTTGCATTTGAATGCAAATGCCTCTCACATTGAAAATGACCCTCCCTTTATTCTCACCAAAAATACCGCACTGCAACAACCCATGATTTTGCATAGTAAATTTATTATTCATCATCATAAATCAGGATTGAATCCACTGGTTGATGCAGCAGCTTATGTCTTTTCAAGCATTGGCAAAATTAAAACCCTAAACCCTTTTTCCAACTTGAGCAAATTACAAAAAGAATTCATTGAAGAAATTAATACCTTCGAAGTGAGCGCAAAAGCCCAAGGGTATACCTCGGAATATATTGTGGTTTCTCGATATGCGCTCCTTGCGACCATTGACGATATTATTACAAACACCGATTGGGGCCGCGAAGATTGGAACCACTTTAGTTTACTCGATGTATTTAGCCAAGAGAGTGGGCGCGAAGAACGGTTTTTTATGATTCTTGAACGCATCAGCAAGGATCCCAAGCTTTATATCGATGTCATGGAATTAATGTACATCTGCCTCAGCTTGGGCTACAAAGGAAGTTATCGCCACACGGAAGAAAAAAACTTACAACTAGAAAATGTCACGCATGCACTTTATCAACATATTCGAGCACATCATGGAGATTTCAGCAAAACGTTATCTCCTTTTCCCATTCGACCTAAACAACATACCAAAATGAATGCTCCGAAAATCTCCTATTGGTTTTTGTTTTTCTTAACCGCTTGCTTCATCATGCTTCTATTTATTGGTTTAGGATATTTTCTCGATCATATCTCCAATCAATCTTTCGATGCATTAATGCATATTGGGAAATCGATACTGTATGAATCCAACGCTACTTAACATTTTAAAAAGACAAACCATTTTAATTATTATTTTTACTCTGCTAACCATTATTATTTGGTTTAGGGGACCGACTCTCGTATTAAATGGCTTATACCCATTTTATACGATTGAACAACGCTGTTACGCGATATTGTTGATGGGATTATTGTGGTTTTTAAAATTAATTTTTGTTGATCTCCATCCTAATAATCGAGCCATCAAAAATCCGCCTGAAGTGCAAAAAAAAATTGAACGTTTAAAAGGTCATTTTAAAGGCGCGATTGAATTTTTAAAAAAAACTACCATTCAAAAACATGATAAAAAAATTAATCTCTTAAGCTTACCTTGGTTTTTATTTATTGGCCCTGAAAATTCTGGGAAAACGACTTTACTTGCCAATTCTAACATTCATTTTATTTTGGCAAAGTCACTCAAGTCTTCTCAAAAAAAAATCGTCCCTTCTGATATTTCTGATTGGTGGGTCACCAAAGATGCGGTATTAGTCGACACGCCCGGTGGTTATATTCTATCGAAAACAAAAAATGGTACTTTTAAAAGCACGCTTTTTCATCGACTATGGCGAGAATTGATACTTCTCATTGTGAAATACAGAAAAAAACAGCTAAAAGGCGTCGTGATTGCTTTACATTTACCTGAAATTACTCGAGGCTCGAGACAACACAAAAATCAATTAATATTTGATTTACGAAAAAGAATTTTAGAATTACATAAAACCTTTGGGGGGCATCTACCCATTCATCTCCTTATCACCAAATGTGATTTAATTCCGGGTTTTTCTGAGTTTTTTAGCGAAAGCACCACGGATGAAATTTCTCACAATTTTGGCATTACCATTCCGCCATTAATGATAAATGAAAATATTCATGAAGTTTTTACAGAACGCTTTAATGTTTTAATCAAACGTTTAAACAAACAGCTGATCACTCGCTTGCACCAAGAAAGAAATCTTGTCGGAAAAGCGCGGATCAAAGATTTTCCTTTGCATATTGAACATTTAAAAGAACACATCGTGCAATTCTTAAAAGCGATCGGACAAGCCAAGCTGCCTTTAAGAAGCGTTCATTTAACCAGTGCTGCACAAAAGAATGAGAGCGCGCAACCAACCATTATTGCAGAAGTTGACTCGACACAAAGTTTAAGTATTCTCACCGCACCACCTAGGGTAGAACGTGCTTATTTCATCAAACAGTTCTTGCTTCAAACATTACTTGTCACGAGTATCACCCCTCATTCCAAAAATTATCATCAAAAATTGTGGACGAGGCGTATTGCTTATGCCGCCTCGATTACTTTAATTGTTGTGTCCGCGATTGTTTTTGGTCGTGATTTTAAACAAGGAATGGATGCATCCCTTGAGATTCAACAGCATTTGAAACAATACGAGGCGACCTTAAAACAAAGTCAACAAAGTAATTATTTAACAGAAGCCTCATTAGATTTATTGAATGCTTTACAAAAAGCCGCAAAAAATAAATCGCATTCATTATTTTATGCGAATCAATCTGCTGACGTTTCCGCTAAACTTTATCAACAAACATTACAAACCATTGTTTTGCCGCAGATTAAAAATTATTTCGAACGATATTTACAAACTGCGACACAAAAAAAAGCGGAAAATGTTTATCCGATTTTGAAAGCATACATCATGCTTGGCGATAAAAAACATTTTGATACCGATTTTTTAGCAAAAACACTTTCACAACTCATGCCTAGCACTGTCGATCAACACACCATTCATGCATTAACGCAGCATGTGAAAGCAGCAGTCCAATCAGAAACTTATTTCAAATTAGACCCTGATCTCATTTGGAAAGTTCGCAAAGATTTTTATCGATTACCGAAAATTGAACTCGCTTTTATTTTATTAAAAAATATGGATAACAATAATGCGGATCAATCCATCGTGTTGGGCACGCATCTTACCGACACCCCTATTTTAATGAGCAAAGCACTAGAGCCGCAAATTCCTGCGATGTATACCGCTAAATCTTTTGAAAAAATTATTTCTGAAGAAATTAATCAAGCCATTGATGAAATTTATGAAGGCAATTGGATATTGGGAAATAATCCGTATGAGCCGACGGATGATGAAGTCGTTGCATTAACGACGGACGTGCATACGCAATACATCGAGAAATACGTAGATATTTGGGAAAGTTTACTCGCGAATATTGAAATTCGCACACCTAAAAATTTAAACGAAATGGATGCGATTATCACAGCCTTAACTTCACATCAGTCACCGTTATTACAACTTTTGCATACCATTCGTGATAATACGAATTTTATTCCTATTTTAGATGGAAGCCCAAAATTACAAAGGCTCGGCGTATTATTAACTGATGTCAATAATAATGGTTTATACGATATTTTCGTGAGTCTGCAGCAATTACATCACGAATTACAACTGATGTTACAGGCATCCAATCCATCGGACGCTATTTTCAACGCAACAGTTAAACGCACACAAAATATTGCAGAAAACGATTCGCTCCATCAACTTCGAACTATCGCTGAAAATGCCCCAGAACCCTTAAAATCATGGCTATTCATGATCGCGAAAAATACGTGGCAACAAATGCTTTTAGAAACGGCCACATTTATCGAAGCAAAATATCAAAGTGATGTGATGGCTACCTTCCGCAGCCAGATTATGAATCATTATCCATTTCACACGACTTCACTTTTAGAAGTAGATTTGACGCAATTTACGAATTTCTTCGGTAATCCGGGACAACTAAATCAGTTTCATCAACATTACTTAAAACCATTTCTCGATGAATCTGGCAAAGCGTGGCGCGTGACTGATAATCAAAAAATCCCGTTAAATGAAGCAATTTTAGGGCAAATTGAGCAGGGCATGCTTTTACAACATGCTTTTTTCCCCAATGGGGATAATAAATTGTATGTCACTTTCTCCTTGCAGCCGATGAGTTTAGATAAAAGTATGCGAGGACTCACCTTAAATATTAACGGACAAGAAATTCGTTATGAAAAAAATCACGAAGAAACCGCGCGATTATTATCGTGGCCTGGCATAAATTCCATGCACGCGACCACGCTTAATTTTGTAAGCATGAACAATCAGTTGCGCACGAGATCCTATCAAGGCAATTGGGGCTGGTTTAAATTGGTGAGCGCTTCAACCGAAACCGTTCGCTCCAAAAAAGAAATCGTGCTTTCTTTTAACGTGGATGGGTACTCTGCAAAATATGTTTTATTTACCGAAGGTAAGCTAAATCCATTTTTATCAATGAATATCTCGCACTTTAATTTAGTGCCGCATGTGATGGTATGAGCAATAAAGTTCATCGGTTTATCAATTATATTGATTACTAAATTTTAGGGAATTCGTATACCATGTCATGCTAACTAGCACGTCGTCCCGCGGCTTGTCCGCGGGATCCAGTGACAGCAGCAATGCCATTCTGGATCCCGCGGACAAGCCGCGGGACGACGACGTTAATAGAGTGACATATTAATAACAGGCACCAACCATGACCAAAGGCATCACCACCTTCGCACTTGCGATGCTCATCACGGGCGCGATTGACAGTATCCGAAATTTACCTGCAACCGCATTGTTCGGTAGCTCCCTCATTTTCTTTTTTATTTTTGGTGCGATCGTTTTCCTCATTCCCGCTGCTTTGGTTTCTGCAGAACTTTCTTCACACTGTAATGAAAAAAGTGGAATTTTCCATTGGGTACATCGCGCATTCGGTGAAAAAGCCGCTTTTTTGGCGATCTGGTTACAATGGATTAACACGATGGTATGGTTCCCCACTATTCTTTCATTTATTGCGGGAACCGCGACTTATTTTTTAAATCCCGAACTCGCCCAAAATAAAACTTATTTAGTCACCGTGATTTTGTCGACGTTTTGGATTTTAACGTTGATTAATTTAAGAGGTATACATTTCTCCGCAAAATTTTCTAGTTTTTGCGCGGTCATTGGTATGATTATTCCAATGATTCTTATTGTGAATCTTGGAATATTTTGGCTTGTTTCAGGTAATCAATCGCATATTCAATTTAATACCGAAAATCTTTTACCGCATTTTGATTCTATTGATCATTGGATTTCTTTAACCGCCATTATGACTGCTTTTTTAGGAATGGAACTCGCGACCGTGCATGTCAAAGAAGTCAGAGATCCACAACAATCTTTTCCGAAAGCTTTATTCATCTCCGTCGTTATCATTTTAGTGACCATGATTTTAGGGTCACTCACCATTGCGATGGTATTACCCAAAGAAGAGATTAATTTAGTGAATGGTGTGATCCAAGCTTTTACTAATTTCTTTGCGTTGTATCATCTTTCTTGGGTAGTACCGATTATTACGATCATGATATTACTCGGCAGTTTTGGTGGAATCATTAGTTGGGTCATCTCCCCTGCGCGTGGTTTGTTGCATGCCGCCGAATTAGGTTTTTTACCGGCTTTTTTCACGAAAAAAAATGATAAAAACATCCCAACACATTTATTATTTCTGCAAGCGATATTAGTTACCTTTGTTTGTCTTGCCTTTCTCTTGATGCCAAGTGTAAATGGCTCTTATTGGTTGCTGACCGCATTAAGCACGCAACTTTATATGTTGATGTACGTCGTGATGTTTTTAGCAGCGATATTTTTGAAATATAAATTCAAGCCTAGCAAACATTCCTTCACCATCCCCGGTGGCAAAATCGGCATGTGGCTCACGGCGGGCTTAGGCTTAATCGGTTGTGCCATTACTTTAGCCGTCGGTTTCATTCCTCCCAGCGGCATTGATGTTGGTGGATTTTGGCATTATGAAACGGTTTTTGTGAGCGGGTTAGTGGGAATGGTTGTGCCGGTGGTGTTTTTCTATGGGTTTAGGAAACTTAAATAACGCCGATGGAAAAATTGAATCGTCATTTCCATTTTTCCTTCCTTTTTTGAATTTGTGTTTCAAAAAAGAAATCATATAACATTTTGTCAAAAACAAATGGATGCAAGGCTGGATTAGAGTGAGTTACAGCAAACAAATTTATAATCGCATATAGACATAAAAACTTATTTTTAGTATGATCTTCGCGCACTTAATAGTTGGGAAAAACAAAACGTTCAGGAAGAATAAAATGAAAATGTATAAAATTAATGAATTTGCTCATATGGAACAGTGATTGAAGTCATGAACCATGAATCTCTTTCACCTGAAGCTGAAATGACAAAAGATTTATTATCTATCATTCATCGTTTTTCTAGTCGTCTGCATGGTTTAAGAAAATATAAGAATAATCTCAATGCTATCATCAAGGCGAAAGAATGAGAACAATAAAGCGCCATAGCATCGCGATTAATGCAGGGAAAAATACCCACATTGAAGCATTAGCAAAGGCTTATGCCAAAGAAAAAAACTATTGGCTTCTACAATTTCAGCAACAAATCCACATACCTTTTATCAAAAATTCTCGCCATTTGCGCAATCAAGCCGTGAAAGAAAAATATAGCTCACGGTATGGATTGCAAGCCCGTATGTGGAAATTAGCATTGCAAGATGCAGCGGATATGATGGATCGATTTTGGCGTTCGATTTTTGATAAAATCAAGCGTGATATTTACCGCTCAAGTTTAGATGCCACACAAAAACATTATGCTTTTTGGCTATTAAAAGATTATGCGCGTTTCAGCGAAATGCTCGCCCTTAATCCATTAAATTTTAAAGAACTCAATCTTTCATCGAGAAAAAAAGTCATCAATTTTCTTCAGAAAAAAATAAAGAAATACCGAAAAAATTATCCTAAAATAAAAAAAGCACGAAGTATCCTTTTAGACGAAAATTGTTATTCGATATTTACTCATGATAATCGTCAATATATTAAAATGATGACGACCATTCCAAGAAAGAGAATCACAATCCCTTTATCAGGCAATACCCCGATCAAAGGAAATATTCGCTTAATTGTAAAAGGTCAAATGATTGAAGTGCATTACACAGCGGATCTGAAAGCCATTAAAAAATCCTTCACTCAATCAGTGCTAGGTATTGATTTGGGTTATAGCGAAATCATGACTGATAGCGATGGAAAATCATACGAAACCGATTTTGGTGATATACTCACGACTGCATCCGATGGACTCAAAGTTAAGATGCAACGTCGAAATAAACTACACGCATTACAGAAAAAATATTCAGAATCAACAAGTATTGAAAAACAAAAAAAAGCAAAAAATATTCTAAAAAACAATTTAGGCCAAATAAAACTAGAAGAAAATCAATATAAACTAAAAGCAACCCTTGATCGTAAAATCAATACTGCTTTTAATCAACTTAGCGAAAAAAATCCTGATGTGGTCGTCAGTGAAGGTTTATCACATCAATTTTCTTATCATTGCGGTCGTAATTGGAACCGTCGACTATCCTCTTGGATAAGAGGGGTATTACAAGAAAGATTAGCATTTAAAGCGTTGGCTAAAGGTTTTAGTCATCAGGTAGTCAATCCAGCGTATTCTTCACAAATGTGTGTCCCATGCGGTTTTGTTGATCATCGGAATCGTAAGGGAGACAAATTTAAGTGTCTGCATTGCGGATATGTGAATCATGCAGATTGGGTGGCTGCTTTGAATCTTAGAAGTAGATATTTTGATCGAGAGATCACGCGATATACGCCTTATCGCGAAGTAAAACGAATATTACTTCAAAGATTCCATCGCCGTTTGGAAACCAATGCATCGGGCACTGTTAACGGCAGGATTCCAGATACCACATTGCATGTATCAACCATGCGCGGTCAATCGGAAAGCGAATGGAAAACACAGTCAAACAAGGATGTCGATGTTTGACTATAGTTTTTCTAACAGTGTATGGAATAATGGTAAAAGCATGAATATCGGGTGAAAAATCTTTTGAATTCCGTGTAACAAAAAGTAATTTATGATTAATTGCAACTGCAGCTTGTAAAGCATCAGGTAATTTCCACTTATACTGCCTTCGGAGTTCTGCAGCCATATCCGCTTCAATCTGAGTAATTGCCAATGTTTTAAAGCGCTCCAAAAAAGTTTTTGTAATCGTTAAATGAGGAGATTCGACACCCACGAGTATTTCAGCACGGGTTATTACTGAAATGTAACTATTTTTAATATTGGATTTTAACCATTCTGTTGCGTTTGAAATATTATTTAAATGATCAATAAGGATGACTGAATCCAAAAGATATTTCATGCCTATTCCCATTCATCTCTTAATTTATTTTGATATGCGAGACCATCACTTTTTTTCCAAATGCCCGCGGTTTGAGATAATATTTCTTCAATGGAAAGCTCTTTTTCAGATTCTAACTTTTTTCGATAATATTGCAGCGCTTCCCGAACAATCTCCGTCATGGGGACGTGGCGTAAATGCGCCTGTTTATCCAGCCACTTTTTTTCAGTATTATCTAAACTAATGATAGTGCGTTTCATGAGTGACTTCTCAGTGATATCAATAAACAAGTATAATGATATCATACTATGGGCAGTAAAAAATATCAATCATGGTTACTCTAACCAGCAAAGGGTTTGTACGGCCCTCTTTGATTAAATCGGCAACTTCTTCACATCCGGGTTTTCGGCGTACGCACGGAGAATTTCTTCAATAATTTGATCGACGATACCTTGGCCGCTCGCTTCTTCAATCAACGCACCTTGTTCTTTCAATGTTGCCAACCGCATTTCAATCAAAGATTTAATCGAACCGCCGGGGAATAAATTCGCAAGCACGCGGCGTGCTTCGGCGGGACCCAATCGTTGATAAAGTTTATTACGGATATGCGCATCTTCCGCCGTCGTACTAAACGCCCATAATTCAACGGGGCCTAAGGTACTGGTTAATAATTGCGTGTTAATACCGGTCTTCGTCGCGAATTGCGCGAGAAATGTTGCGCCCCCTTCACGAGGACCATGCACACGTGTTTTCAAAGCGACACGGGCGGTTTCTGATAAACCAAAAATCTCGGTCGAGCGACGAATCGCTTGTTCAGGACCTGCATCCATAATAAAAATGGAAGTAGCAAATTCCACCATAATCGCATCAAAGTCATCTAACGATTGTGAAATTAACGCAATTTGGACGTTCCATTTTCGGCCTTCGCGCATGTCTAAAATAACTTGATCGCGTACCGCACGCGCTTTTGAAGTACGATGGAATTCATCATAAACCAAGCGCTTGGGATCTTCGCGGATTTCGGCAATACGACTGCGGTGATAACTACGATACGCCTCTGGCATATCGGTTAGCACATCTTCCGTTAAGTAAAAAGATCGTCCCAATACGTAACGCGCTAACATGTACATGACTGCGGTCTGCCGATCGGCGACATCGCCACCACTTTTTGCGACTTCATCCAAATCTAATGACACAATTCGGGAATCTCCCAAATCAAAACGCGTCACGTTCGCGATGATAGGATATTCTCGAACCGCACTTGAAATCATACGACTGAACGCTTGAATTAAAGGTTCACCCGTCGGTGCTTTCACTAAACCATATAAATCTTCAACCGCCTGTGTTCGACATATCGCCGCAGCATCCGGTAACAAGGGAACCGCATAACGTTGCGCCAAAAGCGCTTCATGATAAAAACCGGCGAGAAACAACGCATCGGTCACTTCCCACCACGTGGTGTGCTCATCTAAAACAAAACCAATTTCGCTCAAAATATCATCGACGATGGTCTCAATACCCTTAGTGTAAGGATGCGGTTTGCCATCATCCGCCAAATATTTATAAAGCTCATCAACAATCAAACCCGCCATATCGGGAATACCATCGTAGGGCCGTTCGGCGCCTAATGGTGTTGCGAGCAACGTGATAAAGTTGACGAGAAATCCACGCTCTTGCGCAGTCGGATATCGACAACCTAATTGCGTATCGAAAGGATTAATCGAATAATCTTGCGTCATGCGCAAACGATGATATCCAACCAAATGTTTGGAACCCGCGGGTAATGCTTCTTTTAACAAAGAAATTAAACCACTACTCGATGGACCAATGTCCACAATGGCAATTCGCGGCAGACGTTGAATACCGCCCTGCAAACATAGCGCTAAATTAATCGTATTCGACAACACCGACTTACCCGAACCGGGTCTTGCGTACATGAGATCAATCCAGGTCGTTTGCTGTGCGGACCCAGGTTGATAGGGCCATGGCTTGCCATCGGGTGAGCGTAACAACACTGCACCATATTTCCACGCAGAAGCAGGGCGTGCGAAAGGCAACATATAAACCGCATCGGATAAAGGCGCAATGGAAGGTGTCGCCACACTGCCAGCCGTAAATCCTAATAAACTCGATGCATAGCCACCAAACACATCACCACAAACTTCTGAGACTTCGCACGAACCCCAACCTTCCACCGCTTTGGCAAGTTCTGCCGCACGTGTACGTAACAAGCGAATGTTTCCCTCTGGCGCCCATGTGGCTAAACTGACTTGTAATCGGACCACCGCATCATCGGTGTTTAAATCAATATCTTTTAATAATTTATTTGCATCATGTACTAACGCATTTTGAGATGAGGTCCACGCTAAAATGGCAGCCATTGCAGATTTAAAACGTAGTGTGTTTAAGCCACCACTTTCAATTAAAAATGAAATTCGCCACGGCACATGTGTTGGTATCGTTCTTGAAAAAAGATGACTGAATGATTTTACTTCTTGTGGAAAAAGATCAATAAAAAGTGGAGTATAGATTCGATCCCCCACACGAACGGTTCTTAAATCAACGTTCACCGCGTCTCTTGGGAAAATTTGTCGTGAAAGCGGAGGCCACATCAAACCGGATAATTCATTCGCGAGTGGGCGCGCTTCATGCAAAGGAATTTTATCGCCGGGTAAAACCGCACGCCAATTTTTATCCGTAAAATCAGGATCAGCGGAATAACGCATCGCTAAAACTGATTCATGTACTTCCAATAGTTGACAATAAATGTTTAATTGTGACAAATCCGTCACCAATGAGCGCACAAAAGATCCATGCGCCTCACGAAGATCAGGAATGGCTGCAATAAGATTTTGCCCGTTAATAAACGGAGGAATTTTATTTTCTCGAATTAATTTTAATTTGTCTTTGGTTGCGCGTTTCAATTGTTCTTTGGAAAGCGAATAAGGTCGCGTCCACAATACAAAATATAATTCTTCATGCGCACAATATTTAGAAATATAGTCAATGCGCTCTTTAAATAAATCGTCTAACTCGAGATGTAAACGATTTGCGGTAGCCCTCGCAGGACTTAAAATTTCTTGAATTTCAGATTTTACGGTTGATTTATCGTAGCTAAAATAAACCTGGACCATATGTCCCGGTCTTTTTAATGTTGCTTGCAAACTTTGTGTGAGTCCTGCATGTACTGCTTCGAATTCTTCAGTACCAATGAGCCTTGTCACCCCAAAAATTCGAATGACAGAAATAAGTGATCCGTCACGTGCGACGAGCGTATGTGTATCCTCTGCGGTTTCTAAATCACAATAGGATTCAGCCGTTTGTTTGAGTTCAGTACTGAACCACGCTAATACTGCATCTACGCCATCAAGTATTGGATCTACAAAACTACGCATGCTATTCCTTAAAAAAAATTAATTCATAGTAGTACGTCGTCCCGCGGCTTGTCCGCGGGATCCAGTGACAGCGGATACGCCACTCTGGATCCCGCGGTCAAGCCGCGGGACGACGTACTAATTGGCACGACAAAAAATTAAGTCTGCTCAGCTTCTGCAGCTAATTCTTCGAGAGCTGCGGCTGCCCAAGCATCTAATTGCACTTTAAATTTCGTATACGATGGAAGTAATCGTATATCATTCAAAATATCAATCTTCATCTCTGGATTTTTAATTTGATGTTCTAAAATTAATTGTCCTAAAACAGATGGGTTACTGGTACCTTGACCATATTTATTTTCAATTAATTGACTTCGAAATTTGAAACTTCGATAAATGGATTGCGCACTTTCTTGATAACCTGTGCCATTTCCCATTGCGCAAAAAAGTACATGACAAAAACTATTTAATTCAGCTTGGCCCATTTCGGGAAGATAAATCAGCTGACCTCCGCCCATTTCTTCTAAACTTAATGATTCCAGAAATAAACATTGGGCACAAAAACAACATGCTGTCATCAGATTGCTGATTTTATTATTCGTGTAATCGCCATCGCGATTCACAATTTCTTGATACTCTCTCGCTTGGAAACTACAAAACTGGCAAGTATATTGATCGCGGTTTAAAACTTTATTTGCAACTGGCAGAAAAGCTTTATCTGCACGACGACGTATAAAAATACGCCATCCACTTAAATTGACTGCCAGTTGTAATTCTTGCATAAATCTTTATCTACTTTTTAAAAACTTGAAAATCCTGAAATACCTGCTTGTGTTCCACTAGAACCAAACAACGTTGCACCGCCTGCGCTAAATACGCTTGGAATGAAAAGTAATGCAGCTGAAATAAATAATAAAGCAATAGGTTGGCTCACGTGAATTTGTGTTGGGTTGTCTTTGTGCGCTTTGAACTTAACAACTGCAGCAACACCAAAAGCCATCCCTGCAACGTAAGAACCTGCAGTAATCAATTTTGCGAGATCATTTAGGTTTGTTACCGCGGTGGCTGCAACAACACCAATACCGGAAGCCGATGCTCCAAAAGCAACTGCCCCAAAACAACTCAATAACCCTAGTAAAATTAACATGGTTTTTTTTGTAAACTTATAGCTCATTGCGTTCTCCTTAAAAAATAAAAAAATAAAAATCTATTGTGGTGGGCTCGGTGCAAATGCCGATCCTAATCCAAACGTGTCATATATCATTTGCAGCGTATCAAAAAGATCAATTAAAAATATCCCACCAATAATGTGCGCCATCGCGCGCCCAAATTGGCCATGCTGACCACCGCCTTGTTGACCCAAATGGGTCAATATGACCAAACCTCTGATAAAAGCAATAAGACCTACTAATTGAACGACGATAATGCAAGCATTATAAAGATCTCGCCATTTGTCATTGATCTGTTCTTCATAACCATAGGGGGATGGATTTAACCAAAAAGTCGTGAGTCCGGCATTTAACGTAGATGGCAAATATATCATGGCAGCGCCAACAAAAATATAAAGTAAAGGCCCACGCATGCTCGCTTCACTTGACATCATAGACCGCTGTTCGGCATATTTTTTCATTTTCATGACCCCTTCAATCACGAAAAAAAAGCCGATGACATAACAAATAGCAGTGATTAACAGCCACACTTGCGGTAACTGTGTGGCGAGATTGGTAATAAGCTGGGTTAAACTGACCGAGTTATATAAATCATTATCTGCCGCTATTGCAGCGCGCATAAAGAGAGGGTTCATCATGATAATAATAAAAAGCTTGCATACCCAAGGAGGCATCAAAAAATTGTTAGCATGCTTCATAAAACCCTCACATTCTTTCTTGATTTATTCCACATTCATTCCATAGGATAAAGCAACCACGCGATTTCCGGTATCAATTTCAACAATACCGTCATAAGGATCAATCTTAGTGATGCGGCCATAATTCCGTAGAATATCACCCTCGGCTACTGTTACTGTATCACCGGATTCTGACTTAAGCCAAGCCCGTCCTGGAATAATTGCTTGGACGGTATAGTTGATTTTGGGCTCACCTCGGTTTGCCACCCCGCTTGAATGGGTAACTGTGACAGCGGGTTCTTCCCGTGCGGCTTGACTGATTTGCTGTAAATTGCTTTCTATGCGGTTCATTTTTTTGGAGATTTCATCCATTTTGCCGCGCATCATGTTTTCTTGCATTTCGTAATCGGATATTTTTTGAGCATATTCCGTTTGCAAAAGATTCATCATCGCGGAAGTTTGTTGTTCAAGCGCAGTTAAACGTTCATCTATTTTTTTTATGTCTTCAGCCCCTGGAGGTGGTGTCGGTGCAACGACTGTCGCCATCGCCGGTTGTTGCTGTTCCACCACTTTGGGCGGTGGAGGCGTTTCTTGTTTCACTACGACAGGTTCTGCAGGCCTCGTCACCGGGGTAACAGCAGGTGCGGTTTTGATTTCACTTAATACATCTGCCGTGGGAGATTTGGAAGGGCTTAGCATTTTATAAACCAATGCCATTAACACAATAAATATAACACCACCGATAATAGCTCGACGGCGCGGGTTGATATTGCTTAATTTGGCAAGAATCGATTCCTTAGGCGGTGCTGCATTGCCATTTTCCGCAGAGGCTTTCGGAGACTCATCAACATCAAAATTCATTTGATCATCAGAAAAATGATACTCTTCTTCTTCATCTTCATAACGCTCTTCGTCTTTTTCATTTACCATAATTTAAGCCTCTCAAATGACAATTTTTTCCGCAATGACATTCTACGGTGTCGTTGATACTGTTGTTGTCGTCACTGCATTGGGTACTGTGGTCGTCGTGACCGTTTTAACGGGTACATCTTCATCGGTCACTTCCGATGCAAACAATATGCCTATACCGACACCGGCATAAATTTTGACAGTCGTGGGTCTATTCAAATTCTCAAGTGCAATTTCATTCAAGTTAGTACCGATTTGACCGATACCCACTGCAATTTTACTACCAGGACTCAATTCTGGATGATCGGTACTGGTACCGAAAATACCTGTCGTGCTTGTACCAGCATTCGTAATTGCGCTTGAATATCCCTGTACAAATGAAGATGCCATCATGAGACCCCATCTTGACAAATAATGATGATCGACCTCGTTTGCCATCACCGTTCTTGCCGTGTCAGGATCGATAGCATAAGCCGAAATAGATTTTGCAGAAGGCCAGTCTGTTTCGTCCATCTGCGTGAAGTTTAAGCTCACTTTATCTTGGCCTTGGGCAAGCGATAATTTTCCTAATAATTTAGCGCCCTTAAATTTGCCTTCGATAATGGTTGCCATCACTGGTGTATCTGGATAATCGCTATCAACCGCCGTATCTAACACAGCAAAATAAATCGTACCGGATTTGATGAGGGCAGGTTTTTTGATAACTTTTTCGCCGGCACCCCCCGCAATGGCACCGGGTAACGTGCCACCAGGGCCTGCGCCCTCTCCTGGTTTTTCAGGATTGAAACTGCCTTCCGAATGACTCATGGTTGCCGGTGCCCAAACGGTATTTATTAAATTTTGCGCCTGTCCAGACATCGCATTTTGTAATGCTTGAATTCGTTCTAAACGATTATCTTTAACTTGTTCGGCCGCTTGCACGGGAATATTTTCAAAATTTTCTACTGGGGCTGCGGTTTCCGCGGTTGCGTTTTGTACGCTTTCTTGCAAAGCAGCATATTCTGGTAATACGGTTTCTGTACCCGGTACTGCCCCGCCCGTCGGACGAATACTTGCTTGGTATTGTTGTAACAATGCTTGCGCTTCAGTAGGCGAGATAATGCCGGCTTGCACTGCTTTTTTTAATTCATCGGCATAAGCACTGGGTGTCGCATTATTAGCTTGCAAACTGAGTAAACGTTTAGCGAGATCACCTGCGGCTCCCCCTTTCGCAACCAATGCACCAATAGGACCTGCCGCTTGGATGGTTCCTTGTAATGATTTGTAATCATTGAGTAAAGCGTTAGCCGTTTCTTTAGAAATTTTGCCATCATCTACTAATTTTTTGAGGGCTGCAGCGTAGGCGTCAAGCGGTGCATTTTGACTTTGTAAACCTTCTAATAATTTTTCTGCATCGGGTGGTACTTGACCATTCGCCGCTAATTTTCTTAAATTTGCTAAAGCCGCTTCTTTGGCTCGTATCACATCTTGCACACCTGGTGCGGAACCATTTAATCGTCCTTTTTGATAATCCTGAATTAATTTGTTAGCAACCGCAGGTGTGAGTTTGCCTTCTGCGACTAATCGATTAATTGCATCAGTGTACTCATTCACGGGTACATTTTTGTTTTGCATTTCTTCAAGCATTTTTAAAACGTCAGGCGTGATCTGTCCTTCTTTCGCCATTTGTCGCAAACGGAAAATGCCTTCTTTCGCCCCTTCCTTCGCCAATTGCTGCGTATATTGCGCAAGCAAATTGCCGGCAGTCTCTGGGGAAATTTTACCTTCACGCACTAATCGTTGTAATTCTGCTGCGTATTCAGCAGGCGTCACTTGCATTTTTTGTAACTCTAACAATTCTGTTGCGTTGGCTAACGGCAATCTGCCCGATTTAATCATGTTATCCATCATTTTTGCACTGGCATTCACTAATGCATTGGTATGTTGTTTTTTATATTTTTCTAATAATGCACGCGCCTCTTCGGGCGTTAATTTGCCAGCCTTCACTAATGCGTCTAACGCCGCCGCATATTCATCCACTGAGACATTGCGATTGGCAAGGTCTTTCAGCATATCTGCGGTTTCGCGATTGATTTTACCTTTATCCAATAAACTTTGAACTTCTGCATTCACATCTGGTGTATCAGGATTGGGACACATAAAACAACCGGATTCTCCACCCGCTACATTCAACACAGTTGGAATGGCAGATGCGCCTGCACCTTGCTGTCTTGCTTCTTCAATACGTCTTAAATTGGCCTCTTCGACCGATTGCTGATATTCGGGTGAAATTTCCCCCCCGGGAACCGATACTAAATTTTTGGGTGCATTAGCAACGCGAGCGGTCGCATTAGATGTCGCACTTCCAAAAAAATAAACGGCTAAATAAACCGCAAATGACACACCAACCACAGCTGCAAATAGAAGAAACATTCTGGATTTTGCATCAATATTCGAGAATAGCTTAAACTCTGGTAGTTTTAATGCCATCAGAATCCCTCTATTTTAAGTTCGACAGGATTGCCATACTGAGAAATGAGCACAGAGGAACTTCTCTGTATTTCGAAAGCTTGCATACCATCAGGGCTCACCATTCGACCAATCCACCCCGGAGAAAGCACAGCAAATCGCGTGCGCAAATACATTTTATCGCCTAACACCCACGCTTGGCCATCGCCGCCACGCACTGTTAATTGCTTGCTGCCAGCTGGTGCAACACCATCTAATACACTAAGTAAAAGTTGATTCGCGCTATTGGGTAAACCCGTGCCCGTCGGGAGCGCCGTCGCATTCGGTCCAATACCCGGCACATGAATATCGGTTCGATAATCCACCACGCGTTGCCCGAAAACTAAAGACATCGTAATAGGTGTTGGTAAACCCACTAATCGAATAATTAAATCACTATCTCCGTAAGGCGAAACCGCTTGTAATAATAAAACATTACTTTTGCCATCCCATTGCGGTGCCCCTAACTTACGTGGGTCACCAATATCAAAAGAAGCAATCGGCCATGGTGATCCCGTTGAATCCACAAACACTAACGATGAAATGTAACCTTGCGATAAACGAATCGCTGGCGGTGTCGTGCCTGGTGCCAAATTAATGATTAATGTACTTGAAACTGGCTTAGGCGGAATATTGGCAGGTATCGCTGCTGCACGTTGTTGCACATCCACCTGTTGTCGTAATTTCACGACTTGTTGCGGCGTTAAAGGTACATTTTGTTGGACTAAACCTTCAAATGCGGCATCAGATTCGGGAGACGGTGGCACCGTAGGTTTTGGTGCAGAATCTAGCATGACTTTTTGGTTTTCTTCAAAAGACATCGGGGGCGTTAACACCTCATCGCCAGAACCGTTCACATAAACCATGGTCGGAGATTTTTTGACGGTTTTTTTCCGCACTATCGTTTTCGAATTTTGCATAAAAGGCGGTGGTGGAATATGTGCTTGGTTATTTTTCTGTATCCATTCTTGAAAATCTGCACGATCTGCCACGTCTTCGGCAAAGCTCGAAGAAATAAAACATACCGTGAAAGAAAAAAGGACTAAAGCAATAAAGTTTTTATTCATTTTATGTTGTCGTCCCCCTTGGATTTTGAGTATTTTGAGCAGGCCTATTGCGGGCACCAAGCATAATATTTTCGATAGCAATACCAGAAATATTATTCATCGTTGGCACACGGACTACGAGGGCTCGTATCATGGGATTTTGATCGTTCATATTTTTATTGAGACTGATGTAATTTATTTTTAGTCCCATTTGTAACCACCACCCGTATCTGCCATCTTGAAGTACACCTTTTTCTATAATTTGCGGCGCGTTTTCGGCTTGACTTTTCACAAACACTTTTGCGTCTACTATTGTATCTTGAACTGCATAGTTATTCAGAAAATCTAAATAAATTTTCCAACCATTTTCTGTAAAATATTGTTGATAGCTTTTTAACTGATCAGGGTAATGATAAAAATCAAAAACAAAAACAGTCTGTAATGCATTACTAAAAAATTGTCTGACATCCGCATCATTCACATAAGGCTGATTCAGAGGGGGACTCATCACCACGCGGAAATTATCATAAGTATTAAATATGATGGGCTTTGGTTTAGTCACGTATAGATAAATAAAGGTTGCGATGATACAAACGATGGAAATTAAAATCATGATGAAAGAAAAAAAAACTTTACGAAAACCATCACGATAAAAATCGCTTCTGAGACGAATCGTTTGTAATTTTTCTTCCGCCACGTTGACTTCTCGCATCGTTCAAAACTTAAGAACGTCAAAAAATATTAATCTATATAATACAGGAAATTAAAATGAACTTCGAGATTAATGTGAGAATGCTATTACGTTCGTCGGACCTAGGCAACTTATAACCCGTCGTCCCGCGACTTGTTCGCGGGATCCAGTGACAGCAGCAATGCCATTCTGGATCCCGCGAACAAGTCGCGGGACGACGGTTGTGTAGAGACCTATGATGCTTTTAGCTGGCATGACAGCTCGTCTTAGAACTAGCGCATTATTGTATTTGCTCGAGGTGATGTATTAATTAATTCTTTCACCATGCTTAACACGGCCAAACCCTGATAACTTTGTAGCAGTGGTTTTCGCTGTACCACAACATTGACTTTATAAGTTGCAGTACTACTACTACCTGGCGTATTTAAATATAAAGGTGGTTTTAATCGTGTTTCTTTCAAAATCATTTCGATTCTCCATGCATACTCACCTTTGATGGGGCTTGCATTAAGCACAACCGGTGCACTTGTCACTTTACTAATCCATACTTCTTTTCGTTCTAACATTGCGACTAAGTTAAGGGATGCTTTTAAACCTTTCATATATTCCGCCCACGCATAATCCGAAAAATATTTTTGCGAATCTTGCAATTGTGAGCGATAATTTACAAAATCAAATGAATTACCAGATTCAATCGCTTTAATAACCCAAGCATTCACTTCACCAATGGCTAAAGGTAATTCCAAAGGGGTTTCTTGAATAAGAACGCCATCATCATTGGCCACAAAATAAAGTGGTTTAGATGAATTATTTAATACATAGCTTAAAAGCATGCTCAGACAAATAATCACCACCAACGCAAGTAGCGAAACACCGAACATCAAATGAAATTTCTTTCTATAAAAAGCATTACGCTTATGCACTAACTCTAATGCATCGCTTGCGTTTTCGTTTATCATACATACACCTTAGATCTGCTACATTGAAAATTGATCAATACCAATTCCGACAGGGTTTTTCGTGGTTGGAACTTTGACAATCACGAGTGTCACTCGATAAGTTCGAGTGGAGGAATTACTTGCTGCTTCATAAGTGACGAGAAAAGGTATTTGCAACCGCCAAGCTTGATCATAATCGGAAAAGCTGCCTTGATTTGCAATGACAACTTGCCCATTCACTGCACTATTAGTATTTAATTGATTTTGTCTTAATGTTTGAATCACCCCTTGAATAGAAGCAAGAAAAGCATTTAATCCACTATTGGTAAAATAAGGCCTCACTTTGGCTTCAATTTCACTATCACTTTCATAAAATTTATAAGTATAAACATCAATGGCGGCTTTGCTCGCCCATTTAATAATCGTACTAGATAATAAATTAGGCTCATCTAATGCGGTCAATTCAAACACTTCGCGTTTTGGTGTCACTGCTGAAAAATGCGGAAGCGGCCGGTTTTCTACGAAATACATTAACAAAAACATCAATCCAATAAGAAAAACTAATGCCATTATTAATATTGCGATTAAGGTCGGAAAATATCGATAGTCATCTTCTAAGTGATGGACATGCTTCATTTTTGGCATTGGTTTAATCCTACAAACCGACTTTCTCTCATGCACCATTCATATAGCTGCCCATTTGTCGTTGACACATAATAGGCACGAGCTTTTGGAAAAAAAATAAAATATAGATTGAGAAATACCAATATTAAAATCACACTCATTAAAAAAAGAATGACTTTGAGTATCTTGTGATAAAGGTCACGATAAAAATGACTTTGAAATCTTGGCATATCCTCTCGATGACCGATCATCAATGCTTCCTATATATAGAGTTTTTCTAAAGTTATTTCAATCCGATAATTATCACTACCCCAATTGCCGTTATTGGCGGTGACAAGCTTGCATCCGCCGTAACCTTCCGCATATAACAATCGTGTATTCAATCGTCGATTCCACATATAGCGCATGATTTTTTCTGCTTGCTGTTTCGAAAGCATGATACTGACATCTTCAGGTTCGATGGCGCTCGTATACCCTGCAATTTTCACCGACATATTGGGATACCGATTGATAAATTGGACGACTAAATCCAAGGTCTCATATGACGCCGCTAATAAATGAGAAGTCATATAATCAAATAATACAAAAGAAGGAATCACTATTAAAATTTGATCGCCGAGTTGTACCACTTGGACATTGCGATTAATGAGTTTGTCCGCAAGTGTTGTGTGCGAATCGATGTAAGCACCAATGGCACCCCCGAAAATGGCACCGACTCCAAGACCTGGTAACACGCCCGAGCCACCGGAAATAGCAGCACCTGTCAATGCACCGGCGGTACCGCCAATCATAATACCTTTTGTCCGTTGCGTAGAATTTTGATAAGCGTCACGCAAGCCGCCTTCGGAATGAGAAAATTGATAACTGGTTTCGAGGTAGGCTTGATCTGCTTCACTCGCAGCGCCTCTTTGTGCCGCAGAAGAGGCACATCCATGAAGAGAAATGACGAATAGTATAAAAATAATTATTTGTAATGGTTTCCAAATTGTTATTGTCATTCCATCTCTCTGCTTTGTTTTTAGTTTTATTATTTTCAACTGTTTTTGGTAAAAACACAATAATTAGTGTCACTGTCATTCCCGCGCAGGCGGAATCCATTCATAGCACACTTATCCTCTACAAATGGATCCCCGCCTGCGCGGGGATGACAGGGTAAAAAAACAATGCTAAAATTTAAACACAATATCCAAAACGAGCTAAGTGGTGTACAGTTGAGAAGAGTAATCATTTTATTTTTGTCCATTTTTGTTTTTTTTCAAACCGCAAACGCCTCCGTGGAATCCGATGAAAATTGGTATCAAACCATGAGTCGCCATATTAGCGAGACGTGGCATGATGGAAATGTAGAAATGTACCTTCCGTTAAAAACTATTCACATGCCTTTTGCTTATTCTCATGAGCAACGCGAAAATTTTAATGAAAATCCATTGGGATTTGGTATCGGAAAAGGCCGATTTAATAGCAATGGGAATTATGAAGGCATGATGGTCATGGTCTTTCAAGACTCACATTCAAAACCCGAGTATCTCGCGGGGTATCAATGGATTCCTCAATGGTCTTTGTCTGACAATTTTAAAGCAGGGTTAGGCGCCGTGGGTTTTATTAGCGCGCGCTCTGATTTTTTGCATTACACACCTTTCCCCGGCGTTTTACCTGTTGCATCGCTCAGTTATAAAAATCTCATGTTGGAAACGACTTATATTCCGGGAGTGAGTTCGTTTGGTGGGAATGTTCTGTTTGTTATGTTGAAGTGGAAGTTTGATTAACTCTCACCCTGCAACGACCGCACATATTCCAACAAATCATTCGCGGCGCTCACCACCACATCTTCAGGCTGAAAAATTCCTTCTACCGGTGGTGGGTAATCGGTTGCCATATAAATATCTTTAATTACTTCATCCGCAATGACTTGCGCTTTAGAGCTTGATCGTCCCAAGACTCTTTCCACTAACTGGATTTTATCCTTAATGAATGCACGCGCCACCAACGGCTGGCTGAAACGCTCAAAATTAGTCGCCCCGACCAACATTTTTACAGTATTAGATAAATCAGGTTTACTAAAGATATTGATGTGGCCTTCTTCTTCGGGCTCTTCTTCCACAATACTTTCGATACTTTCTTCTCCGCCACGATTATGGAATGCGAGTAATGCAGTCACGCCTCTTTCGATCAAATTGGCTTCCGGATTTTCGGTCATGGATGTCGCAATCAATTGAATGTCTTCTGATTCTTCTCCTGACACTGCTTCGAATCCAACATCTTCTGACGCTAAAACATTTTCGAATTGCGCCAAACGATTTTCGAGATCGATTAAAACGCGCCCGATGGGCGCTTCGACTTTCAAGAAGTGATTAATCCGCATTCGCTCCACAGGTTGCGGATTGGCGAAAAACATTTTGGCGCGAATAATTTTCGATTTGAAAAAGATATGCGCCTCACCTTCTCGCTGTTCTTTCAAATCGAGCAAATCGACACGCGCGCGTTTTTCGGACGATGCGCTTCGGCTATCCATGTAATTATTTAACACGCTATTCGCATTAGTTTGAAACGAATCAACCTTTGTGACCCATGATTCACCGGCAGTTTTGGAGAAAAAATCCCAGGTTTCCAATGGATCTTCGAGTTTCATACAAATTTTGATGTTGGTGTTTGCACCGATGGATGCCGCTTCTTCTTTCGAAGCTTTTTGAAATGCGGGTAAATCTTGTCCCGCGAATACCACCGAGAATCCGAGAGATCGCGCCTGTGCAGGTACGACCGCGAATCCTTTGATTGCATAATAACCATATTCGTCCAAAATACACATGTACGGTGTTAATGCATTGGTAGGTTTACGTTGGACCACCTCTTTGTACGTACCTTCGACCGATTCACCCAAACCCGCCGCCATCATCGCCTTCAATGAAGCAATGATCACTTTACCTAAATTTGCTAATTCGTCAGTTGATTTTTCTAAAGCAGGCAACAACACTACTAAAATCCGACGATTTAACACGACGTCTTTTAAATCGACTTCCGCCAAATTAGTACGAATAATATGACCGTAAGTATCCGCCAAAGAACCGAACGCACGCGTCAATTGCATGGTGATAAATCCATGCTGTTCGAATACGGTGCCGCTTTGCTTGCCTTTTTTCGTCGCATCATAACCCGGCAAAGTACGTAGATAGTTCATGATTGGTTCAAGAACGAGATCTGGTGCATCGGCTAAACTGACTGGCTCTTGATTATCACGAATAAACATTTTATCAATCGCAATCGCTTCTAACCGCGTTAATTCGAAATAGTTACGAATGACGTTCGCATCAAGCAAAATTTTGCCGCGATCACGCATGTACACGAGTACTTTCATCAGCGCTTCGACGAATACGATCGCCCGGCCTTTCCACATGTCACCATCGGATGATTGGGATGAAGAATCCATCAAGCTCGTCACGAGCTGCGACAACATACTCGATGAACCATTACAAAATGGATTCATCGTATTGGATAAACGTTTTTCTTGCGCGCCCACAATATCTCGCGCACCAGTCATGAAGTTAATGAGAAGTAAATCATCCTCACGCCCCATGAATCGGCACATGGAAAATACTTTGGCGAATAAACTATTATCGCCTTTACCATCGACATATAAAAAGCCACTGGCTTGCACAAGCGCGTTGAATGCCAGCGAGACTAATGCTTCGGTTTTACCACTACCGGTTGAACCGAAAATCAAGACGTGCGTACGCATGTCGTCGTTGTTGAACCATAACTCTTCTTCGGTGATTTTGCGATTGCCGAAAAAACAAATCCCACGCGCCTTGCGTGGTTTCATGCCGCCGGGGAGTGGATCGTTATAATCATTGGCATTTGAACGCTGCGGCATACGAAATGGCAGACGAAATTTGCGTGTATACGCATAAAGAAATGTGCCAATCGCAAAGAGACCCAGTAATTCCGTGACGGCAGGCAATAAAAAAGCTGCGATAGCAAACGCGATGAGTAAGGTTGCGCTTTTTACGGGGTCTTTGAAAAAATCAGCCGCTTTCATGCCAAGCGTACGCGTATCGCGCAATAAAAGCGCCGGAGGTAATTCTTGCTGTTCGTCAAGACCGCGTTGGTGTTGCATTGATATGCCTCTTAGCTGAATACTATTTAATGCTCGCGCCCAATTACTACGTCGTCCCGCGGCTTGTCCGCGGGATCCAGAGTGGCATTGCAGGCTTTTCTGGATCCCGCGGACAAGCCGCGGGACGACGGTGACTATTTTTCATCCGGATGATAAATAATATCTTTCAACGATATTTCTAACGCATTTGTCGCTTCTTCAACCATCGGAACCAACAAACGTCGTCCAATTTGTTTTTCAGCCACCCAATGCGCGAACGGTCCCGCGACTTCCACAAATGGTGTTTGTCGACCGACGGTATTTAACATATACCATAGTTTACGATCAACGGGTTTTAACCATAAAAAATCTGCGGACGCCTGTACGCCATCTTCACGAGCCACCTCAAGCATCGATGCCATCACGGTTAATACATAAGCATGTTGATGCACAATTTCTTGAATATGTTTATGACCTTCATATTTACGGAGTAGCTCATCTGCACCCGTATAATCAATTTTGGTCGCAGATGATGAGCTAATTTGACAGAGTAATTTTAGTGCGGCTTTCGTATCACTGTGATATCTTGCCGCAAAAATCGCAAAAAGCGCGCGCGCATGAATAGGAAGTCGTTTTGTTCCCTGCCACACAGAACCCAATTGAATGGCAAAAAGTTTATTCGCCTGACCACGTCGCAACGTCACTTCAATCCGATTCCATTCTTTGCGTGTCATTCCTTCACGCGGCTGCGGTTTGTGCTCATCCAGCAATTTATAACGTTTACAAAATTGCATCGGCGTTAAACCCATCGCCCAAGGACCTTTATCAATATCTTTTTTATCAAGATTCAAACCAAGTACGGGGGTAATTTGCGGCCAATTTATTTTTTCGAAATCGGCTAAATCTTTCATGGAATAAATGCGTTTGAATAAACGGGTCGAATTTGCGAAGTAAATAAAAAAAGCCAAGCCAAAAATGATGAAGACAATCGGCAAGCGCACATATTCTCCGACCGCATTTCCAAGATGCACGACATCAGGAAAGGTTACATCTTTGTAGGGAGTCGCTAAAATCGCAGCGCGGACATCATCCAATCGATTGGTAAAATGACTAATGATACCAATTTCCCATAACTTAAATGAGAAATAAAAGCCGACAATTTGCTTTTTAAATGCAATCCAGATGCCTGCGGAAAAAATTAATAATGCCGCAATAATCCATAAAATCCCAGTTGAACCTTCAGATTGATCCGGTTGTCCGCCTTTCGCCATAGTTAAGGCTGCCTTTTTTAAAAATTACCCTTGTTGTTTTTCGCGGATTTCATCTAACATTTTACAATCGATGCAAAGCGTGGCCGTGGGTCTCGCTTCAAGACGTCTTAAACCAATTTCAACCCCACACACTTCACAATAACCATATTCTTTGTTCACTAATAATTGAAGGGATTCTTCAATTTTCTTTAATAACTTACGTTCACGATCACGCGCGCGTAATTCTAAACGAAATTCTTCTTCTTGGCTTGCGCGATCATTGGGATCCGGATAGTTGATTGCTTCATCTTTCATGTGATGAACGGTGCGATCTGCTTCTTCCATAATTTGTTTGCGCAAAAGTGTTAATATATTTGTAAAATGCGCACGCATTTTACCGTTCATATATTCTTCACCTTTTTTAGGTTTGTACGGAGATACGCCCAACACTTCTAAACTGGGCTCTAAAATGTCTTTCGTTGCCATAACCGTTTCCCCTCAAAAATCCAAAATATCCTAAAATCAAAAATATCCTAACGAATTGAACATATACCAAAACCGAACTTCCAATCAAGTCACAACTGGCGGGAGTGTCAAAAACCCATGTCATGCCAGCATGCTTTTACAGAGGTCTCTACACAAGTCAAAGAACTCGTCGTCCCGCGGCTTGTCCGCGGGATCCAGAAAGCCTGCAATGCCGCTCTGGATCCCGCGGACAAGCCGCGGGACGACGGTTGTGTAGAGACCTATGATGCTTTTAGCTGGCATGACAAATTTCTACGGCTTTCTCGCGTATCCCACTCTATCTAGCCGGTTCAAATCCTTTAAAAACGTCATATCAGTATACCCTACTTCTGCAAAAATACTGCGGATTCTTTCCGCCTGTTGAAAGCCATGCTCTACAAAAAGGTAGCCGCCTGGTTTTAAAAAATTCACTGATTCTTCAATGATCGTTTTGATTGCTTGCAATCCATCATTGTCAGAAAAAAGCGCCATCTGTGGCTCGAAATCCGCAACATTTTTTTCCAAAAAAGGGTCATCTTTAGAAACATAAGGCGGATTACTAACAATCACATCGAACGTCAAATTGGGTAGCGCATGCAGCCAGTCACCTTGCACAAAATGGATGTTGGTTAAATGTAATCTCTCTGCATTCTTTTTTGCGACGACTAGTGCTTTATCTGAAAAATCTGTCGCATAAACTTTCCAACCAGGCTTATCGAACGCGAGTGCGAGCGCGATTGCACCAGAACCCGTACCTAAATCAGCAATGGTGAGATTTTCCTGATTTGCAAAAACAGCTAACACACTTTCAACCAACAATTCTGTTTCGGGTCTTGGAATTAAAACATTTTCATTCACCATTAAATCCAATGACCAAAATTCTTTTTTTCCTAGCAAATACGCGAGTGGTTTACCCTTCTCGTATTCGGATGAAAGTTTTTGCCAGTGCGCGTATTGATCGGGAGATAACACTAACTCGGGATGCGCATGCAAGTACGCACGCGATACTTGCAATACATGCGCTAAAATCGCATCGTGGCTCCCCATCGTTAAGGCTTCTTTGATGGATAGCATTACGCCTCTCCCATCGCAGCCAACAAGTCTGCTTGATATTCCTGTTGTAACGCTTTAATAACAGGCGCCAAATCTCCTTCGATAATATCGCTTAATTGATATAACGTGAGATTGATTCGATGATCCGTCAATCGTCCTTGCGGAAAATTATAGGTACGAATGCGCTCTGATCGATCGCCGGTACCCACTAAATTACGTCTCGTTTCCGCTTCTTTTTGTTGTTGTTTATTGCGTTCTTCTGCTAATAATTTTGCTTTGAGGAGTGACATGGCCCGTGCGCGATTTTTATGTTGTGATCGTTCATCCTGACATTCAACGACGGTGCCAGATGGAATATGTGTAATACGTATTGCAGAATCTGTCTTTTGCACGTGCTGACCACCTGCACCCGATGCACGAAACGTATCAATACGTAAATCCGCGGGATTGATATCCACATCTTCGATTTCTTCGACTTCTGGCAATACCGCAATGGTACAGGTCGATGTATGAACTCGCCCTTGTGCCTCTGTCGCAGGCACTCGTTGCACACGATGAACACCCGACTCAAATTTAAATTGAGAATATGCACCTTGTCCCAAAATTCTTGCGGTCACGCCTTTGTAACCCCCTTGTTCCCCCGAACTTGCGTTGATCAACTCAACTTGAAATCCTTGAGATTCTGCGTAACGCGTATACATTCGATATAAATCGCCGGCAAAAATAGAAGCTTCATTACCACCTGCCCCCGCGCGAATTTCTAAAAAAATATTGCTTTCATCATGCGGATCTTTCGGAAGTAATAATACTTGTAATTCTTGCTCTAACTTTTCACTTTCAATTTTATTTTCTGTCAATTCTTGGTTCGCTAAATCTTGCATGTCGACATCTTTTTCGTTTAGCAATTCTTTTGCGGAAATCATATTTTGCAAACAAGTTTGGTAACGTCTAAAAACAGAAACGACCGGCCCGAGATGTGCATATTCTTTCGATAATTCACGAAATCGGTTTTGTTGCGAAATCACTTCCGCATCGGCCAATAATGCACTGACTTCTTCATAACGTTCGTCGAGAGACTCTAATTTTTTTTGGATTGATGGTTTCATAATATTTCTGATTCTAATTCCGGGATCGCAAATAATTGTTTTGCAAATTGTAAAATTTCCAAACGTCCTTCAAAACCTGCTTGGCGTAATTGCACACTCGGTGCATGTAATAATTTGTTAGTGAGGGCATGTGCGAATAACGTCATGACGTCGATAGGTTCGTCTCCGCGCGCGAGTCGTTTTCTCGCTTTGCTTAATTCCGCTTTCGATAAATCTTCCAATTGTTTACGATACGCACGAATCGTTGTTGCAACCATATCTAAGGTTTGCAACCAATGCATAAATTCGAGACTTTTTTGTTGGATGATTTCTTCTGCTTTTTTAGCTGCATGCTCTCGTCCTTGTAAATTTTGTTGAATAATATTTTTTAAATCATCAATACAAAAAAGGGAAATGTGTTTCATGTCTGCAATAGCAGGATCAATATTGCGGGGAACCGAGAGATCCATCATCCATAGCGGCGCGTCACGTGCGGGAACCATCGATGGGGTGAGTATAGGCAAAGCACCGTGGGTTGCTGAAATAACAATATCCACTTGCGATAATTTTTTCGATAATTGATGCAGTGGAATCGCGTCCACGTTATATTTTTCTGATAACTGCAAAGCATTCGCAAAGGTTCGATTTGCAATTATCGTTTGGCGAGGCTTTTCGTTTTGTAAATGTTTGAGTAATAAATCAATCGTCGCCCCTGCCCCCAATAACAAAAAACTGGCTTCATGAAGCGGACGCGTACACATTTTTTTAAGCAAATGGATGGCGGCCGACGAAACCGATACGGGACAACCGCCAATGGCGGTATTAGTACGAATTTCTTTGGCGATAGCAAAAATTTGTTGAAATAAACGGTTAAAAGTAGGCCCAACCGCCCCTGCCGCTACGCTTTCAGAAAACGCATCTTTCATTTGGCCTAAAATTTGTGACTCGCCGAGTACCATGGAATCTAACCCACAAGCGACACGCATAATGTGCTGGATGGCCGCGGTATCTTCATGAAAATACATGATATTTTGTAATACTTCGCGGGGAATATCATGCTGACGACTAAACCAATCGGCAATCTTGACCATATCATCAGTGACGCAATATAGCTCAGACCGATTACAAGTTGATAAAATCATTGCATCGACCAGATTTTCTTCTGTCGTAAGATCTTGTAAATAAAGCGATAATTTTTCAGGTGAAAATACTACTTTTTCACGTAATTCGACTGGCGCAGTTTTGTGGTTAATCCCACAGACCAAAATGGGCATAGAATTATAAGCCTAACTTAAATTAGAGGTATTCTATGTGAAATTCATTGGAAAATCCAAATTGAATCACAAAATATGATGAACTTACTAAAAACAACGATATAATGCTCAACATTTGTACTTTTTTTAGGTATAATGCTGAAAATTACGCTATCATGAGAATGATTACATGAGATCCTCGAAACAAGCTAAATCCGCGAAATCCGCTCGAAAGGAGAAAAGGGATAATAACAAACAAAATAAAAATAATCTTAAACAAAATAAGAATAATCTTACTTTTTCTTTTGATAACTTTAATATGAATTTCTATCACGGTATGTCTTGTCTTGAAAACAATCAAATTGGAGAAGGACTTGCGTATTTTGTAAAAGTCTCTGATTTTACATCTTTTGAAAAATGCGAACCCGTATTAAAAGAAATTATTAAACATAACTTACTCACTTACATGCGATCCTACACGAATCGCATATATCAAAATGATGCGGAACTACAAAAAGTGAATGAAGAATTCAATTTTGTGTTTAGCTATTACGCAAAATTATTCACAGATAATAAGAGTCTCGCGCAAGCATTGCATATCAAATTCATCTTTAATTATGACGCTCATGGATACGACACCGCTTTAAAGATTGCGGATGGAATGATTGCCTTAGATCAAAAGCCTGAATATTACCATGCTCGTATTAGTATTCATAATGCAAATGGAGCATATGCATTAGCATTACAAGATGCGAAAACTGCTTTTGGGTTAGCTGGAAATGATCAGCAGGATACCTATCAAAAAATCATAAGAAATTTTGAAAAAAAGTCGCAACAATCGGAAAAAGACACGCCTCTTATACATCAAGCTGTCCAGCTATTAGCAGAAGAAAAGATTGAGGAGGGAGTTGATCTTATTCAAACTGCGTTACCGCTAACCAGGCGCGATAGAATATCAATCGAAGAAAAATTTGCTGATAGTATATATTATGATGCCATCGAAAATTTAAGTGATGATCTTACAAATCAGGTGAGAACCTTCGAATTAAAAAATTGTGTTGAGCTTGGGGATAGAATCATAATCAAAGCCACGCTTTTATTAACTTTATCAAATATTCCTCGCGATCATGGAAACGCATATTTTTATTTGGGGAAAGTACATTTTAAGAAAGGCGACTTAGCTCAAGCGCTCGATTTTTTCAAAAAAACGCAGATGATTCGCGACCCTAATGATGAATTAATTAAAGCTACCATTGACTCAGTTCAAGAAAAACTCGCAGAAATAAATACTTATGCCGCAGAAATAAATCTATTAAATGATAAAAAAATAGAACAGAACACCTCAAAGAAAAAACCAAAAAAGAAGAAAAAAAAGAAAAATACGAAAGATCAATCTCATGAAGCATCTCCTGATGACTCCATAAAAAATGAAATGCTTCAATTAAAAGAAAAATTTGAATGGGTCAGCACATCTCTCATTGTTGCGATTGATAAAAAAGATATCCAAACATTTGAAGAAAATACGGCGCCTCTTAATAAAATTTTCAATGATGCTACATTGATGAAATGTGAAAATGAATCTGAAAATAAAAAATTTCATGCTTTTTTTACCTCTCATTTTAACAAATTATTTTCAGAGATTTTTTCAAAAATACAAAAAATAGAAAAGCAAGATGAAGCCATTGCAAGCGCGCTATATCAACACTTACTGATACTCAATCCATTAAACACTAATATGCAATCGCAAGTGAATGCTTCGTTGCAAAAATTACAAAAAAAGAATCAACAATCCAAAGTAGAAAAAGAAAAGATAATTGAAGCGAATGAAAAAAGACTCGAGGAAAAAAATCAAAGTGAGACCTTATGCAACAATATTAAAAAGCTGCCGAAAATCTTGCAATTTGATAACGCGAGAGATGAGCTTCGCGCCGCACTCAGACCTGAAGATGATGATGAAATTGATCTCGAAAAAATTGAAACCACTTATCAAACCTATAAAAATATAGATCTTCAGACGCTTACAGCAGAACTTAAAAAAGCATTAGAAACCATTAAAAGTAAAGACTTGAGAACAACACTTTTGTCTGAACAAAAAGAATTGGATTATCGAATACAACAACAAAAAAATATTGAGACACTATATAACCAAATTAAAGATAATCAAGAAAGAGAACGTCAAGCTCTCATCAAACATGAGATTGATCAATTACAATCGTATTATTTATCTAATAATAACCACATAAAAAAAATCACTGCTCTAAAAACATTATCTTTGCATAACAATCCAGATAGTATCAAAGCCGAACTCTTAGTATTACAGAGTGAAATCAAAAACAATGCAGACAGTATTGCTAAAAAAATTAGTACAATCGGCGAAAGCCTTCAAAAAGACTCCAAAAGTACTAAAAATGAATTCGTAATACAACTTTCAGAATTTAAAAGTTATTTTGACGGAATATTAAAAGACCTCGAGCAAGACAAAAAAAATTATGTGCAAGATAAAAAAGAAGCCGAACAAAATATTCGAATCATTGAAGAAAAAGAATTACCTCTTAAAAAGCTTTTAACAAAAGCAAAATTACTAGGCGAAAGTAAAAATGAGCTGGACTCACTAAAAACGAAAATAGAAAATTTGCAAAAAACATCTGATGAAATTCAAACATTGCATCAATCTCTCAGTGTTTATCCTTATTTTAAAACACATCTAGCGATCCTCAACACTCACGCTTTATTAAAAAATACCTTGCAGCGTACTCAGCAATTGTTAAGTACCCATGATGCTTTTGATAAAACAGAAGCCGCCCTCACCCTCGATGAAAAATTTTCACTCATAAAAAAATATCAAGTGACATGGAAGGGAGGAGATGCACAATTTATCGGTGCGTTACTGTATTCCGATAGCAAAACTGCGGCAAAAGTAAAATTGAAAGATTCAGATCCACTTATCAAGGATGATTCTCCTTCCAGCATTGCAGAGAAATTAACGACAGAGGATGATTATAAAATAAATAATCCTCAACCCAAAAACCCTAAGAAAAAGTTTTTTAAAGCGAGCAAACATAATTATGTCCAAGTGACAAAAACGATTTCTGGCATTAAAGACAATAAACGTTACGAAAAAAAAATTGATTTAACCGTTGGCCATAAAGGAACTTATACCGAACAATTCGTAACTCCTGTTGCATCGGGACGACTCATCATCGTTCCATCCGATGTGGAAATGGATGCAAAAAATTACGATATTATTGAATATAAGGATCATCAATTTTGTATTGATAAAACCGATAAATTGCATGCTGATTTTAAATTTGCATTTACTCATAAAACTTGTTTAGTTACACGTTATAATAAAGAAATTCATAAAAACCATTCCTATGTTGTCGTAAAAAGTTATAAAAAAATGGTGGAATGGTTTGGTAAAGAAAATGTCTCGACCAATGCGGAAGATAAATTAGCAGGCAATGGGATAATGACGATTTGTTACGATAAATATTTAAATGAATTATATCCTAACTTTAGCAAGCAATATCCCAGCAATCCTATTTCTTGCTTTCAAGAAGTGAATTCGTTGGTTATCAATTATGGTTTTAAAGATCCGGATATCAAACCATTTTTAAATGCACTTATTCAAGTCCTTATGGAACTAGATTTAAAAGTAATTCCAAAAGTCGTTGAAATTAAAGATAAAGATCGAGAAAAATTTATCGCAGAAGTTATTTTAAATTTATCTATTTGCTATCCGCTTCCTAAAGACGTACAACATTTTGACTCAGAAAAATTTAATAACGTTGTGACAGACGCTATTTTAAATAATGTAAAACTTCGCAAGAATCCTTCAAAAACAAGAAGTACGTTAATTGGAGGTTTTGCTGAAACACTTGGTTTAACCACACCGGAATCCTTAACTACATCTACTTCGGAACAAGAACAACATAGCAAAAAGTTTACAAATTAAGCAAATTTGATTCATTTTCTAAAACCAAATATCCATTCATACGAGGCTCTCTGTATTTTCAAAAGAATATGCCATCAATAGAAATGCTTGTTTCCAAGAAGTTAATTCTTTGGTGATAAATTATGGATTTGATGATCCTGATATTCAACCCTACCTCAGAACCTTAATTCAAGTCATGATGGAAAAAGAAGTTAAAATTGCTGATCAAGTTTGTAAATACAAAGATAAGGAAAATTTTATTGAAGAAGTCATCACAAATTTAAATCAATTATTTCCAACACCTCCAACAACTGATTTTTTTGCGGCGAAAAATCTTATGAATCAATCACTAATGCCATTTTTAATTGTGTACATGCAAGAAAAGTTGCTCCACCTAAGTCTAAGTATCCCAAGCATTCTGTATTGTCATTGAGAAAAACGGCGGTTCCATTTGTACCGAGTGGAAGTGGGGAATTTAAACCGTTGTCGAAGCCGTGATGGACATTGCCTAATCCTCTCGTCGTCCCGCGGCTTGTCCGCGGGACGACGAATAACTCTAGAAACAATTTATAAAGTATGCAACCGCATCATCGCTTTTTGAAACTGCCCATCTAACAGTAAAGAGACTTCCGGATAAGCTTTCTCCAAAGCCAAATCTATTTTTTGACGATCACTTTTGCTCGGCGGTTGCAAAACATAATTGATGACTTCCTTGCGCATACCTGGATGACCAACGCCAATGCGTAAGCGGTAAATTTTTTTAGATCCAAACTGTTCAATAATGTCAGACAAACCATTATGCCCACCCGCACCCCCATCAAATTTCAGCCGAATATCACCGACAGGAAGATCGATATCGTCATGCGCAATGAGGATATTTTCTGTCGGAATTTTATAAAAATTAGCGACCGACTGGACTGAACGCCCACTACAATTCATATAAGTCGTCGGAATGAGTAAATGATACTCTTGTTGATTTTCGCGGATAAACGCATGGAATCCGTGGAATTTTTTTTCTGGTTTTAAGCTCACATTGGCAAGGCGGGCCAGTTCTTCAATAAACCAAGCCCCCGCATTGTGGCGGGTATTGTCATATTCGGGCCCTGGGTTTCCTAGCCCGACGAAAAGTTGAATTCCGGATGGCATGATATTTAATCCATGTAACATTCTCAACCGCCGCATCGCCACCAACCTCGTCGTCCCGCGGCTTGTCCGCGGGATCCAGAAATACATTGTCGCTGCACCTGGATCCCGCGGACAAGCCGCGGGACGACGGTTATGGGTAAATTATTCCTTATTCTCACCCTCAGCAGCAGCTGGCTTTTCTTCACCTTCGAGAGCTGCGCCTTCGGCAGGTGCTTCACCACCTTCTTCAGCAGCCACCACCGGCACTTCTTCTTCAATGACTCTTGGTACATGAAGCGAAATAACTGGCGCATCACGGCCTTCAGTGCCTTGTGCAAAGGCAGTTAATTCAACGCCTTTAGGCAAGGTTAATTGGCTCAAATGGATAACATCATCTAACTCCATTCCACTGGCATCAACTTTGATGAATTCTGGCAAATCTGCTGGTAAACAAGAGACTTCTACGTCACTTAATTGATGCGAGAATACACCACCTGCTTTCAAACCAGGAGCCACATCTTCCCCTTCAAAATGTAAGGGTACATGCATGTTCAATTTTTGATCTGCTCTGACTCGTAAAAAATCGATATGGGTAATGCGAGGTTTGGCGGGGTGTCTTTGCATGGCTTTTAAAATCACTTTTTCGCTCTTTTTGCCCACATTTAACGTTAAAATGTGAGAATAAAAAGCTTCATTGGCTAAAGCATGCATGGTTTTATTATGGTCGAGGGTTAAAGCAACTGCATCTTCCCCTGCACCATAAACAATAGCTGGAATTTGATCCGCTACACGCAGGCGGCGGCTCGCACCCCTCCCCGTATTTTCGCGAACAGTAGCATCCAGTTCAAATTTAATCGCTGACATAATTTTCTCCAAAAATATTTAAAAATCCTCTCACTGCGACCGTAAGAGGAAAGACCGGTTATTGTACATGAAAAGGTTGAAAAAGCTAGGCGTCGTCCCGCGATTTATTCGCGGGATCCAGTGACAACAACTAAAGTCCCTAATCCAAAAACATCCGGCTCAACGACCCCGCGCCACTGATACGGCGGATAGCCTCTGCAATCATATGACTTAAGGTAATAGAACGGATGCGAGAAGAGTTTTTGGCAGCTTCCGTCAGAGGAATGGTATCGGTCACGATAAGCTCATCTAATGCAGAAGACTCGATATTTTCAATCGCTTTGCCCGAAAGCACAGGGTGAGTCACATAAGCAACGACTTTTGACGCGCCATGTTCTTTTAACGCATCCACTGCCTTGGACAGAGTGCTTGCGGTATCCACAATGTCATCAACAATAATACAATCCCTATCTTTTACATCCCCGATGATATGCATGACTTGGGCTTCATTTGGCTGAGGTCGTCTTTTGTCAATAATGGCTAAATCAGCGCCCTGAATTCTTTTCGCAATCGCGCGTGCCCTGATCACGCCGCCGACATCAGGAGAAACGACCATAATATTGTTATAAGCTTTATGGTGAATATCTTCTAACATAATCGGAGTGCTATATAAGTTATCGACAGGCATGTAGAAAAAGCCTTGGATTTGATCCGCATGCAAATCTACTGTCACTAACCGACTAATCCCGACGGATGCCATCATATCGGCGACGATTTTTGCGGTAATTGGTACTCGGGCCGATCGAACACGTCTATCTTGACGCGCATAACCAAAATAAGGCACGACAGCAGTGATCCGAGCAGCTGATGCACGACGTAATGCATCTGCCATAATAATCAATTCCATGAGGTTATCGTTGGAAGGCGCCGACGTTGATTGCACCACAAAAATATCCCTACCGCGGACATTTTCCTGAATTTCAACCATGGTTTCGCCGTCACTAAAACGACCCACTAATGCTTTTCCGAGAGGAAGATTAAGATGTTCAACAACACGTTCTGCAAGTTCGTGATTAGCATTTCCGCTAAAAATCATTATTTCAGGCACAGTGTTTTCCTTAGGGTTTCTGAATTGAATGTTACTATAATAATATATCTTTGCTCAATGGCTGGGGTGCTAGGGATCGAACCTAGGAATGCCGGGATCAAAACCCGGTGCCTTACCGCTTGGCTACACCCCAATAGAGATGACCGTTATTTATTTTATGTCGTAACTATAGGGCGCTTATTTTGCTGACTCTTAGAGTCCATGTCAATAACTTTATGAGTATAAAAGTGAGGATTAAATATTCCAATTGCTCACGACGATTTTGACATTAAGCGTTGGATCGGCCAAGAAAATTTTGGTGGGAAGATCGATGTCTTTCACTGCGCGGTAATCCAGATAACGTACTGTCCAACCTGATTGCACTAACTGGGTTAAATGATTATAGGTATCATAACTTTTGTGTGAAGCAGATCCTGGAACCGGCAACCCGCGGATCCAATAATATAAATTAGAAACCGGAATTTGCAGACCTGTTTTTTGCGCGAGCAAGCCTTCAGGGGTACTGGCGCTTGTTGTTTTACCATCGGACGATTCCATGGTAACTTTGCCTGGTCTACCCGCTAATTTCACGGTATTTGAACCCATTGGCCCAAAAAGAGAGATGTTATAATTGCTGTGACTTTGTTGCCATTTCATATTGGCAGTATTGGAATCATTTTTTGCATTATTACGAATGGAGATTAAGGCATCCAGATTCCAATTTTGTATACTCGAAAGACTCGTCACGCGATTTTCAACCGGAATAACTTTATTCTCCGGGGCAGTGCTCGTCGCTTGCTGCTGTTGTTGGTTCACTGTCGCGCAAGAAGCAAGCAGTGAAATTAAGAAAAAACATGTGAGGGACTTGAGTATATCCATAAATAAAAGTATAAAGGCTGTTTCACGTAGATTGCAAATGAATTTATTAAGTGCTGTTTATAAAGAGTATATGTTATGGGCATAAAATGCGGAATTGTGGGGCTACCGAACGTTGGAAAATCAACCTTATTTAATTGTTTAACGAAAGCAGGTGTCGATGCGGCCAACTATCCTTTTTGCACGATAGAACCAAATGTTGGCGTCGTCCCGGTACCTGATCCACGTTTGCAAAAATTGGCTGAAATTGTTAAACCCGAACGTATTCTCCCCACGACGATGGAATTTGTTGATATCGCAGGATTGGTGAAGGGCGCATCCGAAGGCGAAGGATTAGGAAACAAATTTCTTGCCAATATACGTGAAACCGATGCGATTGCACATGTTGTCCGCTGCTTCGTGAATGACGATGTGGTCCATGTTGCAGGCAAAATTGCACCATTAAGCGATATCGAAACCATTAACACAGAACTTGCACTCGCCGATCTCGATACCATTTCTCGCGCTTTGTTACGCTTACAAAAACAAGTGAAAAGCGGAGATAAAGCAGCCGCGGTGGAAGCCCAATTATTTGAAAAGGTCAAAGAACACCTGAATAAAGGATTACCCGCTCGGTCGGTCACCTTAACCAAGGAAGAGAAATTTTCACTCAAATCTTTACAGTTACTCACGTTAAAACCGACTTTATATATCGCGAATGTGGCAGAAGATGGTTTCGAACAAAATCCTTTTTTAGATGAAGTCAAAAAACTCGCCGAGTCAGAAAACGCAGTCGTCGTCGCAATTTGCGCATCGATCGAAGCAGAAATTGCGGATTTAGATGACGCAGAAAAAGTGGAATTTTTGAAAGATTTAAACTTATCAGAACCCGGCCTCGATCGCGTCATTCATGCGGGATATAAACTGTTAGGGTTAGAAACATTTTTCACGGCGGGTGAAAAAGAAGTTCGCGCATGGACCATTCCCACGCACGCCAAAGCCCCTGAAGCCGCCGGCGTCATTCATACTGATTTCGAAAAAGGATTTATCCGTGCCGAAGTCATAGGATATGAAGACTACATTAAATACCGCGGCGAACAAGGCGCAAAAGATGCGGGCAAATGGCGCCTCGAAGGCAAAGACTACCCCGTCAAAGATGGGGATGTGATGCATTTTCGGTTTAATGTGTAAAAAAACAGTATTGCGGGATGATTATGAATGAATCCCGCTATGTGCAATCATAAAATAATTTAATACCCCTATTCAGAATCTCTGCAATTCCATAGCTCGCCAATTCCCCGCTCCACAACCACGAGTTTTAATATTGCTTTTGTATATACAAAGTATATAATTTTCAGCATATGAACCTAATGACACTGAGGTAAGAATATATGAAAAATTCGCCTAAAAAAGTAAATTCAGAAAAGGCTTGGGATAAACGCGAACTAGGTGCATCAGAAAAGCATGTGCGCAAAGCTTCTCCTGAAAGAGAAAAAGCACTTGATGAACGACTTGGTTTACAAACAATCTCTATTCGGTTACAGAAAAGTTTAATTATTAATCTTAAAAAATTAGCCGAAGAAGATGGCATAGGTTATCAACCTTACATAAGACAGGTGTTAATGCGTTATGTACGCAAATTAGATTCCGAGCGAAGAGCGAAAGCAAAACATGAAAAACACATATTGGGTGCGAGGTAAAGACCCTCACCCCAACCCCTTGTATGTTAGAACCCTCTCCCCTCGCTTCACTCCGGGAGAGGGGAACTAATTTTTTTTTCAATTCCATTCCTCATCAATCGATGAAATAAATGACAAAAAAGCCCATAAGGCGCATTCTGATTAAAAATCACTCAAATAATGGTGTCTGTGAATATATTTATTAATGATAAAATATAGTTTGATGCATAGTTAATTAAAAATAACTTTCAGGGGGATTTATGAAAAAGATATATTTATTAACAACTGCCATTATTTTTTGTCTTATCACTATTTCTGCGAATGCAACTCCAAGAGGTTTTACTGTAAAAAACCTTGTTGGAAATGTTGATTGCAAAGCAACGGTTGATACATGGTGCTACCAATATCATAATCGCGCTCCAGGCGTTCCAGAAACGACGACGGGCGTATATTATTCTAAAGGTAATAACACGACGTGTTATTACATTTGCAATTATTAATACTAAAAACCCTCACCCCAACCCCTCTCCCGCAAGCGGTAGAGGGGAAAGTAAGCTGAACTTTCAACAAACCCTCACCCTAGCCACTCGTTTTACTCCAGGAGAGGGGAACTAATTTTTTTTTCAATTCTCCGCTCCCACTTGGTACGGGGATGGCTAGAAAGTGGGGTGGATTAATCCACCCTTGTCTCAGGTGTTCCCTCAGCTATTTGCCCCCGGCGGGATTTTGTGTTGCTGATAGGGGGGATTGCGTATATGAGCATTAGGTATTAAATTGACCACTGTTGGTGGCAATAACTGTACATGTGATCACGAAATTATCCTCTTCATCATAAGAAAGCCCCAGATTTGAAGTTGGTGGATTAATAAGCCCATGGCTCTCCTCATTCTTGCACCAAGTTACCTGACTGATAGTTAAAGTTTTTCCATTGAAATATTGAGTATCAGTTGGGGTTGACTGGTATTGACCTCCTGCGGC
>Ga0207104_1004_pt1 | contig 68354 bp, 57 predicted proteins | sample Alteio_BWMinHeat_79_FD_153538 | JGI IMG/M metagenome (GOLD analysis project Ga0207104, IMG submission 153538) | Enriched cells from forest soil in Barre Woods Harvard Forest LTER site, Petersham, Massachusetts, United States -... | ecosystem: Environmental > Terrestrial > Soil > Temperate forest >...
CTTGTTACAAAAATTAATGAATCTTTTGATGATGTGACGAGTCTTGACGAAGATCGTATATTAAGACGTTTACTTGAAATTATTTTAGCAACCACGCGCACGAATTATTTTCAAAAAACTGTGGAAGGTGTTTATAAATCACATATTTCTTTTAAATTTGATCCGTCACAAATTTCTGATTTGCCACTACCTAAACCCATGTTCGAAATTTTCGTTTATTCTCCACGCGTAGAAGGCGTACATTTACGTCGTGGTAAAGTCGCCCGCGGAGGAATCCGATGGTCAGATCGTCGCGAAGATTTTCGAACAGAAATTTTAGGTTTAATGAAAGCACAAAACGTAAAAAATTCTGTGATTGTCCCAGTCGGCGCTAAAGGTGGGTTTTTCCCAAAAACGCTGCCTGAAGGCGATCGCGATGCCATCATGACAGAAGTTATTTATTGTTATTCTTCTTTTATTAGTGGATTGTTAGATTTAACCGATAATATTGTTAATCAGAAAATAGTTCCGCCACCTGATGTCGTTCGATATGACGACGATGATCCTTATCTTGTCGTTGCAGCAGATAAAGGAACTGCTACATTTTCTGATTTAGCAAATGCGATTGCAAAAACCTATCATTTTTGGCTGGATGACGCATTTGCATCTGGCGGATCCGCGGGGTATGACCATAAAAAAATGGGTATTACTGCACGTGGCGCCTGGGAATCCGTGAGACGTCATTTCAGAGAATTAGAAATTAATCCTGAAACCGATGACTTTACCGTCGTAGGCATTGGTGACATGAGCGGAGACGTATTTGGCAATGGTATGCTGATGTCCTCGCATATTAAGCTTGTCGCTGCATTTGATCATCGTCATATTTTTATTGATCCGAATCCTGATCCTGAAAAAAGTTTTGAAGAACGCAAACGTTTATTTCAATTACCACGATCATCGTGGATGGATTACGATCAAAAACTTATTTCTGAAGGCGGTGGTATTTATAATCGCAGCGCAAAATCCATTAAAATTTCTCCTGAATTGAAGCAAATTATTAATGTTGAAAATGATTCCCTCCAACCCAATGAATTAATTCGTGCGTTGATGAAATCGCCCGTCGATTTAATATTTAACGGCGGTATCGGTACATTCGTAAAAGCATCTAATGAGTCACATTCTGATGTGGGCGATAGAACCAATGACGGTATTCGAGTTAATGGTAATGAATTAAGAGCAAAAGTCGTAGGGGAAGGTGGAAATCTTGGATTAACGCAATCTGCAAGAATAGAATATTCTTTAAATGGCGGCATTATCTATACGGATTTTATTGATAATTCTGCGGGTGTCGACTGTTCAGATCATGAAGTCAATATCAAAATTTTATTGAATAAAGTCATTAAAGACCAATTGATGACACTCGAAGAACGTAATCAATTATTGGAAGCTATGACCAATGAAGTTTCGCGTTTAGTGTTACTTGATAATTATGAACAAACGCAAATGTTAAGTTTAGAAGCATCCGTCGCAATACGCACAACCGATTTATTTCGTCGTTATATGGATGAGATGGAAAAACGCGGCCGTCTTGATCGAATTCTTGAATTTTTACCGGATGATCAAGCTATTCAAGAACGTAAAGCACATGAATCGGGTTTAACACGTCCTGAAATTGCGGTGATGATTGCTTATTGTAAACTATTTTTAAAGCAAGATATTTTAGATTCAGAAGTTCCTGAAGATCCTTATTTTATTCGATATTTAAAACTTGCTTTTCCAACTGAATTACACGAAAAATATTTACCTCAAATGAAAGAGCATAGCTTGCGTCGCGAAATTATTGCAACGCAACTTGCGAAAAGTATCACGGATCATATGGGTGTGAACTTTGTAGAGCGATTGCAACGCGAAACCGGTGCATCCACTGCTTTCATCATTCGTGCGTATGTCATTGCCGAAGAGATATTTCACATGACTGAACTTTGGCATCAAATTGAAGCGCTGGATTACCACATTAAAGTTGAAGTACAGCAAAAAATGATGCTGCAAATTTATTTTCTGATTCGCCGAGCCACGCGTTGGTTTTTACGAAATCGTAAAGAAAATATACCGATTGTGGAAACCATTGCTAATTTTGAAAAACCCATTAACGATCTCACTCAATCATTACCACGACTGTTAACTCAAAATGAAAAAGAATATTTGGATAGTGAAATTCAATCACTCGTAGAAGAAGGGGTGCCATTTGAGCTTGCGAGCAAGACATCTATTTGTGAAATTTTATTTACCTCTTTAGATATGGTAGAAGCTGCCATCAAAAATAATTTATCTTTAGAAAATATCGCACAAACCTATTACTTTTTAGATGGCACTCTGGAATTAAATTGGCTGCGTACTCAAATGAATTCATATGCAATTGAAAATCAGTGGGATGAATTAGCGCGTTCACGATTCCGTGATGATTTAGAACGTGCGCAAAGTAAATTAAGCGTTAATGTTTTAAAATTAAAATCCAAAAAAATTATTGAGAAACCGTTAACGGAGCGCATTGATGCATGGCTTTTACAAAATAAACATTTGATTGATCGTTGGCAAAATTTGTTAGCGGAAATCAAAGCAAGTAATACCGTGGATTTTGTCACATTTTCTGTTGTATTACGTGAACTATCTGATTTTGCAAAGACTTAAGTGTTAAAAAGGGAATCACCATGAACCATGAACGCGTTGCTTCCAATTTTCCATATGAATCCCATTATATCGCGGTGGACGATACGCAATTACACTATATTGAAGAGGGAAAAGGTGATCCTATTTTATTTATTCATGGGATCCCAACTTCTTCTTATGTATGGCGTAATGTGATTCCTCATTTAAAAGATTTGGGACGTTGTATCGCCCCAGATTTAATTGGATTTGGAAAATCAGGCAAACCTGATATTGATTATACGCTAAAAGATCATTGCCACTTTATCAAAGCTTTTATTGAAAAGTTAAATCTTAAAAATATTATTCTTATCGTTCATGGTTTTGGTTCTATCGTCGGACTCGATTTTGCAATGCAACATCCTGAACTTTTTAAAGGTATTGTTTTTTATGAATCTTACATTCGTCCAGAAAATAAAGAGGATTCTGCATTGCCTTATCAAGAACAAAAATATCAACTGCAAACGGAAGAGAATGTCTATCGAACATTTATGAATGGCGCAGAATTTATTGATCGCATTTTACCGCTCGGCATGATTCGACCACTTTCTGATGAAGAATTAAAATTTTATCGTGAACCATTTTTAAATAATAATACGCAAAAGCCTTTATTACAGTATTTAAATGAATTACCACAAGACGATAACAAAACTAATCAAGTGATAGCCGCATATTCTGAAAAATTACAGCACTCCTCGTTACCAAAATTAATGTTATATTCAGTTCCTGGTTTTATTACGACGATCGCAACTGTCATGTGGGCAAAAGAAAATTTGTGGAACTTACAAATTAATGAAGTAGGGGAGGCGCTGCATTACGGTCAAGAAAGCAACCCCGCACTTATTGGCGAAAGTATTAGCGTTTGGATACAAGGTCTTGAGGAATAAATATGAAAAAGAAAATTAATGTTGCGATCGTCGGTGCCACGGGAATGGTGGGTACGACTTTATTATCCATTTTAGAAGAAAGAAATTTTCCGATCGATCGATTATATTTATTAGCAAGTAAACGTTCAGAAGGTGAATATCGCGAATATTGTGGCAAACCGATACGTATCAATGATGTTGCCAATTTTGATTTTCGACAAACACAAATTGCATTCTTTTGTGCGAGCAATGAAATTGCCGCTGAATTTGCCCCCATTGCTGCCGAAGCTGGAAATATTGTCATTGATAAAAGTTCTCATTTTCGAAATGTAGATGGAATACCTTTGGTGATTCCAGAAGTGAATAAATCGATTATTCAATCGATGAAAAAAGGAATTATTGCCAGTCCAAATTGTAGTACCATTCCTATTGTCATGGCATTAAAACCCCTACACGATGCCGTTGGTATTACACGTTTTAATGTCGCAACTTATCAATCGGTTTCAGGTACTGGAAAAGACGCTTTAAATGAATTAGCCGATCAAACGGCACATTTATTGAATGCGCAAACAATTCATCCTAAAGTATATCCGCAACAAATTGCTTTTAACCTTTTACCGCATATCGATGAATTTCTTCCTAACGGTTATACGAAAGAAGAAATGAAAATTGTTTGGGAAACCCATAAAATTCTCAATGATAAATCCATTGCGATTAACCCAACCGCGGTCCGCGTTCCTGTTTTTTTTGGTCATTCTGCAGCTGTACATATCGAAACTAAACAAAAAATTAGTGCAGTGGATGCCACCGCATTATTATCAAAGGCACCTGGCATTAGAGTAAATGAAGGCGAATTTCCTTACGCGACACCTGTTAAAGATGCAGCAGGAAAAGATGAAGTTTTCGTTGGGAGGATACGCGAAGACATTTCATGTGAAAATGGTTTAGATCTTTGGATTGTTTCTGATAATGTTCGAAAGGGCGCTGCATTAAATGCAGTACAAATTGCAGAAGCGTGGATGGAATAGGAGATTTCCTATGTTCCTTCAAATTTTTAAAAAATGGTTATATCCAAAGACAGAACCTTCACACATTAAAAATAATGTTACCGTTATTACCAGTCGTGATATTAAAGCCATCGCAGGTGACAGCGTGATGGCAACGCAATTAGATTTAGCACGCGCTTATATTGAATTAGGCAAAAGAAATCTAGCGAAACAAATTTTAAATCATGTCATTCAACACGGCACATCGAGCGAAAAGGATACCGCGCTACAACTCATGGCTTATTTATGAGGATTGCTTTAGGAATTGAATACAATGGCCATGGTCTTTATGGTTGGCAATCTCAAGCACATTTGCCTACCGTTCAAAGTCATCTTGAAAACGCATTGTCGATTATTGCTGATCACCCCATTAAGCTTACTTGTGCGGGAAGAACCGATGCAAATGTTCATGCGACAAATCAAGTTGTGCATTTTGATACGGATGCAAAAAGAATTGAACGCGCCTGGATACAAGGCACTAATACACATCTACCAGAAAATATTTCGGTGTTATGGGCAAAAGAAGTCAATCACGAATTTCACGCAAGATATTCAGCGACTAGCCGACGTTACCGCTATATTATTTATAATATTTTAAGCCGTCCTGCATTACTTGCTCATCGCGTGACTTGGCAATACGATGATTTAAATATTGCAACCATGCAAACCGCTGCAAATTATTTATTAGGCGAAAAAGACTTTAGTTCTTTTCGTTCTGCAGAATGCGAATCCCGAACACCGATGAGAAATGTAAGTGAAATTACTATCTTTCGTCAACATCCCTTTATCATTGTCGAAATTGAAGCTAACGCATTTTTACATCATATGGTTCGAAATATTATGGGAGTATTGATCCGTATTGGACGTGGTTTTGAAGAACCAGAATGGATGCAAGAAGTATTAGATGCGCGCGATCGTCGAGAAGCCGCCGACACTGCACCTGCAAGTGGATTGTATTTAATAAAAGTAGGGTATCCGGAGCGTTTTGCACTGCCACAACAGCCTGCCCGTCATCAACTATGTCATGCTAGCATGCTTTAATGCCACCTTTAAGCATGCTGGCATGACAGTGAGTCATTCAAACCGAAACCGTAGCTTCAACTTGGTAGGGGAGCAATACTGTCACCGCGGTTCCTTTATTGACTCCTTCCGAAAAAATTTCAATTTTTCCACGCATTTCTTGTGCGGCAATGCTACTAGAATGTAATCCGAATCCATGCCCGTTGTTTTTTGTCGTAAATCCAGATTTGAATAATTTTTTCAAATCTTCTCCTGAAATCCCAATGCCGTTATCTTCGACTTCAATGGTAAACATCCCATTCAAAGGTGCCGTAATTTTAAGTGTTAATATTTTATTTTCATTTGTTGAATCGACTAATGCGTGCTTTGCATTAATAATAAGATTAATCATAATCTGTAATAATTTAATTTTGTTAACGACAATAGGTTTAAGTTCCGCATAATCACGTTTAATCGTAATGTGGTGGAAACTAAAATCATCACCACTAATTTTTAAGGCGTCTTCTAGTATCGATTTTACATCAATCGATTTTTCAAATTCTGGAATTGAAGTGAGGGATTGGTGTGTCATAATAATATCATTAATCACTTGCACGTTTTTGCGAAAGCCATTAATTTCGTTTAAAATCATTTCGAAATCAGTTTTTAGCGTTTCGATAAGTTCTGAAATGTATTGCGGTAAAATAGAACCTTTTGGATCTTTTGTTAAAAATGCAACGATATTATTTTTATTTTTTTCGAGCAGTTTCTGACATTCCTCTAAACTATTTAATTCTGATTCTTGAATTTTACCGGCCATAATGGATGCAGAGACATTCAAGCTATTTAAAATATTAGAAACATTATGAATCATTCCCATGGCAACTTCTGCCATACCAGTTAAATGCGCGGTTTTTAATAATTCTTTTTGTGATTTTTCTAATGCATCCGTTCTTTCAATGACTTTAAGTTCTAAAGTTTCGTTCAGATTATGTAAAACTTTTGTCTTTGCTTGTAATTCATCTAATAACTCGCGATTAGACTTTTCTAAGCGATAAAGTTTAATAGCATTATCAAGAATATGTTTAACTTCATTTTCATTCCAAGGCTTAGTGATATAAGAAAATATTTTTCCTGCATTGATCGCACTGATGATACATTCCACATCAGTGTAGGCTGTCATAATAATGCGGATAGGGTAAGGATATTTTTCTAATACTTTTAATAAAAATTCGATGCCTGTCATATTTGGCATTCTTTGATCAGTTACTATCACTTCGATTGGTTCTGATTCAAGAATTTTTAAGCCTAAATCAGCACTTAAGGCTGTAAAAATTTTATAATGATGACGAAAAGTTGCAGCAAACATCATTAAATTGGTTTGTTCATCATCAACATACAAAATACAAGGTTTTTCTTTATCCTGTTTCATATTATTGCTTCCATCCGACTATTAACCTTTAGATTTTTTACAATTTCTGCAATTTTATTAGCATTTTGTTGAATTTCATCAATGATTTGTTTAGTTTCCTTAAAATCATTGGTAATGTCTGCATTTTTTTCAAATTTCTCAATATTCATCATATCATTATTTTCTTTGATTTCTGAATATTTTTTAAGAATGGCCAATGATTCTTTTATGTAATTATTAAGAAGCAGAACCTTTGATAGAATAACCTCCGTAGGTTGGCCAATTTCTACAACAACATCATGCATTAGCATACCGATTGCAGATAATTTTTTTGTTTTTTCAATTTGATTTTCCATTTTCGTACGCTCAGTAATATCATCAATACGAATGGCCAAAATATTTTGTCCATGACGAATTAAAGGATAAATTGCAACATTTAAGTATTCAATTTTAGTTGTACTCATTCTTGAAATTTTATGAATAATTTCTACTTTTTTATCAAATAAGGCAGCGCGAAATTGATTCTCGTATTCTTGCAAATACGGAAAGATTTTAAATAATGGTTTTTGTAATGCTTGATTAAATTTAGTTTTACCTATTATTTTTTCAGCAAAAGAATTCATCGTTGTAATATGCAAAAGATCATCGACTAAAATAATAAGAGAAGGCATCGCATTAATGATATCCATTAACATAATTTTCATATCTTCAATGGACATTAGCATTTTATTAATTTCCGTCGAAATAAATGTCAATTCATCATTGCCATCTAAACGAATACGATTAGTAAAATCTTCTGTTTTGGTAACATGTAGAATCTCATTATTAATGATGCTTAGACGTTCGATGACTAATATTTTTATTAAGTAGAACAATACAATACTAAATAATAATCCACCGATAAAAAATGCATAGTTAAAATATTTAATTGCTTCATTTCCCAATGCATTAAGCTCTCGCGGCATAACAACTTGTGTCATTCCAATATTTTCACCGTTAATATCTTTGAGTAACTCAAATAGCCACAATGTTTGAGAATCAATGGGAATTATTTTTTTATCTTGCTGAATCAGATTCATATAATCATTTTTTAACTCCGCATCTTCATTAATGTTATTTATTGTATATAAATTTGCGTTCAATTTTATGGTATTTAACATATCAGTCCATACCGATTTTGTAAGATATCTTGCGAAAATTAAGGTACCATGCGACTCGCCCTCGCCACTAGATTTACGTACACTATGTGTAGTTAAAATAAGTAAACCTTTACTCGTCGGCAGTAATCCTTTGGCATCACTATTTTTCCCCGCAGGAGTTACAATATATCGTAATTTTCCTCCTTCGTTAAATAATGCCGTTAATTCTTCGGGAATTGGACCAAAAGTAGTATGGTTATTAATAATGGCGGATGAATAGTTGGGATTAAGTGTACCTTCTTTTGTATATAACATCACAAAATCAATATAATTAGGTGCATTTACTTCGAATTGTTCAGGCAGAAAGGATTCAAGAAATTTTGCATTTTTTTCCATTTTTGTATCATCATTATATTCGATTGCATAATCATACATTTCGTCCCAAAGCGCAGATCCCAATAAAAGTGAATTGGTAACATTAATGATCGAAGTCAATGCATTACCAATTTTATTTAGATTAATTTCTGCTTGCTCATCTTCAAGATATTGATAGCTATTTTTGAAAATAAAAATGGAGCCTAAATAAATAACCACCATCATGAAACACCATGAAAAAATGATAGCGAGCATGACTTTTGTCCATAATTTCATGTATGTTTCTCTGAATCTAAACTATCTTTGTCATCCCCGTGAAGACGGGGATCCATACGAATGGATTCCCACTTTCGTGGGAATGACACGTTATTTCGCGACAACTGGCTAAATATTTCAAATTTGCTTTTAATTCTGCCATCCATTTAATTATTATAAACTAATTTAAAGGTTATGATATGATAATAAAATAAGCATTTTATTAGGTACTTAGAATGAAATTAAGAACGAAAGTCATTCTTGCCATTATTTTTTGTTGGTCCATTATTCTCGGCAGTACTTACTTTGGTGCGATTAAGATTTTAGAAAAAAGTTATTCTGCGCTTGAAGATAAACGAATTCAAAATAATTTAAGTTTAGTGAATGAAGCGATCGAAAATCTCAAAGCAAAAAATGATGCAGTGATTGCTACATGGTTTAACTGGGATACACTCTATGAATATATGGCAACTCCTTCGTATGAATTGAGTAATGATCAAAATAAAAATTTTTTTAATGACCTCATTACGCCAGGTGCACTTAATAATTCTAACGTAGATCTTTATCTCGTCTTCGATACCAATGGCAATCTTATTTATGGAAAAGCATTAAATGAAAATAAAACGGTCGTCAATGAACCTTCGCCCGAAACGCTTCAGTTATTTACATCAAAAGGTGAATTTTGGAATATTATTATTCCATCACACGACAGTTCGGGTTTAATTTTAACTTCAAAAGGTATATTGGTATTATCCGCCCATCGAATATTACCTACGATCGGGGAAGGAGTATCGCGTGGAACCGGAATTATAGGCACTTATTTAACGGATGCCATTTGGAATAAAGTTAGCGCGGATTCAAAACTTGATTTGAAACTTTTTCCTTTATCTAATAAAAATCAATTGCATGATTTTAACCTCATTTTAGAAGAAGCATTACAACATCAATTTTATAAATTAAATAATGATGAAGATAATTTAAAAATATATACATTGCTAAAAGATATTAATGAAAAACCTATTGCAATTATTCAAGTCATCGCAAAGCACAATTTACTTCTCTTAGGATTGCAAACTATTCGATATTTTAATTTTGCATTTGTGTTATTTGGATTGTTTTTTGCATTCATTTTATTTTATCAATTCAGTTACCTTGTCATTAATCGATTAGATCGAATTAAAAATACTATTACTCAAATAATTAAAACTAAAAATTTTACATTAAAAATCCCAGAAAAAGGTAAGGATGAAATTTCATTATTAACCAAAGAAACAAACAATCTTCTGTCCACCGTTAAAGAAATTGAGTCTCATTTAAATGATATTATTAATTTTATGCCTTCCAGCATTCTTATTGTGAATAATGAATTTGTTGTCACAAATTTAAATGAATTAGCCTTGAAAGAATTGCATCTGCTTCGCGCAAAAGCGATCAATAAAAATTTATTTGATTTATATCCTTTCTTGATTGATTATAAAGAATCATTCGAAAAAAGTCTTAAGCTTAAAACACTGGAAAAAGTAAATAATATTGTTGATGTTCATAATAAAAAGCATTATCACGCGATCATTTATCCACTGAAACAAAGTAATGATGCAAGTTTAAGTGTTCGCTTAGACGATATCACTGAAAATATGCAGATTGAAACTTCCTTGATTGAACATGAACGTTTATCTGCCATCGGGGTTTTAACTGCCGGGTTTGCTCATGAAATCAATAATCCCGTTAATTTTATCACTTCATCAATTAATCCTTTAAAAAAAGATTTACAAATTTTGGAAGTTATCTGGAAAAAATATCAGGAATTAAAAAATAACGATAGCGATTCCATTTTACAAAACAAGATCGAAATAATCGAAAAATTTAAAAAAGAAGTCGATTATGATTATGTGATTGAAGAAATAATGCAACTCGTCGATGGTACGGTGGAAGGTATTCGACGGACAAATGAAATTACAAAAGACCTTAAATCTTATGCGAATGAAAATAAAAGCAGTTTTAAAAAAATGGATATTGAAAAAAATATTGATACGACTATTTCATTGTTAAAACCAAATTTCAAAAATAAAATTGTTATCACAACACAATATGGAAAAATACCTCAAATAGAAGGTATCAGTAGTAAGCTTAATCAAGTTTTTATGAATGTCATCGCTAATGCCATCGACGCTATTATTCCAAAGTTTGGAGAAATTATTATTAAAACAAAGAAAGAAGGTGATTATGTCAAAATTTTTATTAAAGATAATGGGGTGGGAATTAGCGATAGCAACATTACTAAAATTTTCGATCCCTTTTTTACGACGAAAAGCGTAGGAAAAGGCACAGGCCTTGGACTATCAATTACATTATCTATTGTTCAAGATCATAGTGGTAATATTGAAGTCATCAGTAAAGAAGGAAAGGGTGCTGAATTTATTATTACACTACCCATCACACATGCCAAACAGACGGTTTCAAAAACCACGGAAAATTTAAGTGTATGATATATTAGACCATTCAAAGCGAATGTTTTAATTTTTAGCACTATTCAAACACGAAAAATACAAATATAATAATGAAGATTTTTTCATAAGAAAGAGCAACAAGCATGAGTTGGTTTAAAAAATTATTACCCTCTCGCATCCGTACCGAAGCGATCAGCAAAAAAGGCGTTCCAGAAGGACTCTGGTCTAAATGCGATAAATGTGGCGCGGTTTTATATCGATCCGAGCTTGAGCGTAATTTAGAAGTATGCCCTAAATGTCAATATCACATGCGAATTTCTGCGCGTAAACGCTTAGAATATTTCTTAGATCCAGAAGCGCAGATTGAATTAGGCGCTGATATTTTACCGATAGACTATTTAAAGTTTAAAGATTTAAAAAAATATAAAGACCGCATAGCAGCGGCTCAAAAAGCCACCGGCGAAAAAGAAGCCTTAATTGTCATGCGGGGCCAGGTGCTAGGTCTACCGCTTGTTACCGCGGCTTTTGAATATGGCTTCATCGGCGGTTCTATGGGTACCGCAGTTGGTGAAAGGTTTATTCGAGGCGTTAATACGTCACTAGAATTCAATATCCCATTTGTATGTTTTTCAGCCAGTGGTGGCGCAAGAATGCAAGAAGCATTGTTGTCTTTAATGCAAATGGCCAAAGTTAGCGCGGCCCTTGCTCGACTTTCTGAAAATGGAATACCTTATATTTCCGTTTTAACAGATCCTACCATGGGCGGAGTCTCCGCGAGCCTTGCGATGCTCGGAGACGTTATTGTCGCAGAACCCAAAGCGCTTATCGGTTTTGCGGGCCCCCGTGTGATAGAACAAACCGTACGGGAAAAGTTACCAGAAGGGTTCCAAAGCAGCGAATTTTTGCTTCAACATGGTGCCATTGACATGATTGTCGCTAGAGGGGACATGCGCCGCATTCTCGCGAGAATACTGGCGAAACTGACACGTCAAAGAGCGATTGATCAAATAGCGTAACATTTAACATTTTTTTAACTTTTGAGGTACATTTATGGATAAAAAAAGGACACAAAGGATACTAGGTATTCTCGTCATTATTGCCCTGGTAATCATTCTTTTCCCATTACTTTCTGGAAAAAGTGAACAACCGACCGGCGATACCACCGCATTAAAAAATCCGCAATTTCCTGAACCACCGCCACCACCTTCGGCGATTGCTGCGGAAGATAACACTCAGGATAACGCACAAGATAGTACCCAAGACGTCACGCCTTCTGTACCTACAGATACCACAGCATCTGCAAATCCAGGCACAAACCCTGATGAAGAAAATACAGTAGCGCCGCAAGATCTCTCCCAAGCGACGCCTAACTCTCCTCTTCCAGAAGCACAAACGTCAGAAGATGTCGCGCCTGCCATTTCCATGGATATGAAAAATCGTCCTAATACCGAAATCAGCGCGTTACAACCTAGCACGAGTGCCAATGCTCCTGCAGCGGCTCCTCCCGTTAAAATAATGGATGCACCCGAAAAAGTCATCGAAAATGCGACTCCTCCTAAAGCGAAAGCCGTTGTTTCTCAAAAAAAACGTATTTCTGATCCCACTAAATCAGTGCATAAAACTGAAAAAGATTTAGCACAATTAACTGCAAAAGCTTGGGTTGTGCAAATGGGTAGCTTTAAAGATAAATCCAATGCAAAACATCTCGCTGATACTTTGCGTTCAGCAGGTTACAAAGCGTTTACCCATGATGTCAAATCCCGAAATGGTACGATGCGTACACGCGTTTACATTGGACCGGAATATAAACAAACCGCTGCCATGAATTTATCAACAAAAATCGAGCAAGAAATGATGTTGCATGGGATCATTGTGGCTTATCAGCCGTTGACGATGTAAAGACTGTGTCATCCTGAGCGTAGCGAAGGATCAGTTTACGACCCGCATTTAGGTGGTGAATTAAACCGATCCTTCACTTCGTTCAGGATGACCCCTGAATTATGCAGGAGCCAGCTTGACGCTCACCCAAGAAAGCTTTACCGTTTCCACTCCCGGCCGTGGTTTAATCGATATCACGTCCGTACTCAATGAAATCATTGCTAAAAAAAATATAACAGAAGGCCTCTGTAATATCTTTTTACATCACACGAGCGCTTCTCTTACGTTATGCGAAAATTTCGATCCAACAGTACAAAAAGATCTCGAATCTTTTATGCAAAAATTGATACCGGATGGTGATCCTTTATTTCAACATGTTGAAGAAGGCCCTGATGACATGCCGTCCCATGTACGAAGTGTACTAACTCAGAATTCAATTAGTATCCCAATTCAAGGGAAAAAATTAGCGCTAGGAAGATGGCAGGGGATTTATCTCTGGGAACATCGTTTTAAATCCTATGAACGACGTATGACCATTTCAATTATTGGTTAAAAATAAGCCGTCATTGCGACATCTATTTAATAGCATCAACAAGAGCTGAAAAATATAGCGGCGTTTCATATCGCGGGTACCAAGCGAGTGATAGGGTGTTTTCGTAAACTTTACCTTCGTTCAAAATAATTAATTGTTTTTCTTGAATATAAGGCTGACTAAATTCCTCCGTTAATACGCCATATCCATAACCTGCGATCAACATCATAGCGAGTGCATCGGTTCTATTGGCAAAATGACGCTCATGTTTTGCAAAATCAAACAAATCAAAATATCTTAAATAATGAAAAGTCATTTGATCAAAAAAATCGTAATCTATGATCCGTTCTTTTTGCAGAATATCTTGCAACGTTCGGTCTTTCCATTGTTCGCAACAAACCAAAACATATTTTTCAGGTTTTAAAATTTTCTGATCCATTTCTGCTGTCACATCTTCTTTTCGCACTACTGCTAATTGACTATCACCAGAAATGAGCGAGCGCACACGCGAATCCAAATCGTTAATATCAAATTGCATTAATAAATTAGGAAAAGAGTGAAGAACAGAAAAACATTGTGAAATAATACGTGAGCGCATGATACTACTTGGACCTGTAATACAGATACGAACTTCTGAATCATGTCCCGCACCTCTAATTTTTGCGAGCGCTTCACCTTCAAGTTCATGCACTGCCTGACAATAACGCAATAATGCTTCGCCTTCTTGCGTCAATAACATACCGCGTCGTCCGCGAATAAATAAAGTAGTTTGTAATTTTGCTTCTAAAGTCCGAATACGTTGTGTGACTGCAGTTTGTGTAATATGAATTGCTTTCGCCGCCGCATGGACGGTTTTAAGTTTCGCAACCGCAACAAAAGCTTGTAAAGACGGACTTAACAAACTCATAGGGGTATTTCCAAAAATTCATTTTTTCCATCAGAGTTTAAGATCAATGCATTTCCTTTATCGTGCCAAGCACCCAAAACCGTTCTGACATATTGTTTTCCATGAGATTCGAAATGATGAATGCGTGGTCGGTGCGTATGACCGTGAATAAGAGAAAAAACATTGTGTTTTTGCATCACTCGCAAAACTTCTGATTCCGTAACATCCATAATATATTCAGGCAAGGTACTGACATGCGCAAGACTTGCTTCACGATATCTTTTCGCCATTTCTTGCCGGACTTTTAATGGTTTTAACAAAAACAATTTTTGCATAAACCAATTACGTGCTTTTTTTCGAAACTTTATATATTTCACATCCTGCGTACAAAGGGTATCTCCATGCATCATTAAAGTGGGCGTGCCATAAACATCGGTGACAAATTCATCTGGCAGTAGTTGGCAACCGGTAGCTTTTAAAAAACGTTTGCCTATCAAAAAATCGCGATTGCCATGCATGAAATAAATGGGGAATCCTTTATTTGTCTCCGTTTTTAGCGCCCTAATAATACTTTGGTGAAAGGCAGAATCATCATCATCGCCAATCCAGGACTCGAAAAAATCCCCTAAAATATAAAGGGCTTCGGCATGCTTTGCATCCGTTTGCAGAAATTTTAGAAATAACTCATTGATTTCTGGTCGGTTTTCTTGCAAATGAAGGTCGGAAATAACAATTATGGACATATTATGGTCACCAAAATCGCACAAAATCTTAATTTTATTCTATACTTAAATAATGGAAATAGAAAATCGAGGAGGAGGCTATGGCCTTGTTACATCAATCCAACTCCGTTCAATTATGGCATGATCTTATCACAGATGCAGAAAAAATCTGCGATATTTCCTTAAAAGAAGAGGTTGAATCATACCTGGTTTTTTTATTAATACGTTATGTTGCGTCTCCTGATATTGCCAAAAGGATTATCGCCACAGAATTTTTGCAAGGCGTTCAATTAACACGCAATATGCGTGAAATAGCACTTCAGGGCGTTGGGGATAAATGTTTACTAATGTCAGGTTTATTCCCAACCATTGCGAAAAAAAGATTGGTTAAAATCAGCTATTTTGTCAAATTAGGGCAATCTTCCTATGCCACTATTTCTAAAACACAAAATGATATCTATAGCTTACTTGCTCATCAATTCGTCCCTTTGATGGACATTTTACAGTCAGTCAAAAACCACGATTTATTACCGCTCGATGCCTACGAACTCTGGAATGAGACAGGAAGCCAACGCGCCTTCACACTTTTGAAAAAATATAGCGTTCATAAATCCCCCAAACAATGAAGTGGGTATTGTTTATATTTCACTAGCCTTTGATGGCCCTTTTTTACTAAAATATACCCATCGCGCTTCAAGATGTGAGATTTTAACGCCGATGTTAAAAATTGCATCTTGAAGCGTGATGGGTATAGACTATATTTTTCAATTCTGGAGCATAACAATAAATGCGCGTCGTTTTACTCGGCTGCCCGGGTGTTGGTAAGGGCACACAAGCAAAATTAATCAGCAAACATTATGATATTCCACAAATTTCAACTGGCGATATTTTGCGAACTGCAGTTGCAGCTAAAACCGAACTGGGTCTCAAAGTAAAAAAAACCATGGATGAAGGTCATCTCGTATCAGATGACATTATGATTGAATTAGTAAAGGAACGCATAGCGGCACCTGATTGCAAAAAAGGTTTTTTATTAGATGGATTTCCGAGAACCATTCCGCAAGCCGAAAGCCTTCAAAAAAATCACATCGATATCGATTATGTGATAGAAATTAAAGTATCAGATGAAGAAATTATTAAACGTTTAACGGGTCGTTTAGTGCATCCCGCTTCCAATCGTATTTATCATATTCTTTATAACCCTCCAAAAATTGCAGGGAAAGATGACATCACTGGCGAAGATCTCATTCAACGCCCTGATGACGAAGAAAATACCGTACGTCGACGTTTAACTGTTTTTCATGAATTAACGCGCCCTTTAATTGAATATTATAAAAATTCTCACAAAACACACTTTATTTCCATTGATGGGATAGGAGAGGTGGATGAAGTCAAAAATCGAATTTTTGCAGCACTAGAAACACCGCGGGAGAAGACATCTTTATTTTAAAGGAGTAAAAACCATGGAACGAAAGCTACTGTTATCTCTGTTCTTCGGAGTATTTTGTATTTTAATCTCCATAGTGACACATGCAGCGGAAGTATCGATGCAATCACCCATTGGTTACTGGAAAACCGTTGATGAAGTCACTGGTAAACCAAAAAGCATCGTGCAAATATGGAGAACAAATGACAACAAATTGATGGGAAAAGTCATTAAAGTTTTTGCTAAAGATTCAAAAAAATCTTCGATTTGCACAAAATGCACTGGGGAAAATTTAAATCAGCCAATTGTAGGCATGGTAATTATTTCTGGATTACAAGCCAAAGAAAAGCAATGGATCAATGGAGAAATTCTTGATCCTGAAAACGGAAAAAAATATAGCTGCAATCTCCGCACTTTAGAAAACGGCAAACGATTACATGTTCGTGGATATGTTGGATTACCATTATTGGGTCGATCACAAACATGGGAACGCGTGGATTTGATGTCGGGTTAGAAACTTTGTCATGCCAGCATGCTTTCCGCTTCCATCCAGTTGGCATCTAGCGGAGCTCCTTAGATGCCCAACATGCTGGCATGACAGCCCAAACTATTCCCCTAAAGTGCTAACTATAATTTTTCCTAAAACTTTGTGAATAACCGCTGTTGGATGCATATCATCCCAAAAAAGATAATCATCTGGATTTGAACAAGGTTCTAAATTGTCATTTTGCGAATAAGCATTTTTAAATGTAGGATTTGCAAGAATCATTTCGCTCAAATTATTCAGTTCGATATTTTTACCTAAAATCGTTCCGATATGATTTTCGCTTAACGCTTTCATCACTTCTGATTTATCTCGTCCTAACATATCACCCATCCAACAAGACCCTGTTAAATTAGTAATGTGCGTACCATATTCTTGATTATAAACATCTGGGTTTTTTAAAATATCTAAGAAAATATTATAAACATCGACATAGATAAATTCTGCATTTGGATATTGCACTCGTAAGTTTTTAACAGCAGCATCAAGTTTTTGATTATGCAGTCGACTAAGTCTCCCTAAACGTTCTTCCATATTATTATTGTGCGCAAACGGAATTTGTGACAAATCAGGTAAATTGAGAATAAAAAAGCGTTTACCGCCACTGTTTAAAACGGTCGTCACCGCCCACATCATTTTTTGGACGACTTGATCCGTTAATAAATCGATATCTTCCATGCGCTCATATAAATAATCATTCGCGCCAATCCAAAGACCATACACGGTTTGACTTTTATCTTTATTTTTGGAATGTAATAAATAACTTTCAATTTCTTCACTCAAAAGAACGGGGGCAATAAAACTATCGGTTCTTAGATGATGTAAAATAGCAGTAGCACCACCGTAAGCATAATTGGAATAGGAAGCAAAAGATTTTTGATAATAATAATTTCCGATATATTCTGCCCACGTTGGTCCATTTGAAAATCTTCCAAGATAATAAGGTGGAGACTTAGGGAGAATTTTTAAATAGCGATATAAGTTACCATCATCACTTAAACTATCCCCAAAAAAAACCACTTCTTTTATTGGGCTTGCAAAAATATTGGTACAAAAGAAAATAAGAAATAAAAAGAGAAAAAACTTTTTCATAAAAAAAAAGACTCCATGTCAAAAAGAAGTCTTAATATACAGAAAATAGCAATGAAAGTCGCGATTTTTAATTTCGAAATATTCTATTCGGCTCCTAGAAATTGATTCGAACTCGCTGTTTGACTACAGCATTGTGACGCATAAAAAATTCCTTTTATTTTCAACTTACTTTCAATTTTATTTCATTAAAAAAAACCATCTAATAATAAACTGATCAATATTTATACCTACTGAATCTCCTAAAACATAGTAAAATAATGAGAAGAGCACTATAAAAATATTTGATGACAAAGGAGATAGTCATGGCAGAAACCATTAATGATAAACGTTTAATTGATATGGTAAGAATTCACGATATTTTTGGTGAAGATAAACCCGCCATTCAGGAATTTTTTACCAGTTTTGTGGATGCAACCAAAGTACTATTAGTCGATATTAAAACGGCGATTAGAAATAAAGACGAAACTTTAGCAAAAGTTTCATTTCATCGTTTAAAAGGTTCTTCAGGGAATAGTGGGGTTATGCCAATCCATCAACTTTGCATCCGTGCAGAAGATCGCGTACTTGCTAAGGATTGGGACGAAGTTGAAAACTTATTTAAAGAAATTGAAAATACTTTTAAAAAGTTACAGGAACGATTAGCGGATCAAAGCATTATATAAAGAAATATTATTTAAAGTGATAGAAATCAAGGATTGATGTTTCATAAAAATATGCTAGCATTACTCAGAGTATAAACCAATACAAAAAGAAATGGATAAAAAATATTAGAAAAATACGACAAAGATTATCAATATTTACATGAAAATGATTTGTTTTTATGTGTGGCTAAAGATCCTTCTGAAAGTACAAATGTGTCATTCCGGATTCTTCCTTAGGACCAAGCCATCAAAACTGTCATCCTGAGCGCAAGCGAAGGATCAACCTAATTTAAATAAACGTTTATTTTAGTTAGTCATGCATTGGATAATGATCCTTCGCTTGCGCTCAGGATGACAAATTTTTTATTAAAGTAAAAACAAATAAAATTAATTGACTGATAATAATAAACAACAACCCCCATTTCCCCGGTCTATGGTAATGATAAACTATGATTAATAATAAAATGGGAATGATAAAATCGAATAAAGATGTTGAATGCCTTAGTATGACAATATAACTAACAATAAAAAACAGCGTCAATAGAACCAACCATCGATCATTCCATGAAAAAAATGCATTGGGTTTGAAAGTTAAATCTTTTACTTCCAAAAATAAACCACACTGAAAAGCGCTACTTCCAGAATGAGAAAAATGAATTAAGCGTGAATGACATTTAAAATAAAATTTTAACAAATATTTTAATTGTTTATTTTCATGTTTTGACATATTACTTGCCATGATTATTGTGTTTTTTTTACATATATTATATAAATAACGCATCGATTTTCGCAAAGAAAAGGTGTTTTTATAAATATAAAATAAAATCGCGAGAGGAATCGTGATGGTCCGTAAATCAGGGTGTTCGAAATAAATGATATCAAATTTTTTATTTGTATTTTCTAAAAAACCCTGCAAAGTCGAAATTATCCACTCAAAATGAAACAATGAATTATTTTTAAGAGCCTTATTTATTTTATACTGACAAGGTTCAATCAATGTAAAATTAATTTTTTTAACATCGGTAAATTTTTGCAGAATAATCGATTGAAATGCAAAAAAACTCGGGAAACTTCCTGCACAAACGACAAGAATATCGAGACATGTAACATCACCATCTATTTCCGCATAAGAAAATAATTTTCCTAACAAACGTTCTGCCGCCGATAACATATCAATCTGCGGCTTCTGAAAGAGGATTTTTAAGTTTTTTATTTTTCGCAGATTTATATCGTGCTTTTAACTCAATATTATTATATCGATCAGTGATTGCACTGGAACTATGTCCCGCATCATCTCGCACATGCGCAATAGGACGACCACGTTTATTAATATCATCTGAAATACCGGTATGTCGCAACCAATGTACCGTTGCAACAGAAAGCGCATCAGCATCCGAATGATTTTGTTTTTCTCTCAATTTTTCGATCGTTTTATCAAAACATACTTGCATCATTCGTCTAATATGCCTTACATCCGTCATCGCACCTTTACCTTTTTCTTTTGGAATTAAAGGTGTTTTATCTTGGGAGGAGGGCAGGGAAGTTAAATCCATGCTCAATCGAAAACGTGTTAACGCCGCCAACATATCATCGCTGACAGCAATATTTCGCATTTTATTCCCTTTCCCTACGGTTTTAAACCACCAAGAATTATTAGCATCCTTAAAAAAATGTTTCATCATTGGTACCCAATGAACATTTGCGACTAATTCAGAAATTCGTAAATACAAAAGATAAAGTGTTGAAATAATAAATAACGTGCGCTCGTGTTTTGCTGGATTTTCCATTGCCATTTCTTTCACAGTCTCTAAACAACTTTGCCATTGCGTTTCTGATAAACGCATGACAGGCACTTCATGCTGGCTTTTTTGCAAATATTTGCTTTTTTGACGTATTAAAGCGATTGGGTTATGCTGCGCTTTTTCTTCCAACACTAAATAATTATAAAAACTGCTTAATATAGTAAATATTTCGCGAAGTGATTTTTGGGAAAGTTGATAGGCATTGATATTGGGCTTTTCACCTTTTTTGAAAGCATGTTTGCTAACAGTTGCAACATACGGTCGCCATTTAGGATTGGGAACACGAACCCCACCTTTGTTGATAAAACGCAGCACGCGCTCCGTACCAATCCAATGCTGTGGCGGATTGATACAAAAATCAATATAGTTTTCCATGTCTTGTCGACGAAGCTCTAAAATAGATTTTTCTTTCACATACCACGCCCATTGAAAAAGCCTTTCAATTTCACGACGATAAGATTCAAAAGTCGCTTTGTTTGCACGGTATTGTAGTAAAAAATCGGTGGCAGCAGAGAGATCATAAAGACCGAAAGCGGGGGATTGAATGGTTTTGATCGTATTTTCCCATTCTTCTAAACTATCGAACAAAGGCTTCGGAAGATTTGATGCCATAGGAATCCCTAAAATAAGCTTAATTTTACTAAAAATTAATATTTTTGTCAGTAAATATTAATGGGAAGAGAATTGCTAAAAACCCTCACCCCAACCCCTCTCCCATAAATGGGCGAGGGGATTTAATGATGAATAATTCCCCTCTACCGGAGCGTCAGCGAGGGGAGAGGGGTTGGGGTGAGGGTCTTTAGTAAAATATCTTGCGTTTCCATCATTTCGATATAGAATTCAAAAAAATAAAACAAGGAAATATTACTATGACCCAAGTTCGGACTCTTGCAAATGGACATTTATTATGGGATTCAGAATTTATTTTTATATTGCGTCAATTAAGAAATTTAGCGACTAATGACCCACCAACCTTAAAAGCCATCATCAAAAAATGTATTTATCCCGAATATAATTTTTCAACTTTAGAAATATTAATGCTGAAACAAGCAAAATTAATATTTGAATCTGAACATACGGTTGAAAAGGGTATTTACACATTTGATAAAGTCAACAATGTTATTTTAAGTGAATTGAAAAAACTGCACATTGATAAAATACCAGAATTAAGAGAAGTTTTGAAAAGCTATTCCGGCCCCGCGGGATTAGATACTTTAATCGAAAGATTACATCTAAACTTAAAAGGTTTTTCCTGGACCCGAGATCCATCTGGAGATCTTGTCACTATTATTGCCGACGAAATAAATAAATTAGAAACTAAAAAAGCGATGCGGCTCATTCGAAAATCAGACTTTCCACCCGTCTCAAATTTAATGATCGCAAAAATGAATGACTATTTAACTGAACATAAATATCACTTATTATTGTTAACCATTATAATAAGTGCAGGTATTTACGATCATTATCATGAAAACTATCTCGGCAAATTAAAAAATGCGATAAAAACACAGCTATTTTCATTTTGGCAAACCGATGCGAAAGAGAATAAAGATAATTTTAATGATTACGGACTGTCGTTTGTGGGGCCGTTTTAAATTGGAACTCGAATTTGAGCGTGAGGGAGGTCGCCGCGTTTTTTTGCGGCGGGTGGGGGGAAATCTTCGGATGAAATAATTCAATATAAACATATGCCAGAGTATATTGGCATATGTTATCGTTTAACCACATCTCACGTTATAATCACCGCGAATCAATGGGGCGCAGGGGAATAAGCCTTAACGCCCTCCGTGGTTGCGTTTCCAACTTCTTCTTTTACTTGTTCTATTTGTCCAGACATCGTTTTTTGTTGTTCCAGTTTCTTCTTACGCGTATCAAATTCAAAAAATCCATCCCTACTAGTTCTTATATTCATTTGATTAAGTTTATCAAAGTAATTTTTTGCATTTTGGCAAGGCTCCAAATTTTTTAAATAATAATCCGTTGGCCTTTTATATTTCATAAAACTTCCAACGCCAAGACCAGCAGTTATACCCAAACCACATAGCCCTGATAAAAATGCAAGAATTGACGTAGCTTTAACGGCAGTTATCGTTAAAACAATTGCCATTAACGGTGGCAAAACAAGAGAAGCAACAGCTATAGCGCTAAAGAAAACAACTGTTGCGGCTAACCCTAAAAATAAATTCCAATTTCGTTTTTTACGAGATTCATTCATATAATCCGGGGGATACATACCAACATATTTTTCAAATGCATCTTTTGTTAAGTGATCAACTCGTTGATGCGGATTCTGTGCTTTAATTATCAATTTATGAAGAGCATCGACTGCTCGGACTGCTGGTAAAGCATCACCTGGACGAAATCTAAGTAGCTCTGTATCGCGCACCCTATTGGAAGTCGAGAATATAGAAGCATGTATCATAGCTCGCATTTCTTCAACAAATGATAATGATGGATCGCGATATAATTCACTTTCAGCTTCATCAACGCCTGCGCCCTTAGATTCAACAATACTTTGTTCAATAAAAAGTGTGCTATGATGAGGATATCTTTTCTTTAATTGTTTTTTTAATTTTGCTTCATTCTTCACATCACTCGTCTCATTATTATTGCTCGTATCGCTGTTATGACTAGATCGAGATTGAGATTGCTCAAGATTATTAGCAGAAGGGACTGTCTCCTTTATTTTACTCAAATCTTTTAGCATAGGAAGCATAATAATTTTAGTTATTCTTCGCGTACGCTCCTGAGCTCCAAAATCTCTTATTGCGCGCCGATCTTCCGATTTTGGAAGTTCTTGAAGACTATGACTAACCCATTTTGAATGTGTTTCCTTCCAGTCTGATGTTTTACTAATATTTTCTTCGAGTTTATTACTTTCATCCATTAAAAATTTGAGTGCTGTATCGAATAACATTGGATTAGTCAGGCGGCTCATTGCCATTAAAGCTTTACCTAAACGCAATGCTTCTTCATCATCGAATTCGATATTAATTCCATCACGAATAATACGATGCAAAATGCCTGGTGTAACACATGAAGCAAAAAGTTTTTGGATTAGCGTCTTATAATAATTTTCATTTGTCCCTAGCTTACCTTCTTTTGTTTGGTAATAGTTAATCGCGTGTTCCAGTATCGATATTTCTGCAAGTACTTGTTCCGTACCATAATCAATATTTCCGTCACCGATAATATTAATAAAAGGTAAAAATATTTCTTCAGAAACAGGTTTTTGTTCTACTATTTTCTTTTCATTTTTTTTCTTAAACTCACTTTCATCTGTAGCTGTAGATTTCAGCGTTAATTGAAATGCTGTTGGAGTTGCTTTTTTTGTTTTTGAATCAGTATGTGCTTGAATGCTTATAACATCTTTCATTACTGATTTATAATCATCTAACTTGTTTAATTGGGGATAAACAACGTACAATAATGCACTAGATGCTTTAAGTAAAAATGCTTGATCACTCTTATTGTTAGCATCTAACATTCCTATTAGCCTACGTAATTCCTTTTCATGTTCTTGATTTTTGGAAATACAGAGCGTTACTATAAGACGAACAATTTCTCTATGCGTATCGTTTAATCCACCTAAGTAAACAGAAAATTCTGATAGATAATCTTGAAAGGCTGCAATAACATTCTTTAATCCTTTTTCTTCTTTTAATTCTTTTTCTTCTTTTAATTCTGTTTCACCTACTTTAGAAAGTTCAAAAGTAAGGTCATCTGACGATAAATTGACTATTTTACTTTCAAAAATAACCTTAGTTCGTTCTAAGTCAGCAGGAACTCGACGCCTTATTTCATCCGAATTATAAACTTTCTCTTTAATGAGACTCATATTATCTCTCACTAACTTAAGTTCACTAACGCTCATGCTTATCTTGATAGGTTCGCGTGTATTCATAGGACTCAGACTCTCTCGTTTTGCTAATTTTACTAATAAGCAAATTGTATACTAAAATATTCTTAATGTGTATTGTTTATTCACAAATTTTATCGAACTTGACTAAATTTTGTACTTTTTTGAGTATTTATACGCCATAAATGAACAAAAATGAATCATTTCAAGACGTAACATCAAAAATGACTGAAAAATTGGGGGTAAAAAGGTTCATTTGGAACGAAAATCGAGGTTTTCATGGCAAATTTTCGGTTAAAAAAGAATTTATTGATTTTTCGCGATAAAAAATAGTCATAACCTATTGAATGTTAATAAAATTAACTATTAGAGCGTCATGAAAATAGGGCAGAGGTGGCCTAGTTAGTGGATCATGTCATGCCAGCATGCTTTTAGCTGGCATCTACCAGAGAGGCCCCGCTGGATGCCAGCTAAAAGCATGCTGGCATGACAAGCAGGGTCGAACTTCTTCAAAAAAAAGGTCTAGATTTACCAAATATAGAACAAAAAAAACACTTTCTGTTTATATTTCTCTCTTTTATGATATAATCTGCAGCATTTTTAAGAATGTTGAGCAAATTATGTCGAATCCTCGCCATACATTATCAGATAGCAAAGATTCATCCCCACCAGGGATTGTATCAAATTTCTTTCGTTTTGAAGGCGAAACTGAAATCCTTTCTGATGATGCAGTTGCGAACGCAGCCTACTTAGAAGGTAAGGAACTTTTTAAAAAAGAAGAGTACCTAAAAGCATTTAATCAATTCAGTGAAGCAAGAAAGAAAATAGCGACGAATTTAGAAAATGTAAAATCTCAACAATTGTATTTAAAAATAGCTTTTTATATCGGACAATGTTACATAAGGAAAAAACAGCCTGATAAAGCAGTAATTTTTTTAGATAATATTTTAAAAAAGTTTTCAGAAGAAAAAGAATTATGGTCATACGTAGAAAAGTTAGAGCTATTGTCCTTTGTTGGAAAACAATCAAAACTCGTCACAGAAATACCGGAAATTAAAAAATCCCCGCATGGAATATTAGCCACACTTAAACGCGCCCTGGAATTATTGGTGGAAAACAAGATCACTGAAGCTTGTGAACTCCTTATCCCTCTCATGCCTTTGTCGCAGTCAACCATTAATGAATATATCGAAATCGGACCTATTGATACTGCAGAAGACTATTTATTCGTTGTTAATCTTTATCAATGGATTGATGATAAAATTAAGAACTACGAAAAATCTGAAAAAAACGATGCAATGCTTGATAACTATTGCAAAATTCTAATCAACATTAGCCCATTTTCATTATCGTTTCGAGAAGGCGCTTACTATCTGCAAGGTACATTTTTTGCAAAGCAAGATCAGTATGAAAAAGCTGTCCAATCCTTTAGCAAAGCAATTAAAATCAATCCAGAGGAAACAAATTTTTATCTTTGCAGAGCGAAGACATATAAATATATAAAAAAATATGCGGAGGCAAAGGCTGATCTCCAATATGTATTAAAAAAAATTTCTAATGACCCTGATCACCCTCATAACGAAGTAGCTCTAAAAGAACTTTCAACCGTTGAAGGTCTAATAAAATTGCAAAGCAATTCCAGAAGTATGTCAGATATAAAAATGGATAAAACACTAAAGGAAAAATTAATTCAACGTAATAAAGATTTTTTTAAGTTAAATGAATCTAAATTTAATGAAATGGTTTACTATACTCAGGGCATTTTATTGTTACGCGATTCTAAATTTAAAGAAGCATTAACCTATTTTTCTCCAATACTTCCTTTATCCAAAGAAGTAGAAAAAAAATATCAAGAAACTGTTTTAGTTCATGATAATTCAACGCATTTGACAGCTTGCGAAAATTTATGTAGCCATATTAAAAAACAAGCCGATCAATTCGAGAATCAGAATCCCCTAGCCCCTAGCGTTGTGCGATTGACAGACGAATTTCTTTTGCAAGCTAAAATTTTATTTCAGATAGCTTGGACAGATACAGACAAAGCATTCGCTTTATATTTTCAAGCAATGTTTTATCATAGTCACCAAAATCACGCTGAGGCTATTAATTTCTTTGATCAAAGTAGTGCTTTAATACCTAACCGACCTAGATTATATTATCTTAAAGCATTATCATATTTGGCACTTAACAACCACCAACTCGTTAAAGAAAATTTAGAAAAAGTCCTACAACTAAATCCAAAATATAGTTTAGCGCGAGAAATGCTTGTTAACATCAATAAAGTATTAAAAAAAGAAAAATCAAACCCACCTGTTGTTAAAAAAGAAGTTCCAGAAATAAAAAAACCTTCAAAAAATCCTAAAAATAAAAAAGCGGTGAAAGCCGAATTGCCGAAACCCCAAGTTGTTGCCAAAAAAGATGATGAAATGAAACTCTCAAAGGAAAAAATTCATGAACTCAGCCTTATGGATAGCAAACATTTACCCTCATCAACGGCTACATTCAATTACTTTGCTTTTGAAGGCGCAACCGAACTTCTCTCTGATGATGACGAAGCGAATAAAGCCTACTTAGAAGGTAAGGAATTTTTTAAAAAAGAAGAATACCTAAATGCATTTAATAAATTCAATAAAGCAAGAAAGAAAATAGCGACGAATTTAGAAGATGTAAAATCTCAACAATTGTATTTAAAAATAAATTTTTATCTCGCACAATGTTACATAAAAAAAAACCAGGCTAATCAAGCGCTACTTCTTTTAGATAATATTTTAAAAAAGTTTTCACAATGTAAAAAAGAATTATTTCCATATTTAGAGGTGTTAGAATTTTTATCCTTTATTGGAGGACAATCAAAAACCGACGCAAAAACGCCAGAAATTAAATCCTCCCCGCAAGATATATTATTACTCACCATTAAACGCGCCCTGGACTTATTGGGGGAAAACAAGATCACTAAAGCTTGCGAACTCCTTACTCCTCTCATGCCTCTGTCGCAGTGGACTGTTAATGAATATATCGAAATCGGACCTATCGATACCACAGAAGAATATACATTCATTGTTAATCTTTATAATTGGATTGATGATAAAATTAAGCACTACGAAAAATCTGAAAAAAACGATAAAATGCTTGCTAACTATTGTGAAATTATGACAAACATAAGTCAATTTTCATTGCCATATCACCCAGACTCTTACTTTCTGCAAGGTAAATTTTTTTCGAAACAAGATCAGTTTGAAAAAGCTATTCAATCTTTTAACAAAGCAATTGAAATCAACGAAAATGGAATGGATTTTTATCTTTGGAGATCTAGGGCATATAAAGATATAAAAAAATATGAGGCTGCAAGGGCTGATCTCCAACATATATTAAAAAAATTTCCTAATAACAAAATAGTCAAAAATGAACTTTCAACCATAGAATGTCTAATAAAATTTAAAAACCTCACACCTAGCACACCAGATAAAAAAATGGATAAAGTACTTCCATATAATCAAGATTTTTATAAGACTCAATATACTCAAGGTATTTTATTGCTAAAAGACTCTAAATTTGAAGAAGCATTAACCGTATTCTCTCCAATACTTCCTTTATCTAAAGAGGTAGAGAAAAAATATCAAGAAACTGAATTAACTAATGACAATTCAACACATTTGACAGCTTGTAAAAATTTATGTAGCTATATTAAAGAACAAACCCATCAATGGGAGGCTAGACAAAAAATTAAAAGCAGAAACTCGACGCAATTAACGAACGACTATCTTTTGCTAGCTAAAATTTTATTTCAGATAGCTTTGAGTGACGAGGTCAAATCAATCGCCTCAACTTCTCAAGCACTGTTTTATTATAGCAGGCTAAATTATACCGAGGCTATTAATTTCTTAAATCAAAGTATTGCTTTAGCACCTAATCTACCCAATTTATATTATTATAGAGGATTGTCGTATTTAACACTTGAAAACCTCCAGCCCGCTAAAGAAAATTTTGAAAAAGCCATACAAATAGATCAAAAAAATAATTATGCGCGACAAATGCTTGATATCACCAATAAAAAATTAAAAAAATCAAAATCAAATCCGCCAGTTGTTAAAAATGAAAAAAAAGAAGTTCCAGAAATAAAAAAACCTCAAAAAAAATCTAAAAAGAAAAAAAATAAAATGATGGCGAAAGAAGAATTACCGAAATCGCAAGTTGTTGCAAAAGTTGATGATGAAATTGAAAAAAATAAAATAGAGGAGGAAAAGCAAAAAATTACTGAACAAACATTAATGGTAAAAAAAATTCAAGAATCAGTGGATGTCATTGCATCAAACATCCGATCACAAACAACTGAAATTGAAAAAATCACAAAAAATGCTGAAAGAAAAGTTGCAAAGATTTCTGAAGCTGGCAAGATCGAAGAGATAAAAAAGTATATTACCACGTTAATCCAATCGAAAATCGAGAAAATTTTAGCGTTTATTGAGGATTTAAATAAGATTATATTACTAGACAGCTTTGTCACACCTTCATTAAAAGAAACACATGATGAAATTGTTAAAGCAATAAATACATTAAAAGAAAAAAACACCTCGACACAATTAGAAATGATGCAAAATGCTTGTATAGATAAAATTGATAAACGTGTTATAAAAAAAGAACAGAATAAAGAAGAGCAGGCTAGATTAGCAGAAGAAGCAAAAATTGAAAAAGAAAATATTTTAAAAAAAGAATTAGAAGAAAAAGCAAAGTGGGAAATTGATAAAAAATTAGAAGATGAAAGCAATAAGTATATCGATAGCATCACAGAAGAGCATCAAAAAATCAAAAAAATTGAAGAAGATATCAAACAAGCTTTTGAAACATTTAAAAAATTAACGAATGACGTTTCATTAGTTAACATTCATACTCCTGATAACATACAACATTTAGATAATATTAAAAATGATTTTGAAAAGCATACAAACACTTTACCAAAATTATTAGACAAACTTTCAGAGAGTATAACCCAATCTTCGACACTCCTTTCTTCTCCTGTTGTTTCTAAAAAAACAATAAATACCATTAAAACCTTAACCGCTGATCAAGAAGTAATGGCGAGCTGGTGCAAAAACCTTAGTGATGAAGCAAACAAACATAACGAAAACTTTACACAGAACTATCAAAATAAATTGTCGGAAATTCAAAAAAATAATAACAAAATAAAAATCCTGCAAGAAAAATTTAATAAAATAAGCCTTAACCTTCAACAAATTAATCCCGAAGAAAATAAAACGCTTGCTGAGTTAAATGACGACACCAAAAAAATATCAGATATCCATGCCGAATTAATACAGGTTCAAGAAGAATCAAAAAATTATCCTATCGATGATAATTTCAAAGAAGATATTAAAACACAAATAAATATAGCCGCAGATAAACTTACACTTTCACAAAATATTGTTCCTAACATATACGAAGCTGCTCATTCCCAAGGAAAAATGGAATATTTATTTGATTTTTGTGATAAATATAATACAGGTTGGAAAGGAGGGGATTCACAACTCGCCGGCGCATTGTTGTATTCAGATATTCACACCGCATCAAAAGTTAAAATTAAAGATTCAGATGGATTCATTGAAAGCGAAACATTAATTCCATTCGCGAATCGACTTGCTATGACCGATTGCTTATCATCCGAACCTTGTTTATACCCATCAGATGAAAAGCTTGATAAAACACCTGGTAAAATCTATATCACTAAAAATTCTCGTTTTGAACCACTTCAATATTTGGTTTACAATAAAAATACCGAATTTCCTATCACTGGCGATATCAAATACCTTGATATTAAGGGTGATTTAGAGCAAATTGAGTCTTATCAACCACATTTCAATAAAATTTTGCAAGAAATTCAATTAGAAGCTTCCAAAAATTCACAGGTTCTTTATCCTGCTGAACCATTCTACGATTTCAAAAATCAATTACAATTTATAAAATTGAGTCATTTTGTTAATGGAAAGGAATTCGACCTTACCATTCATGATAAAAATTATAAGGGTAATCAATTCATTACAGGGTTTGCGAGCGGAAGGGTAGTTTACAGCAAAACACCGCTTGATGAAAAATTATTTGATGTACTTAAAATTAGTGATAATCGATATGTAGGTATAGATAAAAAAGATCAGTATTATGAGGATTTTAAATATGCTTTTACACATCGATCTTATTTAGTCGCACCTTACCAATTTGGTGTGCACAGTAAACATTCTGTGGTTGTTGTGAAAAATTTCAAAAAAATGAACCAATTATTCTCTGATCTCAAAATCGATGATAAACCCAGAGTAGCGGGCGATGGAGTCACAAAACTAGTGGGATATAAAGACTTTTTAGAAAACCTACCCACACAATTCAAAACTGAAATGAAAAATCAGTTAAATGAAAATGCTTGTTATCAAGAAATTAATGCTTTAATCAAAGCATTTGATGGCAAATTTAATGATTTAGATATTCAACCTTTTTTAACTGCATTTTTTGATGCTGTTATTTTCAAACAATCCGGCATTAAAAATGCGGATTTGACAAAAAAAATCATTGCATCATTGAGTAACTCTTATCAAAAAGATCCTACTAAATATGATTTAAAATCCAAGGAAATGCGATTCTTTTTTGAGAAAGAGATTAGACGACTGACTGCTCTTCACTTAAAAGATGCTCCGCAATTTTTTGTGAATAACGAATCGTCATCAGCGACCATGTCTGTATCAACGACGGCGTCAATATCAAGTACAAATCAACCTTAGTGACTACAAGTCAAGGCTAACTAACCTTATGAGTCAATAATGAGTACCTTCGGTACAAAATTTAAGTTTTAGGTGGAGAATGAACTCCACCTAAAACTTAACGCTACCAAACAAAACTTCGTTAAATTTATGGTAGCGGTATCCAACCGTTTAAGGAAGTTTTGATAAAATAGAAAAACATACTGAATGCGCGGAAGAGTGTAACCCAAAAAGCCCGATAGTTGATACTATTGGGCTTTCTATATAAAGTATATTTTATTTAAGTTTTTAGCTTTTTATGAGGATTTCGATGTTTATCCCCTTTGGTTAAATCAACTTCTATTTCTTGTGGCTGTTGTTGCCACATTCTAGAATTGTATGTGGTGGAGATTGGTTTGGGCGTAACTATTTGACCGTTTATTCGCAAAGATACATCATGTGCAGTTTTCTTATCTTGCATGGATTTAATAAAATTTTTAAAATTATCGAATTTACTTTCGAGGTAATCTCTAGATAATTTACTGTCAAATAAATCATGCTTAACCCAAAGTTGGTGAATCACATCAGTTTGTTTTAACATAACAGATAAATATTCCTCGACAAATTGCGACTTCTTGCTATTCGTCCAAGTATCACTCCAGCTTTCTTTGATGGTAGACGTATCAAATTCTAAACTAGGTAGCTCCACTTTGTAAGAGATATTCTTATCATCAGAGATATTCTTATCATTTGCCTTTGACATACCAAAAGCCATCATATCAAATAAAAAAGCAAATAATTCTATTGAGAATTCATGCAAGATATCGTCATACGGTAGTTTGTGCTCGCCTATATTCTCGAGCAAAAATCGTACGCAACTCTGAAGTGTAATACGAAGATTTTGCCAATATTTATTATAGTCGAACGAGGCTTCATAAAACATGTCGAGTGTATTAGTCATCTTGTCAGTGAGTAATTTAAATTCATCACTCGTAGGGTTTATCTTCGCTACAAACTTATCGATATCTAAGCTGAAACTTGCGCCCTTATTATTGGACTCATCATGTTTTGATGCTACGCGATGACTAGTGAAAGTATAGGAGGAGCCATCCCGGTCTTCCTTTTTATTTTCCACCATCTTCTCTTCATGGAGCTTGAAGTGATATTTCTTAACTAGCTTAACCGTACCATAAAATTTATTATCTAGAATAATTTGGTGGATATCATTTCGCTTACATTCAATGCCGTTAACAAAATACTTTGTCCATTCTTCTCGTACGGGTTCAGAACGTTTTTCTATTCTTTGCATGTATTATTCCTTTGATTGTATATTCCCTAATCTTTAATTTTAAATTCGATCCTAAGATAAAATAATTCAAATGTTTTTTCAATTAATAAAACTTGGTTACCCAACCAATTCGTATTCAATAGGAAATGTTATTTAAACAAATCGGAATGTGTTCCTGTTCGGATAAATGTAATGCTATTGCCTTTTATGAGATATATAAGGAGCCAATCGGGTTCGATATGACACTCTCTGCAGTCACTATATTCACTCTTTAACGGATGATCTACATGTTTTTTTGCTAATGGTTTTTGGTCAATTAAATCAGAGATAATATTATATAATTTTTTAATATCTTTTCCTCTTTTCTTTATAAGTTTTAAATCCTTTTTAAAACTAGTTTTATATCCAGGAGTTAACATTACTTTTCCAATTCTTTAAATAAATCGTCCACATCTTTACAAACGTTTATACCCTTTCCTTTCCTTGCCTCTCTAATTGCACGAGCAGTTTTTGCGTTTGGAATTTTTAACTCTAATGGCCATTCATGCTCACGCGCAATGCGGGTGTATAACATTGTTATAGCCTGCGTTGGTGTAATGCCAAGTTCACTCAAAACATGCTCTGCGATTAGTTTTAATTTAGGCTCCACACGTGCCCTGATAAATGCTGCTTTGCTCATAATTATCACCTCTTAAATAATTGTATCCCAAATGAGATACAACTACAAGTTCAATAGGAAATGTTATTTAAACAAATCGGAATCGGAATGTGTTCCTGTCCTTTCAAAAATAATCTCTTTTGATTCAGGTTTGTAAATTAGCAACCAATCTGGTCCAATATGGCATTCGCGGCGATCGTTATAATTACCTGTTAGCCAATGGTCAAAATACTTATGAGGAAGTTTTTGTCCTTCCAATAAAAGAGTCATGACAGTACGCAATTTGGAAAGGTCTTTTCCTCGTTTACGGGCTAATTTTACATCTTTTTCAAATCGGTTGGTGGTTACAATTGCTAGGATCTTTACTTTCATCTATACACGCCGCGTAGCCCAAATTACTTATTCCCATCATCATGGTAAATAGAATAATAAAAATGATTTTTTTCATAAATATTTCCTCATTAATTCACTATATGTATAAATTATAATCAAAAATGAAGATTCTGCTAGAACTATTAAGTTATTGATATATCTGTATAAAATTCCTATTTATGAATTATTTTCCGACTTTACAATACTCATTATCTCACATCACTAAACACTTACCGCTTACACCTTTTTCATTATTATCTTCACTCTTTTGCTCATTTGTAAAAAGTCTCAGCGAGACATATTGAATTTCAGGGGATTGTTTTCCTAAGATTTTATTTATGATTTCTATTTCATCATTTCGTAGTGCTTTACTCATAAACATCATTGAATTTGTATTTCTATTCATTTCTTTAATCTTTACTTTTTCATTAATGCGTAGCAATGCCTCAAAAGCGGGTTTTTTTCCCAAATTATTATTATCTTCTATAAGGATCTTATACAAAGTTCGCACATCAGAATCACTATAAGATTCTAAATTAAGTTCAGCGCCGGCAATTAACAGCAAACGCACGCATTCACTTTGTTGATTGCTGGATTTTGCAATTAAACCTGCGGCAAAACCAAGTGCTGTGTTTCCATGCATATTTAGTGTATTCACATTTGCTTTTGCTTCGATTAATAATTTTAAACAATCTGAATAACCTTCATACGCAGCCCAATGCAATGGGGATAACATGCATTCCTTTGGTTTAGCATCGACATCTGCTTTTGCATCAATCAGTATTTGAACGCATTCTGGATAATTTCCATGTACAGCCGCAGTAAGCGCGGTATCTTTGTCATAAACAACGTCAAGGATTTTTGGATCAGAAAGATTTTTAACATATTCCTTCACAAGTTCTGCTTTTTCACTGGATTCCAACTTTTTGTCTGTAATAATTTCTACAATATATCTTGCTTCCATTAAGAATCTTCTTTCCTGTTTAGACAGCATATTCGGGTTGTTTAGTTTTACTTTTTACTTGCTGCAGCCATGTCTCTAAAACAACGGTATTACCGAGGCTATGCATTAATGATTTTTCACTAAAGCTTTCTACATCTTTATTTATTATTCTCGAATTAACGAAATCAATTTGATAAGTGTAAAGCGATTTCTCTGACTTTACATTAATTTCTATTGGAGAAGTTTCATTATTTAAATAAATATGAAACGTATTATCTTCATCACTGGGAAACCAAGGGTTAGAAACCACTTTGAGAACCCCTTTTGTCCCGTACACATCAAATTGCCAAGCCATTTTGATATCATCTGCAGTTGAAACGACGCCAACGCTATCATCAGCAAACTTCAATATCACACTCGCCTGATTATCAGTATTATTACCATGATTGAATCGTCCTGTGCCTTGTATTTCAATAGGTTCTTTATCTGCAAGTAATCGGACGAGAGAGATGGGATAACAGCCTAAATTGCGAATACTTCCACCCGCGACAGGATTTGCAATATCAGCGATGTGCGCAGTATAAGTCGCATTATATAATTTCACTTCTCCTATTATTTTATTTTGAATGATTTCTTTTATTTTTTCGGCATAGGGATGGAATTGATACATCAAAGCTTCTACGCAAAATAGATTTGATTTTCGGACGTGAGAGATGACTTCACGCGCGTCGGAAATGCTAATTACGAAGGGTTTTTCGCATAAAATATGTTTGCCTGCCTCTAAACCACGAAGTATCCATTCTTTATGTAAATGATTGGGTAAACCGATATAAACAGCATCAATACCATCGTCATTTAATAAATCTTGGTAATTTTCGTAAATTTTTGGGATTGAAAATTGTTGAGAAAAATTTTTGGCGGTTGCAATAGATCTACTTCCAATTCCTAACAATTGGCTCGTTGCAGATTTATGAATAGCATTCGCCATCACTTCAGAAATATAACTCGTACCTAAAATTCCCCAATTAATATTTTTATTCATCTAAATCCCTTTTTTGTCGTTCCTTACTGCATACATAATATTGAAGCTTTGTCATCCTGAGCGTACGCGAAGGATCAGCTAACATTCGTCACATCATGTTTATCATTTCAATGAATTATAATTGGATAATGATCCTTCGCGTACGCTCAGGATGACAAAGCTTCCATTTACACATCGAACAATTATTATCCGCTATAACGAGTATTGGATTTTAATATTGATTTCTTTTCTTCCCTGTTTATCTTTCCTTCCTTTTTTGGTTCCTTTTTCTTTTTGGAAAATAAACCCGGTTTTTCGTTTATTTTATTAATTGCTTGCTTTACTTCGTTCTGAAGATTAGTGATATCCAAATCACTTAACGCCTTTCCATCATGACGATAAACAAAAAAGCAGGGGTGATGGTTCCCTTGATCGTTTAATCCAACATCTTTTGCTCGATAATGATTAAGATGTTGATTAAGGAGTGGCAGGACTTTAATTTTTAAATACTCAATATATTCATCGCAATCTTCAGTGATTGCATTGCCTTTATGATCAACAGGGGAACCTTCTTTTGAAGGATGAATGAAAACACACGCTTCGCTATCATTATATGAATTTCTATGCAAATAATTTAATGCTAAATCTGGCATACTTTATATCCCTTTTAATTATTCCAATAAAACTTTTTTATATTAGAATATATTTTCTTATTTGCAAAGAATCATTCGCGCATTATTAAATTATATTTTTTTCTCTTTCATTTTCCATATTAAAACACTCGATAAAATAATTGCAGAAAGCAAAAACAAGAACCACATCACACCCGTAAATCCGTGTATAAATGCCGCATTAAATAAATCATGAATAGCGTCTGACATAGAAGATTGTAAAGCATGCGTCGGATTTTCAAGCGATTGTTGCAAATGCTGCAAATCTTCATTTGCAATATTTTGTTGGCCGACGAATTCTCCCAAAAAGTGATTGCTCCTCCAATGATATATAACAACCGCGATGGCCAATCCCAATGATCCCCCAATATTAAACATAGTGACAATGGTACCAGTCGCAGCACTTGCTCTATCACTTGGAACAGCAGACTGGCCCGCAATAATCGAAGCTGTATTTCCTATCGCCCACATTCCCCCTAAGAAAATAAAGGAAATAACGATATACCATAAAGGTGTGTAATGACTGAAAAAGATTTGAGATAGTCCCGCTAAAACCGAGAGACTCATGCCAATAATAATAGTCGGAATAATCCCAATTAAATGAATTAACCACCCAACAATAAAAGCAACGAAAAAAACAGCGACTGGAATGACAAATAAAACAAATCCTGAATATTCCGGTGTTTGACCCAAAATCACTTGTAAATAAATTGGATCAAAAAATAATGAACATGCACTCATCACACCTGCGAGCATACACATCATCGCGCCACAATAAAATAATAGTTTAGAAAAATCTGCAAAATCGATAAGGGAATTTTCTTTTTTATTTTCAACTTTAAACAAGATAATACTCGAGATAACGCCTACACTTAAAAATGTTAAAGTCAAAACATTTGACCATCCATGCGTTTCTGCACGAATTAAACCAAGGACCAACCCACCCATCGTTAACATCAGAAGAAACATACCAGTAAAATCAAGATCTCGATTTTTAAGCGTTACTAAAGATTCCTTGACGGATTTCAAACAAAATAAATATCCTAAAATCACAATCGGAATATTAATAAAGAAAATCCAGCGCCATCCCCAATACGATACAATATAGCCGCCCATCACAGGACCCAGTGCAAGTGCAATACCGCCTAAACTTCCTAACCACGCGATGGATTTTGCAGCTTGATTCGGTGGAAATATCCCCGGCAACATTGAAGCCCCTAAAGGCAATACAAGCGCCGCCCCTACCCCTTGCAATAATCTTCCGAAAATAATGCATTCGATATTAGGCGCAAATCCCGCAATTAATGAAGCAATTCCAAATATTCCCGTGCCGACATAAAAAAGCTTGCGTCGTCCGTACAAATCACCACAACGTCCCATAATCGTCGCAAGAACACAAAGCGCTAAAAAATAAATGTTCATGATCCATTGTAAGGAGGTGATGGTAACATTTAATTCTCGTTGAATCGTAGGTAGCGCGATATTGACAACGGTATAATCTAAATAACATGCGAAGGTAACTAACGCGATTCCGATAAATGCGAACCATTTTAATGAATAGTTATTTTCCATATACTCCTCACGTTAAACGTTATTTCATAACAAAAGGATTTGCTGTACTTTCTTCAGTACTGATAAATACACTTTTTTCCTGTAAATAATCGTAGATAACATTCATGCCATTCTCACGACCAATACCTGATTGTTTATAACCACCAAAAGGTAAAAGATAACTTACCATGCGATAAGTGTTCACCCACACCGTCCCTGCTTTAATTTGTTTAGGAACTTGCAATGCTTTTTTAATATCTTCCGTCCAAACACCTGCAGCAAGTCCAAATGGAATATCATTGGCAATCTCAATGGCTTCATCCATACCTTTAAATTTGATGACAGCGAGTACGGGACCAAAAACTTCTTCTTGCGCAATACGCATGTTATTTTTGACATTTGTAAAAATGGTAGGCTCAATAAACCAAGGGCAATTGTCCAGACTCACGGATTTTCCTCCCAAGACGCATGTCGCTCCTTCATTTTTTGCAATATCAATATAATCAAGAATTTTCTGAAATTGTGCAGGTGTCGTGACTGGACCTACTTGCGTATCCGCATTCATTGGGTTACCGAGCTTTGCGGTTTTGGCGAAATTTACGAGTTTTTCAACAAATTCATCATGAATATTTTCTTCTAATAATAATCGTGATCCCGCAATACAGGTTTGGCCCGATGCAGCAAAAATACCAGATATCGCGCCTTTGACTGCATTATCAATATTAGCATCATTAAAAACAATATTAGGGGATTTACCGCCTAATTCTACAGATACTTTTTTTATGTGTTTTGCGGCTTCCGAATAAATCATCGTGCCCGTTTTCGTTCCACCGGTAAATGAAATTTTGGCAACTTTTGGATGGGAAATAAGTGCATTTCCAATATCTGCGCCAAAACCCGAAACGACATTAATCACCCCAGGAGGAAATCCCACCTCCTCTACAATTTTTGCCAATTCAAACGCAGTTGCTGAAGTAAATTCTGAAGGTTTAATCACAACGGTATTACCTGCAGCCAAGGCGGGTGCAATTTTCCACGTGACTAACATTAATGGAGAATTCCATGCAGTAATCGTAACAACGACACCTAAGGGTTCATATTGCGTGTAAGCAATATGATTTGGCTTATCCACATTCACCATATTTCCCATGATAGTTTCGCCAAGGCCTGCATAAAAATAAAAATACTGTGGAAGATATTTTGTTTGTGAAGAAGTTTCTGCATATAATTTTCCATTATCTTTTGTTTCTATTTCAGCAAGATATGCAGATTTTTCGGCAAGTTTATCGCCTAATTTTCTTAAAATGGCAGCGCGTGCGCTAGGATGCATAGACGACCATACTTTAAATGCATCATTTGCAGCGATACACGCATGGTCAACATCTTTTGAGTTACTTTTTGGAATTAATGCCCAAGGTTCGTTCGTATAGGGATTAAAGGATTCATACCATTCATTATTGTCAGGATTTTGCCATTTACCATTGATGAAAAGTTGATATTTTTTCACAATCCTGTCCTTTTCTAAAAATCGTTGAAATATTTTACATTAGAGAAAATCACAAATCAATGCACTTTGCAATACTGTGTGGAGCTTATTGGATTTGATATAATATCTATATAAGAATAAAAAACTGCAAAAATCTATTTGATGGATGCACGTTTATGAAAACATTTCATTGGTTATCTCAGCAAGAATTACAAAGTGATATTTCGTGGTGGAACATTTATGAAAATTCTTTTCCACCTTCAGAGCGTGAACCGCGAGAATTACTTTATTATGCATTAGAAAAAAATATTATTAAAATTGGTTGTTATGCAGAAAATAAAGAAACCATCGCTATTAGTGTTATTCAACCCATGCATTCACTTCCTTTTGCTTTATTAAATTATTTTGCAATTTCGAATTCTCATCGTAATCGTTCACTTGGTAGTGATTTATTTTTATATCTCACGATTGCAAGTGAAAACTTTGTAAAAGAATATAGTCAACATTATTTGGGATTAGTATGGGAAGTTGAGAATCCGGATGCGGAATCTAATCATACAGAAAAATTAATGAAACAACGTCGCATGCAATTTTATAAAAGAAAAGGTGCGCTCGTTTTTAAAAAAATATTTTTCCAACCACCCATTTCGGGTCACTCTGCATTACCGATGCGTCTTATGTATTTTGCAAATACACCAATTGATTCTGATCTGGAAACTGCTATTACCAAAGCCGTCTATTTCGAAAAATACCACGCAGTTAACCAAATTAAAAAAGAAATTTTATCTGAACTTTTAACGCAATGTGCGATTGGAATTTAAATCATAAATTTTTTGAATTATAAATTTGTTGATCTAATAATTTTTCATTTTTTGCAACAACACATGCGACAACGGCATCTCCTGTTACATTTACCGCGGTACGTGCCATATCTAATAAACGATCGACACCAATAATTAATGCAATTCCTTCGAGCGGTAATCCAACTTGTTGTAACACCATTCCTAGTGTAATTAATCCAACACTTGGTACACCTGCGGTACCAATCGATGCAAGTGTCGCCATTAAAACTACTGTAATATAACCACTCAACCCAATATCAATATGATAGGCATTTGCAATAAAAACGGTTGCAACTCCCTGCATAATAGCCGTGCCATCCATATTAATTGTCGCACCTAATGGCACGATGAATGACGCAACCGAATTATCAACGCCTAATTTATCTTCAAGCGTTTCGAGAACAATTGGAATGGATGCGTTACTACTTGAGACGCTAAAAGCAAATAACATAGCGGAAAACATTTTACGAAAAAAAGTAATAGGATTTAAACGCGCAATAAATTTTAATAAAAATGGATAGGTTAACGATAACTGTACGACTAACACCAATAAAACAATTAAGAAATATTGTAATAACTCTTTTAAAACATCAAATCCTTGCTTTGCAAATACCGATGCAAGTAAACAAAAAATTCCATAAGGAGAAAACTTCATGACAATGGTTACCAATCGCATAAGCACTTCATTAAAATTAAAAAATATGTCACGAACTTTTTTTCCGTACGTCCCTGAAATGAGAATGGCAGAGCCTAAAAATAAGGAGAAAACAATCACTTGTAACATGTTACCTGCTGCCATCGCTTTCAATGGATTACTTGGCACCAGATCGCGAATCACATCGCGGATTGGGGGAGCCGCTCCCGGATTGAATTGATGAGGAACTTCAATATGAATCCCCGTTCCAATATTCAAAAGAGAAGCAATCGATAATGCAAAAACTAATGCGAGAATCGTGGTAAAAATATATAAAACAAAGGTTTTTAATCCAATACTTCCGAGTTTACCCACATTTCCAAGGGAGCTACAACCATACACCAGGGATACAAAAACCACTGGAATGACTAGCATTTTCATTAAATCAATAAAAAGACTTCCGCCAATTTGTAAAATATTTTCAATAATAAAACTTTGAATGACAGGATCAATGGGCAGATTTTTAATTAATAAACCCGCGATGGTTCCTAATATTAAAGCAATCGAGATTTGAATGGTTAAGGTATGACTTAAAGGATTAGAATGACGAGACATAATATCACTTCCTTGTGAGATTATGTCTATTTCATCATAAATTTAGGATTTCAGCCAGATTTATTAGTTTTTTATTGGCTTTCATTCAATACCAATTCAGGATAAGTCTGCAAATTATCATGTGAAACCACCTTCGCAACACATGAATCGGACCAAACATTGAGTGAAGTCTCAAGCATATCGATAATGGTATAAAAAGGTAAGATGATTCCCATCAAAACAATCGGGATATCCATACTAGTCAATAAACTTGCGCTTAAAAAGAAGCACCCCATCGGAACGCCTGCATTTCCTATTGCAGCAATCGTTGCAATAATAACCCACATCGACATTGTCAATGCCGTAATTTCAACACCACTATTCTGCATAAGAAAAATGACGGTTGCAAAAATAAATGCCGCGCATCCGTTCATATTCAAACTTGTACATAATGGTAAAACAAATCGGCTAATTTTAGGCGAAAGGCCTAATTTCGTTTCTGCAGTATTAATGGTGACTGGTAGCGTACCTGCGGATGATTTTGAAAAAAAGGCGAGTGTTAATGCTGGCATCATTTTTTTCATCGTATCAAAAGGTTTAATTTTATTAAAAGAAAGCCATGCAGGTAAAATCACAAAACCTTGAATCACATTGGCAGCAACAATCACTAATAAATATTCTGCAATGCCGTGAATATTCACGCCATTACGTAATTGGATGACGGTCACTGTCATAAAACCAAAAACACCTAACGGTAAAATAGTGATGACCCACTGCGTCATTATAAAAAATATGCCATGAAATCCTTTAAAAAAATGCTTCACAGCAATTTTAGCATCATGATCTGGAATATAACGAATGGCAATGCCAATTAACATTCCTAACATCAGCACGCTTAATACTTGGTGTTCAATGAAAGGAGAAAATATGTTATTTGGAATAAGTGATGTTAAGTGTTGCCAATAAGTTGTTTTATTATTTACAACAGTGTCTATATTTTCCGTATTAAATTTCACATTTTTGGGATGTATAAAAACATAAAGCAAACAACTGACCATGGCCGCGATTAATGTGGTACTAAAAGTATAAAATAAAGTTTTTCGCCAAACGCGAGACATTTCACGATCATTATTTTCATAACTCGACATCGTGACAATGATGGATAATGCAATAATTGGCATGCTAATAAATTTGAAAATTTTGATGAAAATATCTGAAATCATCGACCCAAATGAATGTAAAAAATCAACATGAGATAACCCGCAAAACACACCTAAGGTCATCATTAAAAAATAGAGAACAAATGGTTGCATCCAAACTGATTTTGTTTTCTTTTGTGAGCACATAACATTACCCTTAAAGGAAATTGATAAAATAATCAGGTGTTTAGGAATATAACAAGAAAGTTGGCTACTGCCAACAACAATGACATAATAATGTTAGGAAAATTTGTTTAAAAATCAACATAGTTAACCACTAATTCTCATGTGTTACAAAAAGATGAAAAACAACATGATTAATTTTCGTAATCTTCGTATTATTATGAAAGTATTTAAATAAAGCAACCGTTTAAAAAAGGATTTTATTATGTATTTATACGCATTAGGTATTTATCCCTACGATTCTTTTACCGGCCAAATTAAAGAAAAAATATTTGTTCAGAGAGAAACCTTAAATCCCGAAACTCCCACCCAACTCTCTGATCTTGAAAGTAAATTATTGCCAAAGAAGTCTGCGCTTTCATTAGTAGCCAATCGCCTTTATTACAACGATGATGTCATTGAATGCCAGTTCTTACAGAGACTAGAGCATACTAATATTATTTTAGCAGTCGTCAGTCGAAATAAAATTAAAGATAAAGAAGATCTTAAGCTAATTATTATGATATTAAATAACATAACAAATATCTATCTTAAACAGTCTAAATATGGATTTACACTGAAAGATTTACTGTATAACCCCTTGTTAAAAGAAGATCTTATCGTTGATAAAATAAATAGAACCAATGAAGAAGTAAAAGATGTCATGATAGAAAATCTGAAAATTTTGATTGAACGCGGTGAGAATTTAGATGATTTATTAGAAAAAACACATCATTTAAAAGAAGATACCATTAAATTAGAAGATGGTGCTAAAAAGCTTAATACTTGCTGTCGATGGTGATATTATTATCCCCATGATATATAGCTACGGATTAATAAGTTTAAGCGCAATAATACTTATCGCTTGGTGTTGGCGCTATTGTATCAAGCCATATTTTGCTAAAAATGACTTACACAACTACTTCAATAATCATGCCCGTGGTGACCAATTAAAAAAAACCGAGAAATTACTAAAATTATTATATAAAAATACCCCCTCTGGTTTTATTTCATATCGAGAAAGAAAAAGATTAAAAATGGAAGAAGATGCTTTTACCTATGGTGAAATACAATTTTTATCGTTTTTTTCTATTCTTGATATGGTAAAACCACAAGCTCATGAAATTTTTTATGATTTAGGATCAGGTGCTGGCAAAGCAGTTTTCGCTACCGCATTTTATGGAGACATTGCAAAATGCTATGGTGTTGAGTTACTTCCTAAATTATATGAACTATCGAATAATAAAATTTTAAAAGCGAAAGCAAATGCTTTTTCTTTAGAAAAAATTTCTCGCATACAATTCATTAATAAAAATTTTTTTGATATTGATTTCACGGATGGTGATATTATTTTTATTAATGCAACCTGCTTAAGTTTTACTGCTTGGGAAAAAATCCAACAAGAACTATTAAAGCTTAAATCGGGAAGTCGAATCATTGTCACTACAAAAAAAATAGTAAGCGATCATTTTTCAATAATATATCAAGGAATGACGCTGATGAGCTGGGGTATCAATTCTATTCACATTTATCAAAAAATTTAAACACCTCCTCCACTTTGAAAAAATGGTTAGAAAATCGCACATAAACCATTAAATATCCATATTAAATACGACCATCATCAAAACTTCCTTAAACGGTTGGTTAAATTTTGTACCGAAGGTACTCATTATTGACTCCATCTATGGCAAAGTTGTACGCAAAAAAAACTCCCTATATTCAATTAATTGTTTAATGATAATATAGAAAATATAGGGGTTGTCTTAAGGGATATTGGAGATTCCAATGCATATTTTCGTGACGGGTGGTGCTGGCTTTATTGGATCACATATCATTGAATTTCATCTTCAAAAAGGTGACACGGTACATGTGGTAGATAATCTTATCACAGGAAATGTCAATAATTTACAGCCTTTCCTTCATAATCCAAATTTTACTTTTCATGAAGCTGATATTTTAACTTGGCCTGATTTAAAAAAATCACTAGAAAAAGCAGATAGAATTTATCATATGGCCGCAATAGTAGGCATTTCTCACGTATTACAACAACCTTCAAGCGTGCTTACTACCAATATTAATGGAACGGAACGTCTATTAAATACATTGCATGAAATAAAATCTAAAGCGCATGTGTTAATCGCATCAACCTCTTCCGTCTATGGATTTATGCAAAAGTCCTTATTACGTGAAGACGATAATTTAAATATTCACTCACTTTCTCATCCATTATGTAATTATACCCTCAGCAAAATCAGTATAGAAGTCATGAGTCTTAACTTTCATCGTTTACATGAAATGCCAATCAGCGTTATTCGTTTATTCGATACGTTAGGGCCAAGGCAAACAGGGTGTTATGGTATGGTTGTTCCGCGCTTTATAGAAGAAGCGATTTCGGATAAGCCAATCGTTATATATGGAGATGGTACACAAACACGGTCATTTTGTGATGTCCGCGATGCCATTATTGCACTGGATTTATTAGCCAATAATCCTAAAAGTATTGGTGAAATTGTGAATGTGGGCAATGATCGGGAAATTTCTATTAATAATCTTGCTTACCTCATTAAACGAACCTTACATTCTAATTCAGAAATTAGACATATGCCCCATGAAAAAATTGATGGAAAAAACTTTGAAGACATAAAAAAAATAAGACCAGATATTACAAAACTTAAAAAATTAACCGGTTTTAATCCACAATGGACACTAGAAAATACCATTCTCGATTTAACAAAAACCGGAAAGAAAAAAGAAAAAGTACTTTAATAAAAAAAGACGAATGTTTTTACATGACGTTGTTCGAAAAAGTAAAAGGGTTCTTTATTAAATCGCACATACATGCCTGTAGATGAGCCTCCATCAAGATCGAGTGCCATTTTAATTTTTTTGACACCTAAACTTTCTGGAAAATTTTTTAAAACATTCGCCACTTGAATTAAGGTCGAAGGTGTGGTGACGATTGCAAGTATTTGATGATCTATAGTTTCTGCGAGTATGGTTCGACGATTTTTACTAAAAAAAGAATCTAACTTTAATTTTTTATTAACCTGCGGGTAAACTTCGGGACTTATCTCGCCCTGATCAATAATCAACGGTCCTGTTTGCATTGCGAAATTAGCATCAAGGCAATTTTCACGATTTTTTTCGAGATAAATCTTATTATCACGATTGATTCGAACACAAGTGGTTAATAACTTGCTTCGCGCAATAGAATGGACAAAGGTGCCATTTTCAATAAATAAACCAGCAGGTTGAAATGTTTTTGTATAAAAACCACCATTAATTCCAACAATATAACCACCCTGATTTATTATCTCATGCAATTGATTCGATTCTATTTGATTAGACATTGGTTGACGGAAAATTTTTGCGTGCATTTTATCATTAAAAATAGTCGCAAAAATATCGATATTATCATCCAGAGAATACTGCACGTGCCGAAAAGATCCGATTTGATTTGGTAATTCCCTTTCGGTAAATACGTGAAAATTATTTGTCTCGGGTAATGCACTCCCTGCAAATGTAAAAAAAATCATAAAGAAAAATAATTTTTTTAATCCACACATCATCCTTTAATTCACTTGTGGTTACGAAAAATTCATCTTATCATAGATTAATATTGAATACATTATAGGATTAGGATACAAGGAGGATAATTGATGTTTAGTTATTTTTACAGCTATTCCACCCCTGATTTTAAACAACCCATTTCTAAAAAAAATGGAATGGAAAAAATTAAAATTAGCAAAAATCATCCTTGTGAGATTATTACTATCGCAGAATTAACCGCGCAAAATCTCAAACTTGGATTTGCTTACGTACGAATGGATCAACAGCTTTTATATTTTAACAGTAAAAATAATACCTCGACGCATATTGAATTAGAAGATGAACAATTACAATTATTTGATAAAGAATTTAAACCAAGCACTACGCCACGAAAATTAACACTTGATGAATTAAAGAAAATCACGAACTTAACTGGTCATACGCAAGATTCACTTTATATAGAATTACTATATTCTGGATATTATGTCGATCCCAATAAAAATAGCGAATTCACAAAACTATTAGACCGTTTACCATTTCATATCGAATATCATGAGGTTCCAGCAAAATATTCTTGGAATTTTTTTTATGGAGCGCAACCTGACATTACTGTAGGAATCACCATTCCTTTTACGGATGTTCAAAAAGAAAATGATGCATTCATTGAACTGAAGGGTTTTGTCCAGAAATGGCAACCACAATGGTTTCCGATACTTCAAGATCGAATAAATGAAATTATTGAAGAAAAATACGCTTATCAATTTAAGGATGAAAAACAAATACCCGTGCTTTTTACAAAACAAACTAAAGAAAATATTTTAGTTGCATTTCTCTATAAAGGCAAAGGTATGACAGTTGAAAAAACTCAAAAAATCGATGAATTAACAAAAAAACTCGAATTTAATACTGAACAATATTGCTTACCACACGGAGGTCTTGCGCTTGAAGTTCAAATTCCTATTGTTGATATTCAGAATGAATCAAGCAAATACACGCAATTAAAAACTTTTGTTTTGTTACATGATGAGACTGCGTTGGATAGCATTTTAGCTTATGAAAATAATTGGAGAAAAGGAGATCCAATTCTTAGCGCATCACTCATTTTATAATCACACAAACGCTCTTTTTCTCATTTATCATTCATGATATATTGCGACACACATTAGAAGCTGTTGCGAAATTGAGAAAAGCTCATGTCATGCCAGCTAAAAACATGCTGGCATGACAGATTTCTTGTTTCGCGACATCAACACATTAAACTCGCGGAGATAACAAATGTCACATTACAATCCTGCAGGTACCGATGGATTTGCTTTTTTAGAATTTACCACCAAAGATTTCTCTACGTTAGACGCACAATTTAAATCCTTAGGATTTGTTCCTATCACCAAACATCGATCAGCTGACATTATTATTTATCAACAAAATGACATCCGATTTATTATTAATACAACTAAAAATACGATAGCGCATCAATTTGCTGAAGCGCACGGGGCTTCCACTTGCGCTATGGGTTTTCGCGTTAAAGATGCTAAAAAGGCATACGAACACGCGCTCGCGAATAATGCAAAACCCTACCTCGATGAAAATTTTTACGGCATTCCAGCCATTTTAGGCGTAGGTGGCAGTCTCATTTATTTTGTCGATTACGAAAATGACATACCTAATTATGGCAATCAATTCAATGAATTGACAAAGGAATCGCTTAACAACACCGTTGGCTTGACCTATATTGACCATGTCACGCATAATTTATATCGTGGAAATATGGATAATTGGGCAAATTTTTATGAAGGAATTTTTAATTTTCGTGAAATTCGTTATTTTGATATTGAAGGTAAATTAACAGGTTTAAAAAGTCGCGCGCTCACAAGCCCTTGCGGTAAAATTCGAATTCCTCTTAATGAATCTTCTGATGATAAATCTCAAATTGAAGAGTTTTTACATTTATTTAATGGCGAAGGAATTCAACATATCGCCCTCGGCACGGATAATATTTATCAAACTGTCGATGTATTACGCACGAATGATTTACAGTTTTTAGATACACCTGATACTTATTATGATTTGATTGATAAACGTTTACCAGATCATGGTGAACCTATGGACGAATTAAAAAGAAATCGAATTTTGATTGACGGCAATACTTATTCTGAAAAGGCTTTATTATTACAAATTTTCACACAAAATATGTTAGGACCCGTCTTTTTCGAAATCATTCAACGAAAAGGCGATGAAGGATTCGGCGAAGGAAACTTTAAAGCACTATTCGAATCCATAGAGCTTGATCAAATAAAACGAGGCGTATTAGAGGGTAACACATGAAATTAGGATCATTAAAAAATAACTCACGCGATGGACAACTTATTGTTGTCAATCGTGACTTGACGAAAGCAGTAACAGTTCCACATATCGCGGATACTTTACAAAATGCAATTGAAAATTGGGAAGTTAGCGCCGCCAAATTAAAAGAGTGTTACGAAGCGCTCAATCAAGATGCAGTCGCTGATGCTTTTCCTTTGCGAATGGAATCATTAAATTCACCGTTACCTCGTGCTTATCAATGGGCCGATGGATCCGCCTATGTTAATCACGTTGAACTCGTGCGAAAAGCAAGAGGCGCGGAATTACCTAAAGATTTTTGGACAGACCCTCTCATGTATCAAGGTGGGTCGGATACTTTTTTAGGTCCTCACGAAAATATTCCGTTGGCAAATATTGAATGGGGATTAGACTTTGAAGCTGAAATTGCGGTGATTACACGAGATATCGCGATGGGATCTACCGAATCACAAACAAAAAATAGTATTTGTTTACTGATGTTAGTTAACGACGTTTCACTTCGTAATTTAATTCCCGGAGAACTTAATAAAGGTTTTGGTTTTTTTCAAAGTAAACCTTCAACCGCATTTTCCCCTGTCGCTGTCACGCCAGATGAATTAGGAGATGCTTGGGATGGACGAAAAGTTCATTTACCTTTAGTCACACATTTAAATGAAAATTTATTTGGTCAGCCGAATGCAGGAATAGACATGACATTTGATTTTCCGCAATTAATTGCACATGCTGCTAAAACAAGACATTTAGGTGCAGGCACGATCATTGGTTCAGGTACTGTTTCTAATCTCGACCGCAGCCTAGGTTCTTCTTGTATTGCAGAAAAAAGAATGCTTGAAATCATTGAAAGCGGAAATCCCAAAACACCTTTCTTACAATTTGGTGATAGCGTTCGCATCGAGATGTTTAATAAGGCAAAGGCCAGCATTTTCGGCGCGATTCATCAAAAGGTTATTAAATATGATTGAGCTTTATGATTACCATCGATCTTCTGCGAGTTTTCGTGTTCGCATTGCATTACATTTAAAAAATATTGAATATACGAAAAAAGAAATTCATTTAGTTAACAATGGTGGCGAGCAATTATCACCAGAATATGAAAAAATAAATTCGCAGAAATTAGTTCCGACTCTAAAAGATAATGAAAAAATCATTTCGCAATCACTCGCCATTATTGAATATCTTGATGAAACATATGGCACTCCCATACTTTTACCGAAAGACCCTTACGAAAAAGCTAAGGTGAAAGCATTCGCACTGCATATTGGGGCAGATATACATCCATTAAATAATTTAAGGGTCATCAATTATTTATTAAATGATTTAAAAATTTCGAAAGAACAAAAAAGTGCATGGTATCAACATTGGATTCATAAGGGATTTTCCGCTCTCGAAAATGAACTCAAAAAATCGTCATCTTACGATTATTGTTTTGGTAATACTCCATCGCTTGCGGATATTTATCTTGTACCACAAATGTATAATGCAAAACGTTTTAACTGTGATCTTTCAGATTTTCCACGATTAATTAATATTGATGCACATTGCCAACAAAATCCAAGCTTTCAAAAAGCGTGGCCAAATGAACCACCTGTATCATCATGAGAAATTATTGAGAAATTATAATGAATTACGATTATCGAACGCTTGCAAATCTCTACATTCGTGAATTAACTCCTTATCAACCTGGAAAACCGATTGAAGAATTAGAACGCGAGCTAGGAATTTCGAATAGCATTAAACTTGCAAGCAATGAAAATGTATTGGGGCCAAGCCCTAAAGCCATAAAAGCGGCAGGCGATGCATTATTAAAATCGCATTATTATCCTGATGGCGGCTGTTTTTTGCTTAAAACTGCATTGGGAGATTTTTTAAAAATTAATCCTAAACAGATTACCGTGGGTAATGGTTCTGAAAATATTTTAGAACTTATTATTAAATCTTATTTGAGTCATCATGATGAAGCTATCATTTCTCAATATGCTTTCTTAACTATTCCACTTTTGATTAAAAGTTATGGCGGCAAAATCGTCGAAGTTCCCGCCTTGAATTATGGCCATCATATTCAAGAGATGATAAAGGCAGTCACTGAAAAAACGCGTTTAATTTTTATTGTCAATCCAAATAATCCAACAGGCACTTTTACAACTAGCTCCGATTTAACGTTGTTATTAGAATCTATTCCCAGCAATATTATTGTTGTGATCGATGAAGCTTATCATGAATATATTCATGCGCCTGATTATCCAAAAACATTATCGCTTCTCAACAAATATCCCAATGTAATTGTGACCCGCACATTTTCTAAAGTATATGGTTTAGCCGCATTACGTTTAGGCTATGCTATTTCACATCTGGAAATTGCTGATATTTTAAATCGCGCACGTTTGCCTTTTAATGTGAATTCGATTGCTGCAATTGCGGCACATAGTGCTTTAGAGGATCACGAACACATCACACGCACTATCCAAATGAATAACGAAGGTATGTCACAATTGACGACGGCATTCCAAAAAATTTCCCTGGAATATATTCCATCGTTAGGAAATTTTATTACAATTAATATGAAACAACCTACCGGAGATTTATATCAACAATTATTGCTTAAAGGTGTTATTGTGCGTCCATTGAATCCTTATGGTATGCCCACACATTTACGCGTGACGGTTGGCACATACGAACAAAATGAAAGGTTTTTAAGAACACTCTCATCTCTACTTTGAGGATTTCAATATGCAAGACGAGCTTAACTACTTACATGGATTTGGCAATCATTTCCAAACAGAAAGCATGGCAGGCATTTTTGTCGATAACAGAAATTCCCCACAAAAAGTACCATTTGGACTATATGCCGAACAATTAAGCGGTAGCGCATTTACCATGCCGCGTGCGATGAATTTACATAGTTGGTTATATCGCATTCGTCCTTCCGTCTTGCATAGTGATTTTAAACTATATTCGCAAAATAATTTCTTAACTCCTCCTTTCACATATCCAACCCCGCCAACACAAATGCGTTGGAATCCGATGCCTTATCCCAAAGAACGTAAAGATTTCATTGAAGGTATTCTCACTTTAGCTGGAAATGGGAGCGCGGCTTTATTATCAGGCGCTGCCATTCATTTGTATGCATTGAATGCATCGATGGAAGATCGATATTTTTATAATGCTGATGGGGATTTTTTAATTGTACCCCAAGAAGGAAAATTACGTTTTAAAACAGAATTTGGAATATTGGATGTTAAACCAGGTGAAATCATTGTCATTCCGAGAGGTATTAAATTTCAAGTCATTTTAAAAAGTGATAAAGCGCGTGGTTATATTTGTGAAAATTTCGGTTTACCATTTCGTTTACCTGAATTAGGTGTGATAGGCGCGAATGGCCTTGCAAATCCTCGAGATTTTCAAACACCGAAAGCGGCCTACGAAGAATTAACTGGTACTTATGAACTAATGACTAAATTTCAGGGAAATCTCTGGACTGCTACACTTTCTCATTCGCCATTAGATGTCGTCGCGTGGCGTGGCAATTATGTCCCTTACAAATATGATTTAACAAAATTTAATACGATAAATACCGTTAGTTTCGATCATCCAGATCCTTCGATATTTACTGTACTTACTTCTCCTTCCAAAATAACGGGGACTGCCAATGTAGATTTTGTGATTTTTCCTCCACGCTGGATGGTTGCCGACAAAACTTTTCGTCCGCCATATTATCATCGAAATATCATGAACGAATATATGGGTTTAATTTACGGTATTTATGATGCAAAGGAAACTGGGTTTCTGCCAGGCGGTAGTAGTTTACATAATTGTATGTCAGCACATGGGCCTGATGCAGATGCTTTCCATAAAGCAACGAGCACTGAACTTAAACCGGAATATTATTGCGATACCCTCGCATTTATGTTTGAATCAGAACAAGTATGGCTTGTCACTGAAAATGCGAAAAATTTTCGTCAAGAAAACTATTTAGACTGTTGGCAAGGCTTGAAATCAAACTTTCAAAAAGGTTAACACATGAAAACAAAAATGCTCGGCGGGATTCTGCTGATCGCAGGTACCTGCATTGGTGGAGGTATGTTGGGATTACCGATTGCAACTGCTAAAGGTGGCATTATTCATGCAAGTATATTATTTATTGTTTGTTGGATTTTAATGACTTTCACCGCGCTTTTAACGCTTGAAGTTAATCTATGTTTTCCTAAACATAGCAATGTCATTTCCATGGCAAAAGCAACTTTAGGAAAACCAGGTGCGTTCGTATGCTGGACCATCTATTTATTATTTTTATATGCCTTGGTATCCGCCTATATTGCGGGAGGCCAAGACGTTTTACATGGATTGTTAAATATTGCAGGTTTTTCTATTCCTCTTTGGGTCTCAGGCATTATTTTTGTTTTTCTATTCGGATCTATCGTGATGGCTGGCATTAAACACGTAGATATTTTTAATCGATTATTAATGATTTTCAAACTCGGTTCTGTTTTTATTCTCATGCTACTAATTACAGAACACATTGATATTGCAAATTATGATACTGGATCTGCTACCTATATTCTTCCCGCCCTCACGGTTGCGATTACTTCTTTTGGATTTTCGATTATTGTTCCAAGTCTCAGAAATTATTTTCAGGATGATATCAAAAAATTACGCACCGCCATTATCATCGGATCTTTTTTACCTTTATTGTGTTATATCGCTTGGGACGCCGTTATTTTTGGTTTAGTTCCATTGAGTGGAGATTTCGGTCTCGAACGATTAGTCACTGCAAACCAGCCTGTCACAGAGTTATTAGCTTCCATCAACCATTATGTACCCACTGAAAAAATTGTTATTTTATCACGTGCATTTACTTCCATTTGTGTATTGACGGCTTTTGCCTGTGTTTCCTTAGGTTTATCCGATTATCTTGCGGATGGGTTCAAAATTTCTAAAGAAAATAACGGGAAATTGCTCATTACCATTGCAACATTTTTACCGCCATTGTTAATAGTGATATTTTATCCGAAGGCTTTTATTTTGTTATTGAGCTTTGCGGGATTATGCTGCGTCATTTTACAGGCATTAATGCCAGCGATGATGGCTTGGCATTGTCGTTATATAAAAAATATGGAGATGTCCTATCAAGTCATGGGAGGCAAATTTACCCTCATTTTAGCAATTGCGACATCACTTATTGTGATTGCAATTTCGGGCTATCAGTTAATTAGCTAATAAAAAAAAGCCGCAGGTGATGCGGCTTTTAATAAAAGAATATCTTACTTTCTGGATTTACTTTTGCGGGATTTCTTCTTCATAACTTTTTTAGCGGCTTTACGTTTTGGTGACTTCTTCGTAACTTTTTTCGCAGATTTTCTCTTCTTGGCTGGCATAGTGGCGTCCCTTAAAAGTGAAGTTCAATGTTAATATAACAGATATATATCACTTTCAACATTCTTGATTATCCTAATAAATTTTAGGGTTTGTACGATTTATGTAGAGCACTATTTGAACAATAATGAAAAAAAATCACTTTTATTTGATAAAAAATATTTAAAAATAATTTTGTTGTGCTAGGATGAAATTTGTGATGCTTGACAAAAAAAGGTGACGCCCATGACCATAACAACTAAACGGGGATTAGAATTAGAGATACCCGAAGCTGAAATTTTCTGCGAATTAAAATCTACCGACCAAAAAGAACGAGAAGAACAAAGGAAAGTCGCGTTCAGATTATTTGAACATTACATGGATATCCACAATCACGATAAAGCCGTCAAATACGCCATTCTAGCCACGGGTGGGAAGCCTGCCGATTTATTTAAGTTTAATGCGTCAGATGCTTTTAATTGGTATAACGTCCTCCGGGTATTTGTTGGCTCTATTAATCGGCTATTTACCTTTTTCAAAGCAGCATTTTTACCCATTTGGTACCCGATTACCGGGTTATTCTATGGGATCCAAGCACTGGTTGCAAAAAAAGAAGGTAATAAAGACAATACATTTTACTGGTCCGCTTGGTTGCTTTTTAACGGATTTGGAGCACTCGTCCTTTTCGGCGTACTTGCCGCAAGTGGCATCGGACTTCCTATTGCAACTTTAGCTATCGGGCTTTATAGCTTCGTTTTTGACGTCAAATGGGATGTTTACAAATATGCAACGGAAAGAGGCCAGCATGAAAAGTTATTAAGTAAATTAAATGAAGATATCCTCAAATCCTTAGAAAACAGGTTAGATAAAGCGACACTTGATAACTTAAAAGATAAATCTAATAAAGAAATACTTTTCATTGTGAAAAATAAGTTAGATTTAGTGAATAAAACTGACGCTAAGTTATACGATCAATTACAAAATAAATTAAAAAATGACCCGCATAAAAAATTAAGAGGGTCTTTGATAAAAGACATCAAAAAAATGAAAGGCGATAGAATTGAAGCCGGCGCAATCGATACTACAATTTTGATTGGAGGTTTTTTATTCTTACTTACACTTTCTTCTTTCTTACCACCAGTGACGGCTGTAATAGGCGCAAGTTTTATTTTCGGTGCATTCTCGTATCTCGTTGCGAAGAAAACTTATAACTCTTGGACTAGCCCCACGGGTTTTTTAAATCATTATGTGAGACAACCACTCACCAATCTTTTGACACGATGTGCGTCTCTCGTTAAAAATGCTTTACAAAAACTACCGGAACCAAGTGTTGCGAGCTCGCCTATCGTTATGCAACATGTAAGGCCTGATTTACACATTTCTATTCCTCCTAATAATAATTTAACGAGACCTTTACTGCTTGAAGCAGAAAGTCCAGCTTTCTCTTCTACAACTAATATAGAAAGTAAAATAGCGGTAGAAACCAAAGCTGTTTCTCAACCTTTAAGCCCTGACATCATACAGAAATTAAATGATGCGAAAAATATTGTTGAAGGTTTTGTGAAACTTACACCGCAAGATCGAAAAAATGTTAAAGAAGTTTTAACAAAAGAAATGGGGATGGATTGGAATCAGGTTCTTCAAGTTTACATACAGAAATATAAAAGCCAAAAACAAGGAGAATTTTATACTTGCTCAATGAAACAAACGATAAAAACTTGTTTGAATCATTTTCAATCTTTTCTCGTAGACGAGAAAAAGAAAGTTGAACTGGATATTGTTGCGATTCAAAAATTAGAAACTGAAATTAGATTTCTAAAAGCAAGGGAAGGAAAATGCACTGGTGAAAAATCAAATGATTTAGGATTAATTGCGGTTGATAAAAGTGTTTTTGAGTCTAAAGCAACAGATTTTGATTATGCCAATCAATTCCATTTGTTAAAACTCTTAGGAATTGATAGCTATGAAAAATATCAAACCCAAGTGTCTCACTGGGAAAAATATTACAATGATACGAAAAGAATTAATTCACCATTCTTTGATCGTAGCTTACCGTGTGGTTTTGAAGCAGAAAGAGTGGATAACGCTCCATTTACGCCAAGTATTACTGTTTCAACTTAAATGGTAGGTCATGGCCTCTACGTCGTCCCGCGGCAAGTCCTAAGGGATCCAGAGCAGCATCGTAGGGCTTTCTGGATCCCGCGAATAAATCGCGGGACGACGGTTGTGAGAAGAATGATTCAAAATCTGCAACAACGCCGGCAAGTCCTAAGGGATCCAGAAATGCATTTACACTGCTCTGGATCCCTTAGGACTTGCCGCGGGACGACGTTATTGAGTATTAAGCGTTTACATGTAATCTTTCAACACATCCGGAATAGTAATATTCCCTTCCGCATCTTGATAATTTTCAAAAATTGCAACTAATGTACGGCCAATCGCAAGACCAGATCCATTGAGGGTATGAACTAATTCCGGTTTTCCAGTTTTTGGATCACGAAAACGGGCTTTCATTCGACGGGATTGAAAACTTTCCGTATTCGAACAAGAAGATATTTCACGATAGCAATTTTGTCCTGGCAACCATACTTCTAAATCATAGGTTTTCGCAGCCTGAAATCCTAAATCTGCTGTGCAAAGCGTTACCACACGGTAAGGGAGTTTGAGTTTTTGCAAAACGGTTTCTGCATGTTTTGTTAGCTCTTCCAGCGCTTCATAAGATTTTTCAGGATGGACCACATGAACCAACTCGACTTTTTCAAATTGATGCTGTCGAATCATGCCACGCGTATCTTTTCCGTAAGAGCCCGCCTCACTACGAAAACAAGGTGAATGGCATACGAATTTTAAAGGTAACGTTTCGGGGTCAAGGATTTCATCGCGAACTAAATTTGTGACTGGGGATTCAGAAGTGGGGATGAGATAGTATTTTTGCTCCCCTTTTAGCGCAAATAGATCTTCTTCCATTTTAGGTAGCTGACCCGTGCCATATAAAGTTTCTTGGTTAACCATGTAAGGCACATAGACTTCTTTGTATCCATGTTCCGAGGTATGCAAATCCATCATGAATTGAATGAGGGCACGATGGAGCCTTGCAGCGAGGCCTCGCATCACCACAAAACGTGCACCAGTAAGCTTTGCGCCAGCTTCGAAATCTAATCCGTGTTTTGTGCCTAAATCGACGTGATCTTTGGGTGTGAAATTGAATTTAGTTGGTTCCCCCCAGGTTCGAACAACCTGATTATCCGCTTCACTTTGGCCGTGGGGGACGGAGTCGTGGGGGATATTTGGAATACGTGCAAGTAAATCATTTAATTCAATTTCAACTTCGTCAAATTTTGCGGTATTTTCAGTTAATGCATTGCCAAGGTCCCTCACTTGCTGCATCAAATCGTCGGCGTTTTCACCCTTCGCTTTCGCTTGCCCCACGGCTTTTGATTTTACATTACGTTCGTTTTGTAATTCTTGGATTTTGGTTTGGAGGGTTTTGCGTTGGTTTTCGAGCGAATTTATTTTAGAAACATCCAGTGTGAGGCCCCGAGTTTTGAGTTTTTCTGCGACCATTTCGAGGTTTTGGCGGATTAATTTGGGATCCAGCATTTTAATTTCCTTCAAACAATATTTTTAAAGTATGTATGGATGGATGTGTGTTCGAACAATCTACCCCCCATCCTAACCTTCCCCCACACTGCGTGGGGGGAAGGGACTTTTAGTAGAACTTAAATTCCTTACCCCCTTGTGGGGGAAGGGACTTTTAGTAGAACTTAAATTCCTTACCCCCTTGTGGGGGAAGGGACTTTTAGTAGAACTTAAATTCCTTCCCCCCTTGTGGGGAAAGGTTAGGATGGGGGGCGGCGCTGATTGCAAATATCCCTTATTAATTCCAACACCCCATCTAAATTTACCAAAACTTCATCATTCCAAAAACGCTGAACTCTATATCCTTGTGCCTTTAACCATTCCGTACGTTGTTCATCATAAACTACTTGTCGAGATTCATTATGTTGTCCACCATCAAGCTCAATGATGAATCGTATCTCATGAGAAACAAAATCTACGATATAATTTCCTATGGGTGCTTGTTTGCGGAAGCGAATTCCTTCAATTTGTTTCAAGCGTATTTCTTGCCAAAGTTTTAATTCGGCATCAGACATGCACGTTCTTAAATTTCGTGCGCGGGCGATGTTTGTTTTGACCAATCTACCCCCCATCCTAACCTTCCCCCACACTGCGCGGGGGGAAGGGACATCCAATTTTCATATCTCTTTGCTCTACGTTTCGCGTGGGGAAGGAACTAAATTATAGAATTCGGTTGTCTCCTTAATTAACCACCCAACACTTCCTGCACCTTACGCCCAATTTCTGCAGGAGAACGGACGGTGTGGACACCAGCCGCCTCTAAGGCCGCGAATTTTTCAGCAGCCGTTCCTTTTCCACCCGCGATGATCGCGCCAGCATGGCCCATACGCTTACCTGCAGGAGCGGTGACACCAGCGATGTAAGAAACCACAGGCTTCGTGACATGCTTTTTAATATATTCCGCCGCTTCGTCCTCTGCTGTACCACCAATTTCACCAACCATGACGATAATTTCTGTCTTTGGATCTTTTTCAAACAAAGCGAGTACATCAACGAAATTCGTGCCTGGAATTGGATCTCCACCGATTCCCACACAAGTACTTTGTCCTAAACCTAACTCTGTCGTCTGGAACACGGCTTCGTACGTTAATGTACCAGAACGCGAAACAATACCCACTTTACCTGGTAAATGAATATAGCCTGGCATAATACCAATTTTACATTGGCCCGGCGTGATAACGCCTGGACAGTTAGGGCCGATTAAACGCACATCTGGATGTTGATCAAGGTAAGCTTTCACTACCAACATATCTAACGTCGGGATACCTTCCGTAATACAAACGATTAATTTAATACCCGCCTCACACGCTTCAATAATCGAATCTTTGCAAAAAGGCGCGGGAACATAAATCACAGATGCATCCGCTTTTGTTGCATCATATGCCTCTTTGACAGTATCAAAAACCGGTAGACCCAAATGTGTCTGGCCACCTTTTTCAGGCGTCACTCCTCCGACCATCTTCGTGCCATAAGCTATCGCTTGCTCAGAATGAAGCGTGCCTTGTTTACCCGTAAAACCCTGACAAATTACTTTAGTATTTTCATCAATTAAGATACTCATTTTGCACCACCTGCCGCTGCTACCACTTTTTTCGCAGCATCAGTAAAACTTTCTGCTGCAATAATATTTAAACCACTTTCTTTTAATTTTTTTGCGCCCAATTCCGCGTTATTACCTTCGAGTCGCACAACAACTGGCAAGGAAGTGCCTACTTCAGCCACGGCGCCAATAATGCCATCTGCAATCAAATCACAACGGACAATGCCACCGAAAATATTAACGAGAATCGCTTTAACGTTTTCGTCAGACAAAATAATTTTGAAAGCTTCCGTGACACGTTCTTTAGTTGCGCCACCCCCAACATCTAAGAAATTCGCAGGATTGCCGCCGTGCAATTTCACGATATCCATGGTAGCCATCGCGAGACCTGCACCATTTACCATACAACCGATGTTGCCATCTAATGCGATGTAATTGAGTTCCCAATCGCGTGCACGATTTTCGCGTTCGTCTTCTTGTGACGTATCACGAAATTCACGTAATTCTGGCTGACGATACATGGCGTTGTCATCAATATTGATCTTTCCATCGAGACACAATAAGTTGCCTTGCTCCGTAATCACCAATGGATTGATTTCTAATAAACTTAAATCACAATCCTGAAACATTTTGCCTAGACCTAACAAAATTTTAGAAAATTGTTTAATCTGATCGCCTTTCAAACCCAATGCAAAAGCCAATTGTCTAGCTTGGAAAGCTTGAATGCCAACCAATGGATCGACCACCGCGGTGAGAATTTTTTCAGGTGTTTCGTGTGCCACTTTTTCAATGTCCACACCACCTTCGGTAGATGCCATGAAAACGACGCGTTGTTTAGCACGATCAATTACTGCGCCTAAATATAATTCTTTCGCAATGTCACTCGTTTCTTCAATTAATACTTGATGAACGGGTTGGCCTTCGGCAGTCGTTTGATAAGTCACTAAACGCTTACCAATTAAGTTTTTGACGACTTCTGCCAATTCCGCTTTATCTTTTACTAATTTAACCCCACCCGCTTTGCCGCGACCGCCAGCATGTACTTGCGCTTTGACAACCCAACGTTTGGTTTTTAATTTATCTGCAATAGCTGAAGCTTCTTCGATATTCCATGCCACCTCGCCAAAAGGCACTGGTAATCCATATTTCGCCAATAATTTTTTGGCTTGGTATTCATGTAAATTCATCTTTCTCTCCGAATAACTGGATTATTTATTGAGCTCACAACATCCCCCCATCCCAACCTTCCCCCACGCTCTCGCGAGGGGAAGGGGAATCGAAATTTTATATCTCGAGCAACATGCGCGCGGGATCTTCAAGGAAGTCTTTGATCATCACTAAAAATGTCACGGATTCTTTACCGTCAATGATGCGATGATCATAAGAAAGTGCAACATACATCATGGGACGAATGACAATTTGTCCGTCAATAACGACTGGTCTTTCTTCAATCTTATGCATACCTAAAATTGCACTTTGTGGCGCATTAATAATGGGTGTTGCTAGCAATGACCCGAATACCCCACCATTCGTAATTGAGAAAGTACCGCCCTGCATTTCTTCTAAGGTTAATTTGCCATTACGTGCTTTCGCTGCATAATCCGCAATTTGCATTTCGATTTCAGCCAGGGATAATTGATCTGCATCTCGGATAACGGGCACCACTAATCCACGATCTGTCGAAACCGCAACGCCAATATCATAATATCCATGATAAACAATATCATTGCCATCAATGGAGGCATTCACTGCAGGAGAACGTTTTAAAGCTTCCACAGCCGCTTTCACAAAAAACGACATAAAACCTAATCGAATATTATGTGTCTTTTCAAACTTATCTTTATATTTGTTGCGTAACTCCATGACATTTTTCAAATTAATTTCATTGAAAGTTGTCAACATCGCGGTATTTTGCGTCACATCCAATAAACGTTCTGCGATACGTGCACGGATACGAGTCATTGGAACGCGTTTTTCGGTGCGGCCATTTAATGCGCCAGCATCTACGGAGATTTGCGGTTTAGCTGTAGTTGCGCCAACGAGATTTTCTTTCGTAATACGACCACCTTTGCCAGTCCCCTCTACTTTAGAAACATCAATATCATGTTCTTGCACGACACGACGAACGGAGGGGCTTAAGGCAGGAGCGGATGCTTCTGATTTTTTAGTCGCAGGTGCTTCTTCAGACTTAGACGGGGTTTCAGTTTCCGCTTTAGCTTTTTTCGCACCACCACCCCCTTCTTCAATCACCGCAATGATTTGGTTGGCTTGAACAACGTCGCCAGATTTTTTAATAATTTCCTTTAAAATACCGTCAACTGGCGCTGGAACCTCAAGCATGACTTTATCAGTTTCAAGGTCAACTAAGTTTTCATCTCGGGAAACCGAATCCCCCGCTTTCTTATGCCATACTGAAACGGTCGCATCAGCGATCGATTCAGGTAACATAGGAACTTTTACTTCGATAGTCATATGTGGTTCCTTAACTAATTTAAAAATTTAAACGTCGTCCCGCGGCTTGTCCGCGGGATCCAGAGCGGCGTCGAAAGTTTTCTGGATCCCGCGGACAAGCCGCGGGACGACGGGTTGTATTTATTATCCCAACGCATCTTTTAAAATCTTCGCCTGTTCTCTCAAATGCACCGAGTTATATCCACCAGAAGGTGCTGCCATGGAAGGTCGTCCGATATATCTTATGTCGCGCTTTTGACCCAAACATTCGCGTAAACTGTATTGAATACTATTCCAAGCACCCTGATTTTCCGGTTCTTCCTGACACCATACGAAATCTTTCACATGGGCGTAAGGTAGAAGAATGGTCTTTAAAAATTGATCCGGGAATGGATATAGTTGTTCGAGGCGAATCAAAGCAATATTATTTAATTTTTCTTCACGTCTTTTTTCTAATAATTCGTAGTATATCTTACCTGAACAGAAAATAACACGTTCGATATTTTTTGCATTCGTGCTTTCTAATTCAGGAATAACTAACTGAAACTCGCCTTCTGCCAATTCATCTAAACTGGATACCGCGAGCGGATTACGCAATAAACTCTTCGGTGTCATGATAATTAAAGGTTTGCGATAAGGTCTAACCATTTGCCGACGAAGCAAATGGAAAATTTGCGCAGGCGTACTAGGCACACAAACTTGCATATTATTTTGCGCGCAAAGTTGCAAATATCGCTCTAATCGCGCCGAAGAATGTTCTGGACCAATTCCTTCTTGACCATGCGGAAGCAGTAATACTAACCCACATAATCTTCCCCATTTTTGTTCGCCAGAACTGATAAATTGATCGATGACCACTTGCGCGCCATTGGCAAAATCCCCAAATTGCGCTTCCCAAATATCCAAATTATTGGGCTCGGTTGATGAAAATCCGTATTCAAAAGCCATTACCGCTTCTTCGGATAACAAAGAATCGACAATATTAATTTGCGCTTGATTTTCGGAAAGGTTGCTGAGAGGAATATATAAATTATCCGTTTTTTGATCATGTAATACGGCATGACGATGCGCAAAAGTCCCGCGCGCTGCATCTTGACCACAGAGTCGAATCGGAAAACCTTCTTCGAGCAAGGTTGCATATGCCATCGTTTCTGCATATCCCCAGTTTAATGGAGTTTCACCATCCGTCATTTTTTGACGTGCTTCCATCATTTTTTTGACTTGCGGTTGTAACACAAATCCTTCGGGAAGTGTTTCGAGTTTTTTACTAATTTTTTTCAATTGATTCAAAGGAACTGCCGTCACTGCTTTATCAGTCCATTTTGTGCCGATAAAAGGTGCCCAACGATTCGTGTACTCATAACCCTCATGATTCGCTGAATTATCAACAACTGATTTACCTTCATCTAATTTTTTACGATAAGCATCAACTAATTCTTTCTCTTTATTCGCATCAATAACGCCTTGTTCCACCAATTTGGTAGCGTACATTGTCGCAACGGTTGGCATCGCTTTAATAATTTGATACATGATAGGTTGTGTCGCAGAAGGCTCATCGGCTTCATTGTGGCCATGACGACGATAGCACACGAGATCAATGACGATATCTTTTTTGAAACGGTCACGATAATCTGCCGCAACTGATGCTGCAAACACTGCCGCTTCCGGATCATTGCCATTCACATGTAAAACAGGTGCTTGCACCATTTTCGCAACATCCGTGCAATAAATACTTGAACGCGCGTCTGCCGGATTGCTAATAGTGAAACCAACTTGGTTATTAATCACAATATGTATCGAACCACCGACCCAAAACCAGCGTGCTTGAGACATGCTGAATGTTTCCATCACCACGCCTTGACCCGCAAATGCCGCATCGCCATGAATCTGGATTGGCATAACGTATTTACGATCGGTATCTTTACGTCTACGTTGACGCGCACGTACCGAACCTTGAACGACGGGTGACACAATTTCTAAGTGCGATGGATTGAATGCAAGCGCAACGTGTAAAGCACCATTGTCAGAAGTAAGATCTGTTGAAAAACCTAAATGGTATTTCACATCGCCTGACTGATCTTCTTGATGCCCCTGATCTTCAAAATGTTCGAAAATTTTGGACGGCGCTTTTCCTAAAATATTGACGAGCACATTCAATCGACCACGATGTGCCATCCCGATCACTAAATCTTTTAATCCACTCGCCATCCCTCGAGTGACGATGGTATCCATTAAAGGAATTAAGCTATCGCCACCTTCCAATGAAAAACGTTTTTGGCCGACATACTTTAAACCTAAATATTTTTCGAGGCCATCAGCGACCACAAGGCGATCTAAAATCCGCAATTTTGTAGCTTTATCCAAGGAATAATTCGCCCAACCTTTTTCCATTTGTTCTTGAATAAAAGAAACTTCATCTAATTTCATCATATGCATATATTCGCAACCAATGGTGCTGCAATATACTTTTCGCAATGATTGATAAATTTCGTTTAACGTTGCAGATGATTTGTTTAATGCCGTATAAGTGCCGACGTCGAATACTTGATTCAAATCTTCATTCGTAAAACCATAATACGATAATTCTAATGTAGGATTATCTATACCGCGATATAATCCCAATGGATCAATATTTGCTTGTAAATGACCTAAAGTGCGATATGCAGAAATTAAATCGATGACTTTTTCTTGTTTTTTTTGATGTTCAAGATTTGCAGGCGCCGCAACGGTTTTGACTTTTTTAGAATGATGTTTTCCTAATTCTAAAAAATAATTTCGAACCCCTTGATGCGAAACATCCACCGTATTTCCCGCAACACTATTAAAATATTCTTGCCATTCCGCCGGAACATTTTCGGGATTTTGTAGATAACTTTCATAAAGATTTTCTAAATAGCTATCATTCTCCCCGGAGAGATAAGAATCTTGCCATAACTCTTGCATGGATTTTTGTGATTTCATTTTAATTACACACCTTCTTCAAGCATCTGTTCCTTAATGTTATTAATCGCTTTTGTGGGATTTAATCCTTTTGGACACACATCCACACAATTCATAATGCCGCGACAACGAAATACGCTATAGGGATCCGCTAAATCTGCCAAACGCGCTTTTTCTTCTGTATCGCGACTATCTGCAATAAAACGATACGCTTGTAGCAAACCTGCAGGACCCACAAATTTATCTGGATTCCACCAAAAAGACGGGCACGAAGTTGAGCAACATGCGCATAAAATACATTCGTATAAACCATCGAGTTTTGCGCGTTCTTCGGGGGATTGTAATCTTTCTTTGGCGGGAACTGGATCGCGATTTTGTAGGTAAGGTTTGACGCTGTTATATTGTTCGTAAAACTGCGTCATGTCAACCACTAAATCGCGAATAATTGGTAAACCCGGTAACGGTCGAATCACGATGGGTTCTTTCAAATCACTGAGATTTGTCGTACATGCTAACCCATTTTTGCCATTCATATTCATGCCGTCGGATCCGCAGACGCCTTCACGACACGAACGACGGAAAGTGAGGGTATCATCCATCGTATTTTTGATCGCAAGCAAAGCGTCCAGCACCATATGACAGCTGTGCGCATTCACGTCTACGTCATATTCTTGCATGAAAGGTTTTTTATCGGTTTCTGGATTATAACGATAAATAGAAAATCGCATGTGCATTCCTCTAGTAATGTCTTTCTTGAGGTTCTATGGGAGCAACTTCATGAGGTTTCATGTTAATGGGACGAAAATCGATACGACCATCAGCGAAATACAATGTGTGTTTCAACCATTCTTCATCATTTCTTTCAGGATAATCATATCTTGCATGCGCACCACGGCTTTCCGTGCGCTTATTGGCAAGATTTGCGGTCGCAAGTGCGGTAGCGAGAAGATTATCAAGTTCTAATGCTTCGATACGACTGGTATTGAAGCATTGATTTTTATCTTTAATGGCAGCAGTTTGTAAACGATCTTGCAGATCTTTTAATTTTTTGAAACCGCCTTCCATGTGTTCTGCCGCACGAAATACACCAAAATCCATTTGCATGACTTGTTGTAATTCAGTACGAATCGCGTCAACACTTTCACCTTTTTCGTTTCTATTCCAACGTTCCAAACCTTGAAGTGCAGCTTGAATATCATCTGGTTTGTAGTTTTTGAAGTGTAAACCTTCGCGAATACTTTGTTGTACATGTAAACCAGAGGATCGACCAAAAACCACGAGATCCAATAACGAATTCGCACCTAATCGATTAGCGCCATGTACTGAAACGCATGCGCTTTCACCTGCGGCATACAAACCGTCAATAATGACATCTTGGCCATTTTTAACCGTCAATACTTGGCCATGTATATTCGTGGGAATTCCGCCCATAATATAGTGACAAGTGGGAACAACAGGAATGGGGTCTTTCAATGGATCGACGCCTGCAAAGGTTTTCGCAAGATCACGAATACCCGGCAGACGTTTATTAATCACATCTTCACCGAGATGATCGAGTTTTAATAACACATAGTCACCTTTTGGACCACAGCCTCTTCCTTCTCGAATTTCAATAATACTTGCGCGTGCGACAACATCGCGACCCGCAAGGTCTTTCATGTTAGGCGCATAACGTTCCATAAAACGTTCGCCATCTTTATTGACGAGATAACCACCTTCACCACGGCTACCTTCTGTAATTAATACACCCGCCCCTGCAATCCCGGTCGGATGAAATTGCCAAAATTCCATATCTTGTAAAGGAATACCAGCACGCAACACCATACCAAAACCATCGCCCGTACAAATATGTGCATTGGTGGTGGATTGAAAAATACGTCCAGCACCGCCAGTCGCTAAAATGACTGCACGTGTATGGAAAAATGCGACTTCACCCGTTTCGATACAAATCGCCATGACGCCCGCGATGCCATTTTCTGTATTGACTAAATCAATTGCGAACCATTCGTTATAAAATTTGGTTTTTGCTTCAATATTTTTTTGATAAAGCGTATGCAACATTGCATGTCCGGTACGATCCGCTGCACAACAAGTGCGGTGTACAAGCTCTTTTCCGTAATTTCTGGTTTGACCGCCGAAAGCACGTTGATAAATTCTGCCATCATCTAAACGTGAAAAAGGCAATCCCATATGCTCTAATTCATAAATTGCCTGCGGTGCCACTTTACACATGTATTCGATGGCATCTTGATCGCCTAAAAAATCCGATCCTTTCACCGTATCATACATATGCCAACGCCAATCATCATCACCATCTGTATTTCCCAATGCTGCATTCACGCCGCCTTGTGCGGATACGGTGTGTGAACGTGTTGGAAATACTTTTGAAATAACCGCAATATTCAAACCTGATTGCGCAAGCTCAATGGATGCGCGGAGACCTGCTCCACCACCACCCACAATGACTGCATCAAACGTGTAAGTAGCTATATTCATTTTTTAAAAACCCCACAATATAAATAGCCCAGCCAGAAAAAAAGCTACTAGCACTAATAAAACGATTGAATTTATCGTTAAACGTAATATGGAACACTTTATGTAATCGGTGATTACTGTCCAAATTCCGATCCAGGCGTGCCATAATAATGACACAATCAGTAGCAAAGTAATAATTTTTACACTCATCGAGCTAAATAAGTTATACCAATCGGTATAAGTCACATCAGGATGCGCTACGAAAAAAACTATGATACCTACAAAATATACTGCCATTAAAAGCGCAGAAACGCGTTGTATAATCCAATCACGTAAACCTACGTGGTTGACACTTGTTACTGATTTCACCATAGCCAAATTCCTGCCAAAATCATCAATACAATACTTAGAATCATCGTTATTTGTGCGGACAATCTACCGCCTTTCAACGCATCCCCAATGTGAACATCCATCAATAGATGGCGTATTCCCGCAATAAAATGAAAAATAAATGCGGCTAATCCACACCAAATAAAGAACTTCAAACAGTTACTGGAAGACATGGCAGACTGAATATCCATAAAATCTTGCTCAGATTTTAGCGATAAATTTAATCCCCACAACATGAATGGAATGAATAAAAAAAGTATTACACCAGATATGCGGTGCAAAATAGAAACAATCGCAGGCATCGGAAAATGCATGGTGAAAAGGTTTAAGTTGACCGGTCTTCTTTCTTTTTTCACGGGGTTTTTTATTCCTTATGCTCAATTTGTTTTGAAATTCGTGCAATTGCACAAATTCGCCAAAAAATCCTCATGATTATAGCCATCGAGATACGCCAAATCAATCATAACACTGATCAGTTTGACAACTATCGTTCGAGTTCTTTATAGTTGCAGCTACTGATGATGGAGAGGATGAACATGTCGGAAAAAAAGGCGGTTTTAAGTGTAGAAAATCTAACCACAGCGTTTAATGTGTTAGCTGGTACATTAGGACCACCCGTCATTGATGTCAGCAATCTTTATAAAAGCGGTTATTTTACCTATGACCCTGGCTTTCTCTCCACAGCCGCCTGTGAGTCTAAAATAACCTATATAGACGGCGAAAAAGGTGTTTTATTATATCGCGGCTACCCAATCTCAGAACTTGCCTTAGAATCCAATTTTGTGGAAGTTTGTTATTTGTTACTCAATGGCGAACTGCCTAGTTCCAACCAATACACTGAATTTTACAAAGCCATTAATCGCCATACGATGGTACATGAACAAATTCGCAACTTTTTTAATGGATTTCGGCGGGATGCACATCCCATGGCAGTGA